>Ga0315330_10000696_pt1 | contig 21653 bp, 21 predicted proteins | sample M140m34915metaG_FD_203453 | JGI IMG/M metagenome (GOLD analysis project Ga0315330, IMG submission 203453) | Ammonia-oxidizing marine archaeal communities from Monterey Bay, California, United States - M1 40m 34915 | ecosystem: Environmental > Aquatic > Marine > Intertidal zone | place: USA...
AAAAAGAAGACATTTTAAAGAAATTAAGAACCTCAGGTTTAAGACCAACTAAACAAAGAGTAGAAATTGCTAAATTTTTGTTTGATAGAGATAAAACATTTCATTTTACTGTTGAAAGCCTAGATAGTCTTTTAGCTAAAAAAACAACTCCTAAATTTGCATTGGCAACAATTTATAACACTGTGCACGCTTTTAAGGAAGCCGGGCATTTAAGTGAAGTAGATGTAAGAGGAAAAAAAACTTATTTTGATACAAATATAACGAACCATCACCATTTTTATGATAACGAAACTTCTGAATTAATTGATATAGACGCTAGTGAGGTAGTAATCCAAAAAATTCCAAAAGCACCAAACGGTAAAAAAATCAAAAACGTAGAGGTATTTATTAATTTGAAAAATTGACAGTTTGTAGCATGTTTTTTACTTTAGAATCATTATAAACTAGGAGATATAAGATGAGTGTAGAATATAAAAAAGATAGAAACGGAAAATGCCCAGTAATGCATGGAGGCATCACTAAATCAGGTGAGTCAAATACTTCTCGACTTTGGCCAAATAGTATTAATTTAGACATTTTGCATCAACATGATACAAAAACCAATCCATTACCTGGATTTGATTACAAAAAAGAAGTTAAAAAGTTAAATTTTAAAGCTTTAAAGAAAGATTTACTAAAATTGATGACAGATAGCCAAGAGTGGTGGCCTGCAGATTTAGGAAGCTATACAGGGCTAATGGTTAGATTGACTTGGCACCAAGTTGGAACTTACAGAGAATTTGATGGTAGACCAAATGTTGGATCACATAGGTTTTCTCCTCAAGACTCATGGCCAGATAATACAAATCTAGATAAAGCCAGACGTCTTCTTTGGCCTATTAAAAAAAAATATGGAAATAGATTAAGTTGGTCAGATTTAATGGTTTTAGCTGGCACTATGGCTTATGAAAAAGCTGGTTTTAAAACTTTTGGATTTTCATTTGGCAGAGAAGATATATGGGGGCCAGAAAAAGATGTTTACTGGGGCAAAGAAACAGTTCCATTAGCTGTAAACAGGTATGGAGATCCACAAGATCGTTCCTCTTTAGAAGCGCCATTAGCGGCGTCTCATTTTCAATTAGTATACGTTAATCCAGAAGGAGTAGAAGGAAAACCAGATCCAGTTAGAACCGCTATGGATGTTAGAGAAACTTTTGGACGAATGGGCATGAATGACGTAGAGACAGCTGCTTTAACTGTAGGCGGTCATTCAATAGGAAGAGCCCATGGTAACGGTGATCCTTCAAACTTAGGTCCGGAGCCAGCAGGAGCTGACATTCAGGAACAAGGTTTTGGTTGGATTCAAAAAAATGGCGGTACAGGTGTAAATCAAATAACATCTGGACTTGAAGGCGCTTGGACAACCAATCCAGATAAATGGGATCATCAATATTTAGATCTTTTGCTTAACTATGAATGGGAAAGTAAAAAAAGCCCAGCTGGAGCTTGGCAGTGGGAACCGATTAATTTAGAGGAGGAAAAGAAGCCAGTAGATTTAGGTGATCCTAAAAAGAAAGCTAGACTAATGTTTACAGATGCTGACATGGCTATGGCAATGGATCCAGAATATAGAAAAATTTCAGAAAAATTCTACAAAGATCCAAAGTTTTTTGAAGACTCATTCGCGCGAGCTTGGTTTAAGTTAACGCACAGAACGATGGGAAATAAAGAAAACTATATAGGTCCTTGGTCACCTAAAGAAGATCTTCTTTGGCAAGGCAATGTTCAACCCTCTAAAAAGAAATATAACGTAGAAAAAGTTAAAAAAATAATTGCAGCGAGTAAACTAAGTAATAGTGAATTAATAATTACGGCTTGGGATAGCGCTAGAACATATAGAAGGACAGATAAAAGAGGCGGAGCTAACGGAGCAAGAATTCGATTAGAGCCAATGAGAAATTGGGAAGCAAACGAACCTAAAAGACTTTCCAAAGTATTAAAAGTTTTAGAGGGTATTGCAAAAAAAACAGGAGCATCTATTGCAGATACAATTATTCTTGCAGGAAATGTAGGTTTAGAAAAAGCAATAAAAAAAGCAGGCTCAAAAATCAAAGTTCCATTTAATTCAGGTAGAGGTGACTCTACCCAGGAGCAAACTGAAATTAAAAATTTTAAATGGTTAGAGCCTTTACATGATGGATTTAGAAATTTTGTAAAATCAGATTACTCTGCAATGCCAGAAGAACTTATACTAGAAAGAGCTTCTTTAATGGGTTTAACTGCAAAAGAGATGACGTGCTTAGTTGGTGGAATGAGAGTTTTAGGAACGAACCATGAGTCTGCTAAAAATAAAGGTGTTCTTACTGACAAAGTAGGAGCTTTGACAAATGATTTCTTTTTAAATTTAGTCGATATGAAATATATATGGAAACCAACGGGTAAGAATTCTTACGATATTATTGATCGTAAAACTCATAAAGTAAAATATACAGCATCTAGAGCAGACTTAGTATTTGGTTCAAATTCAATATTGCGATCATATGCTGAGGTGTACGCTCAAGATGATAACAAGGATAAATTTATTAGAGATTTTGTAGATGTATGGACAAAGATAATGAATGCAGATAGGCCGAACTTAAAAAAATTAAACTAATATGAAAAACGTTGAGACAATAAAAAGTGTTGAAAATAAAAATCTTTTTAGAGATTTCTATTGCGTTCCTAATCTTAAATTTGATGTTGATAAATTAAGGTCTGACCTGGATAAAATTTTAAAACTAAAAAAATTCAATTCTTTAGGCATTAAAAGCTTTGCTGCAATTCCACTTAATCAAATACCTGGCGATAAATCATCCATAGAAGGGCATAATGTTAGAGGTACTTATTGGACAATCCCAGATGAAACTGGCAAAGAGGCTAAGAGAGATAAGTCTATTGATGAGTCAAAGTATACAGAGTTGCTGCCAGAATTTAAAGGCACTTACTTTGAGGATGTTTTTAATATCTTAAGAAAAAATTTTAAATTAGGAAGAGTAAGAATTTTATTAAAAGAACCTAGATCAACTTTAAGTTGGCACAGAGATCCAGAGCCAAGACTTCATATTCCAATTATAACAAACAAGGGCTGCAGGATGGTTATTGAGGATGTAAGCAAACATATGCCTGCAGATGGAACAGTCACAATTACGAATAATACAAAATATCATAACTTTTTTAACGGAGGGGAGCAAAATAGAATACACCTAGTTGCTTGCATTCTAGAAAATCCATTTAATTAAATGACAGAATTTACACACGGAATTTTCTCAGCTACGAAAAATATTTATGACAATAATAAAGGATCCATATTAAGGACGATTATTTATACAATTGGGCACTTTGTTATTGCCATTACCGTTTTAATGTTAGTTGCAGACGTCTCCTTTACGATTGCTCTAACAGACGCTATTGTTGAACCATTAGCAAATGCAGTCTGGTACTTTGTTCTGGATAAAGTTTGGACAGCAAAATATAAAAAATAAATTTACAATAATCCCCATAAGCCCTCTTTTTTAACCCAGCCTTTAAAATCTCCAGATACAGCCTTGCACCAGTTTTTGTTACATTTTTTTATTTTGATAAGCCTGCCTTTCTTGAGTAGAGCGATAGGATTTGAATACACAGTTGAGCCATTGAACATAATCAACTCATCATTAATAACGATTGCAGCTTTTTTTTTTGATAATTGAGAAATATGTATCCAACCTGAATTGTTTTCGTGATCTTTAATTTTTCGAAAATTATCTGAACTATCTTGAATTAACACAGGTAAAAACTTTTTTTTATAAATTATTTTTACTGGATAATCAAAGGATGGACCCTGGCGCAAATTGACTTTATCATTTCTTAAGGTTTGAAATATTTCGTCTTTTGAAAAAAGATTTTCAATAGGAAGAATAAATAATAGTATGAGAATTATTTTTCGCATTTATTAACACATTTAGAATTTCTTATAATTTTTACTTTTCTTAAGTTCATTTTAAGTGAATTAAATATCAAAATATTATTATTTAAATCATCTTTTAAATTTAGAATAGTTTTTAAAACTTCATTAGCTTGTAACGCACCAGTTATTCCTGCTACTGGAGAAAAAATTCCTTCGGTCTCACAATTGTAATCTGTAGTCGGTGGTTCTGGCATAAAACATCTATAGCAGGGCACTTTTTTTTTAAAATTAAATTTGAAAAGATGACCATCAAACTTGCTTATAGCAGCAGAAATTAGAATTTTACTATTTAATTTACAAAAATCATTTATAAGATATCTTGCTTGAAAATTATCTGTCCCATCGCAAATAATATCATAATTTTTTAATATTGACTTAATATTTTGAAATTTAACTTTTGTTTTGTAAGTTTTAATTTTAATTTTATTGTAAATTTTTTTAATTTTTGATTTAGCTTGTATAACTTTGTATTTTCCAAGATCTGAAGAATTAAATAAAATCTGCCTATTCAGATTACTTAATTCAATTTTATCATCATCGGCTATACCAATATTACAAATACCTGAAGAGGCAAGATAAGTAAGGAGAGGACACCCTAACCCTCCCATTCCAATAATTAAAACTTTTGCACTCTTAATTTTTTTTTGTCCGGTGAGTCCAATTTTTTTTAAAATAATTTGTTTTTCAAATCTTTCATAGTCCTTTAAATTAAGCTTCATTAATTATTTTACTCCAGTAGATCCAAATCCACCAGTTCCTCTTTTGGTAACTTCAAGAGAATCTACTTCTTTCAACTTTGCTTTTACTACTGGACATAGAACCATTTGAGCTATTCGCAGACCGTTTTCTACAACAAAACTCTTATCACTAAGATTTATTAAAATTACTTTAAGCTCTCCTCTGTAATCAGCATCAATTGTACCAGGAGTATTTAATACACTGATTTGATTTTTCGAAGCCAAACCAGATCTTGGTCTTATTTGTATTTCAAAATTTTTTGGTATTGCAACAGCTAAACCAGTAGGAATTATCTCAGATTTACCTGGTTTTATCTCAATGTTTTTATCTAAACATGCTGCTAGATCTAAACCTGAAGATCCATCTGTTTCATATTGTGGTAAAGGAACTTCTTTCGACAGCTTTTTAATTAATATTTCTGTCATCAAGTAATTTTTCCAATAAAATTTGAGCAATCTTATTAGCTATAAAACTTTTTTTATTTTTTGGGATTATTTTTATATTTCCTTTTTTGTCAATCACTGAAACTTTATTGAAATCGGAATTAAAACCAATCCCTTTTTTAGAAACATCGTTTGCAAAAATTAGATCACAATTTTTATTTTTCAGTTTTTGTGTAGAATTTTTAATTACATTTTTAGTCTCCGCAGAAAAACCTGCAACTATCTGAGGCCTATTTCTATTATTCTTTGATAAAAAATCTAGAATATCATTATTTTTAATAAAATTTATTGATTTAAAATTTAATTTATCTTTTTTAATTTTGTTTTTACTTTTTTCAGCTGGTTTAAAATCAGTGACAGCTGCAGTGCAAACAGCTAAATCCACAGGTAAATTTTTTTTTACTTCATTAAACATTTCATCAGCTGATATTATTTTTTTTACTTTAACATCTTTGGGAGACGGTAGCTTAGTAGGTCCAGTTATTAACGTTGTTTTCATACCAAGTTTATTAAGTGCTACAGCAATTTCATAACCTTGTTTTCCACTTGACTCATTAGAGACGTAACGTATCGGATCAATGAATTCTCTTGTCGGTCCTGCAGTAACTAGAGCTCTCAGGTTTCTTCCTTTTACAACATCTTTTTTATCAAAGTAATTTTTTAAATATGCAAAAATTTGTCTTGGGCTTGACATTTTGCCCTCACCAAACTCTCCACAAGCCATTTCACCTTTTTCAGGTCCAATAAACAAGTAACCAAAATCCTGTAGAATTTTTAAATTAGATTGAGTGGCCTTATGTAACCACATTCTGACATTCATAGCTGGTATTAAAAGAATATCTTTGTCTGCAGCTAACAAAACTGTAGTAGCTAAGTCTTCAGCTTTTCCTAGCGATAATTTACTCATGAAATTGGCAGTAGTTGGCATTACTAAAATAACATCAGCCCATCTAGAAAGTGTGATGTGATCTATTTCAGCTTCTGTCTGACTATCAAATATATTCTCAAATGTTTTTGATTTAGTTAATGTTGACAAGGATAGAGGTGTAACAAACTCTCTCCCACTTTTTGTAAGAATAGTTTTTACCTCGACTTTGTTTTTTTTTAATATTCTAATTAAATCCAGTGATTTGTAGGCAGCTATACCACCTCCTATAATTATTAATATTTTTTTATTTTTTAAAGCCATTATCTTAGATTAAAATACTAACAAGAAGACAATTACAACACCAAAAAAACTAATTACAACATTATTCCTAAAATTTTTTAATCTCATCTGTTCTATTTCTAGGCTTTTATTGTTTATGCCTAAATTCAATTTTCCTTCAGCCACAAGTTTTAATGCATATTCTGCTTTATCCATCAAACCAGGAAAATCAGGAATTCGTTTTATTATTTCAGCCGATGTATTTAAAGCTGTATTAATAGTTGATTTTGGACCTTTTAAGTTTTTTAGCCAATCTTCCAAAACAGGTTTAGATACCTCCCAAATATTTGTCTCTGGGTATAATTTTCTTGCGACCCCTTCCACCACGACCATTGTTTTTTGAAGTAATAATAATGGAGGTTGTGTGGCCATATTGAATTTTTCTGTTATCTCAAACAATTGAGCAAGCAAATTTCCACCAGAAATATCTTTTATAGATTGGCCAAAAATTGGTTCACCCACAGAGCGTAGCGCTTGAGCAAATTCGTCTTTAGACGCATTCTGAGGAACTAATCCAGCTTGAAAATGAACTTCTGCAACTTTGACATAATCTCGTTGAATGAATCCATATAAAATTTCAGCTAAAAACTTCCTATTATTTTTATCAAGTCTACCCATAATTCCAAAATCAACGGGAACTATATTACCTTTTGGATCAACAAATAGATTACCTTGGTGCATGTCACCGTGGAAAAAACCGTCCCTTACAGCTTGTTTTAAAAAATGTTGGATTAGGTTTTCAGCTAAATGTTTTAAATTTATACCCTGCTTCTCTAATTCCACTTGTTCTCTAATTGAAACACCATTTACTTTATCTAAAGTAAGTATTTTCTTAGTTGTATAATTCCAATAAATTTTTGGAACATTAAATCCCTTATCTAATTTAGTATTTTCATATAATTCGTTAGCAGCAGCAGCCTCAAATCTAAGATCCATTTCGATATTGGTAATTTCTCTTAAAAGGTGTACTACTTCAACTAACTTCAATCTTCTAGCTTTTGAAACTGTATTTTCAACAATGTATGCAAATAACATTAAAGCATCCAATTCCTCATTAAATAATTGTTCTATATCTGGTCGTAAAATTTTTATTGCTACCTGTTTTTCTTGATTTTCATTTTTAATTTTAGCGAAATGAACTTGTGCAATAGATGCTGCCGCTATCGGTTCACCTATTTCAATTATATTCTGATATTGTTTTTCACCAATTTCTTTTTTAATAACTTTTTTTGCTTCATAAAGTTCAAACGCTGGAACTTTATCTTGAAGTTTTTCTAAATCTTTTGCCATTTCTTCGCCAATAATATCAGGCCTAGTTGCCAAAAATTGGCCTAGTTTTATGAATGTTGTGCCCATACCCTGAAGCGCTATACAGAGTTTTTCACCAGGATTTTTTTTATTTTCTAAATTATTATTTTTAGATCCAATTGAAATTAAACTAAAAAATAAATTTATCGATACTGGTATTTGATGTACTTCATTTATTGTATCAATAGCACCTGAGGTAGACAGTTTTCTAGCAATTTGAAATAACTTAAAAACTCTTTTTAACATTTAAATTTTCCACCCGGAATGTATAGCTGAGATACCACTAGAAAGATTTCTATATTCTACATTGGTAAACCCATTTTTAGTTATCAGTTCCAAAAGCTGTTCCTGATTATAAAAAGCATCTATACTGTTAATTAAATATTCATAAGGTTTTGACGATCCTACAATATATTTTCCTAAAGCAGGTATAGTTTTTGAATAATTTTTATATAAAAAATTTAATAATTCATTATCTATTTTTGAAAATTCTAAACACATAAAACGACCACCTGGTTTTAAAACTCTATAAGCTTCTTTAAGAGTTGAGTTAATATCAGAAACATTTCTTATGCCGTAGCTGATAGAATAATAGTCGTACATATTATCTTCAACAGGCAATTTTTCAGCTCTAGACTTAATCCATTTAATATTCTTTAAATTTACAAGTTTGTTTTTTCCTTTATTAAACATATCTTCATTTGGTTCTACACAAGTAACAGTTGATAAATTTTTAGTTTTTAAAGAAAATATTTTTGCTATATCCCCAGTGCCTGATGCGACATCAATCAACGAAGAGTTACGAGAAGGATTCATCCAATTAATAAATTTATCCTTCCAAATACGATGTATTCCCAAAGACATAACGTCATTCATTAAATCGTATTTATTGTAAACTTCCGAAAATACAGAATTGACTAATTTTGCTTTATCTTGAATAGTGCTTTTCATAAATTAATTATATGCCAGAATTACCAGAAGTTGAAGTTGTTAAAAGGTCTTTAATTAACAAAACGCAAAATTTGATCGTAAAAGCAGTCAAAATAAAAGATGGAAGATTAAGATACAAAATTGATAGAAAAAAAATCAAAAAAATTATTGGACTTAAATTAAAAAAAATTTCTAGAAGATCAAAATATCTATTATTTTTCTTTAATAAGGATATCGTAATGTTGGTACATTTAGGCATGACAGGAAAATTTTTCTTTATCAACAATAAAAAGACAAAATATAAGACGAGTTTTTACTATGATATAAACGAAGATAAAGACAAAAAGCATGATCGTTTAATTTTTAATTTATCAAATAATCAAAAATTAATTTATAATGATGTAAGAAAATTTGGTTTTATTAAGTTTTTCAAAAGAAATAACATAGATAAAAACGCCCATATAAAAAATTTGGGACCAGAACCGCTAAGTACAAAATTTAACATTAGCTATTTTAAAAATTATATATTGAAAAGAAATAGGACAATTAAAGATATATTAATGGATCAAAAATTTGTATCTGGACTTGGTAATATTTATGTAAACGAGATTCTTTTTTACAGCGGGATAAGGCCTATAAAAAAAGTTAGCAATCTCACAAACAAAGAGATTAAAAAAATTATTAAATTCACCAAAAAGATAATTTCAAAAGCTATTATCTTTGGAGGGTCATCTATAAAAGATTTTTCTAGTAGCAGTGGAAAAAAAGGTTCATTTCAGCAACATTTTAGTGTCTACGGAAAAAAAGGTGAAAAATGTTCAAATAAAAACTGTAGAATGGACATAATAAAAATTTCTATATCAAATCGAGCATCTTTTTTCTGCGCTAAATGTCAAAAATAATAAAGTTGACCGTGTTAAGTTGCACATATATACAATGCTGAAAATGCCTAATACCAAATCAGCAATTAGAAGAGTTAGAAGGGTAAAAAAACAAACCCAAGTTAACAGAATTAGAAAAAGCAAGTTTAAAAATGCTGTGAAAAAAATGGACCTTCTTATTAAAGCAAAAGAAAAAGATAATGCAAAAAAATATTTTGCAAAATTTCAATCAATTCTAATGCAGGTTGCTAAATCTGGTATTATAAGTAAGAATACCGCTTCTCGAAAAATTTCTAGAATTTCAAAAAAAATTTCATCTAAATAATCAATTCTAAGTTGATAGTTTTATAAATCCAACTCTACATTTAGACTCTCTTAACAAAATATTGAAACTTCAATCAAAGAGTTGCAAATTTTTTTTGATTTCTATCTGAACGTTAATCGTACAACCAATTTGAAATTTTATTTTTGATTACAACCTCTACTTAGTTGCAAATAAATCGCAAAAGAAGTTTAAAGGAAACTCTTAAAGAAAAATTCTACATGGAAAATAATATTACAAAAAAACAAAATACTTTTATTTCTGAAGAAGAAAAAACACTTAATTGGGAGGAAATACAAGGTTCTTTCAAAAAGACTTTTGGTACAGAAATATATAATAGTTGGCTACAAAAAATTTCACTAGTAAAAGAATACAACGATTATTTAGTTTTAGGGGTGCCCACGCGTTTTTTTAGAGATTGGATTGTTTCAAGATATTTAGATAAAATTTTAGAGCAGGTAAAAGGTTTTAAATTAAGCCTAAATAGAATCGAGTTCAAAATAATCGAAGAAAATAAACAAAATCAAGAATTTATTAAAATTGACGAGCTAAATAAGGTTACAGAAATCAAAGATTCGATCTTAAATTACAATAGGTTAAACCCTAATTTGAATTTTGAAAGCTTCATTCAGGGCAAAAGCAATGATATCGCTTTGTCTTATTCAAAAAAAGTCTGTGAGCACATTTCTCGTTATAATCCTTTGTATATTTGTGGTGGTGTAGGCCTAGGTAAAACTCACCTGTTAAATGCGATAGGTTTAGAACTTCAAAATGATAATAATGTAATGTTTATATCTGCAGAAAGATTTATGTATCATTTCATAAAATCAATAAAAAAAAATGATATGGTAAACTTTAAAGATTTTTTCAGAAAATCTTCTGTTTTTATAATAGATGATATTCAATTCATAAGTGGGAAAGAGAGCTTACAAGAGGAATTTTTTCACACATTTAACAGTTTAATGGACAAAGGATCGCAAATTATTATTTCTTCTGATAGAGCACCTTTAAAACTGGATAGAGTACAAGATCGCATTAAATCTAGACTAGCTGGGGGACTAGTAGTTGATATCGATGCACCAGACTTAGAATTAAAAATAAAAATTATAAAAAAGAAAATTGAAGAAATTCAAACTCAATTTAAAGAAAATATTAATTTGAATGATGAAGTAATTAATTTTATTGCTGGCGAGAGCAAAACGAATATAAGAGAACTTATTGGAGTTTTAAACAGAGTAATTGCATTTAGCAGAGTGCACAATAAAGATTTATCAATAAGCGATTGTAAAAATATTTTAAAGGATGTTTTCAGTCAAATTAGAGTGATAACGGTTGATAAAATACAAAATGTTGTATCAAACTTTTTTAATATTGGTCTAAGCGAAATGCTTTCACAAAGAAGATCTAGACCCCTAGCTAGACCTAGGCAGATAGCAATGTACTTAGCCAAAAAAATGACTACACGTTCTTTGCCAGAGATAGGTAGAAGATTTGCTAATCGCGACCATACCACCGTCATACATGCTGTAAAAACTATTACTAGACTTTCGGAACAAGATGATGAAATGAAAAAGAATATAAGTCAGATTAAAAGTTTATTATTAGAGCAGTAGTTAAATGCAATTTGTTATAAAAAGAGATACCTTATTAAAATCATTAAATTTTGTTCAAGGAGTAGTAGAAAAAAAAAATACTCTGCCGATACTATCTAATGTTTTATTGCAACTTAAAAACAACAAATTATCAATTGTTGCAACCGATCTTGATATAATTTTTTACGATGAAATCAATGATGTCAAAATAATAAACGAAGGAAGCACGACAACTTCCGCAGCTATTTTATATGACATTTTAAGAAAAATTTCCTCTAATTCGGAATTAAAATTCGATTTAAAATCTGAAAATAAATTAAGTCTTAAAAGCGATAATTCAGATTTCAATTTGTTATGTTTACCAACTGATAACTTCCCAACTTTTGCTGATGAATTTGAAGGTAAAGAAATTTCTCTAAATAATAGCAGATTTTTAAAACTCCTTAATAAAACAAAAATTTCTATATCGAACGATGACACTAGGCATTATTTAAATGGGATATTTCTCCACCTGACAGAAGCTCAAGGTAGAAATTTCCTCACGGGGGTGGCTACTGATAGTCATAGGTTATCCTCTTGTAGCTTAGAAGTTGAAAATATGACTGATTTTACCTCTTTAATATTACCACGAAAAACTACCTTTCAACTTTGCTCTCTTCTAGCTGAAAATTCAGACCAACTTACTATGCAAGCAAGCGACAATAAAATCAAGTTTAGCCTGGGTAACATGAAATTAATTTCTAAAGTTATAGATGGAAAATTCCCTGATTATAAAAAAGTTGTACCAACAACAAATGACAAAACTCTCGTTGTATCCTCAAAAGATTTTATTAATTCAATTGAAAGAGTTGCCAGTGTTTCTCTAGATAGAAAGGAGGGTGTAAAATTAATTATTAGCAAAGATAATGTTCAGCTTTCTGTAAATAGCGCAAACTCAGGAGATGGAAATGAAAAAATTAAAGCTGACTTTAGTTCAGAGAATTTAAATATAAGTTTCAACTCAAAATATTTAATTGATATAGCATCTGAAGTTGAGGATAAAAATTTAAAAATGAGTTTAAAGGACTCTGTTTCTCCTGTATTGATTGAGGATGTGTCTGATAAGAATAGTTATTACGTGATAATGCCAATGAAAATCTAGTTTTAAAGATTTTTAAAAAATCTTTTATTTTTAGCTCTATTATTGTTGGTAGTAAATAGTTTTAAGTCGTTTTGATCAAGTGTGATTTTATATTCAACTAAAAAAATGATACAATAAAAAAAATTTCTTAAAAATAATGTCTAAAAATTCAGAGCTAAAAAAATCAATGTCTTACGGCGCAGACTCCATAAAAGTCCTAAAAGGGCTTGATGCAGTTAGGAAAAGACCTGGAATGTATATTGGGGATACCGATGATGGATCTGGTTTACATCACATGGTTTTTGAAGTTGTAGATAATTCTATCGATGAAGCTTTAGCTGGGCACTGTAAAAACATAACCATCTCAATTAACCAAGATAATACTGTCACAGTGGAAGATGATGGTAGAGGCATTCCAGTTGATATGCATAAAGGAGAAAAAATGTCAGCAGCTGAAGTAATAATGACACAATTACATGCTGGAGGTAAATTTGATCATGACTCATATAAAGTGTCCGGTGGTTTGCATGGGGTTGGTGTTTCAGTTGTTAACGCACTTTCGGAGAAATTAGATTTAAATATTTATCGAGATGGTAATGAATATGAAATTAAATTTAGTGACGGGAATTCAGTGAAGCCACTTAAGAAGTTAGGAAAAACAAAAAAAAATGGTACAAAAATAACTTTTTTGCCCTCTAAGCAAATTTTTTCATCTATTAAATTCAGCACAACAACGCTTGAAAAAAGAATTAGAGAATTGGCTTTCCTCAACAAAGGGATAGCCATAAAGCTAGTTGACAACACATTAAAAAAACCAAAAGAATTTTTACACAGATATGACGGAGGAATCCTAGAGTTTGTTAAACATATAAATAATAAAAAGCCAATTTTAGTAAATAAAAATGAAAAAGAGGTTTTTAAAAAACCAGTTTATGTAACCGCTGCAAAAAATAATGTTGTTGTTGAATGTTCATTTGAGTGGAATGCTGGATATTCAGAGGAGGTTTTGCCATTCACAAACAATATTCCACAAAAGGATGGTGGAACTCATTTACTTGGGTTTAGAACTGCGCTTACTAGAGTAATTAATAAATATACCTCAGATAGAAATAGCAAAAAAAATAGAATTACTCTTTCAGGTGAAGATATCAAAGAGGGTTTAACAGCCGTACTGTCAATTAAAATGCCAGATCCAAAATTTTCTTCTCAAACAAAAGATAAATTGGTCTCTTCGGAAATCAGAAACATAGTTGAACACATTATAAGCGAAAAAGTTTCAACATGGTTTGATCAAAATCCATCAATCTCTAAAGTCGTCTTAGAAAAAATTTCTCAGGCTGCGATGGCTAGAGACGTTGCAAGAAAAGCTAGAGATAGTGTTAGACGAAAAGGAACTTTTGAATTATCAGGTCTACCAGGTAAATTAGCAGATTGTCAAATACAGAAAAGAGATGGAACAGAATTATTTATAGTAGAGGGAGACTCAGCAGGTGGATCCGCTAAACAAGGAAGGGTTAGAGAATATCAAGCTGTATTGCCTTTAAGAGGAAAGATACTAAATACTTATGTTAATGGTAAATCAAATGGTGAAGATCAGTCGACAAAAGCCTTATCTAAAATGATGTCTTCAAATGAAATAGTAACGTTAATTAATGCACTAGGAACTGGCTCCAAGGATTTCAATATTGAAAATTTAAGATATGATAAAATTGTAATTATGACCGATGCGGACGTAGATGGTTCCCATATAAGAACACTTCTTCTGACTTTTTTTAATAATTATCCATTTAATCAATTAATCGAAAATGGGCATGTGTACCTTGCACAACCACCATTATTTAAGGTTACTAAAGCAAACAAAAGTATTTATATTAAGGATGAAAAAGCACTTGAAGAATACATTTTAGATGCTGGAAAGCTAAATAAAAAAGTTAAAAAGGGTTCTGACGAATATAAAAAATTAATTCAAGAGCAAAGGGAAAAATTATCTATTCAACGATTCAAAGGTTTAGGAGAAATGAATCCAGATGAACTTTGGGAAACAACTTTAAATCCTGACAATAGAACAATGTTAAGAGTGCAGTACTCAAAAGGGACAAAAGAAAGATCCAAAGAAGATCAAAAAATGATAAAAGTGTTAATGGGAGATGAAGTTGCCCCAAGAAAAGATTTTATTACAAATAATGCTTTAGATGTTGTAAATCTCGATATTTAATTCAGTTATGGATTTTTCAACTCTCTTTCGTACAAAAGAGAACCTTAATTTAGATAAAAGCACATTAACGATCCTAAGATATATTGCAATTTTTGGCCAATTTATTGCAGTAAATATAGTATTTTTTTATCTTAATCTAAAATTTCCAATAACAGAGAGTTATATTGTAATTTTCATTGGGTTATTAACAAACTTGTTTCTTCAATTTGGAATTAAAGTAAACCAATTAAAAGATTCTTATGCCTCATTATTTCTTTTATACGACTTGTTTCAACTTAGCGCGCTTTTATACTTAACTGGAGGTATCTTAAACCCCTTTTCAATATTAATGATTATACCAACAATTGTTTCATCTACATTTCTAAGCATGGGTACAACAATTATATTAGGCCTAATAACTTCTTTTTTATTATTTTTAATTTCTTTCACGTATTTACCTTTACCTGGATTAGACTCTAATATTTTTGCCGTACCCAATTATTACACAATAGGAATACTCATTTCAATTTTGATAGGATTGATATTCTTAAGCTATTTTGGAATTAGATTTGCTGGTGAAACAAAAAAAAGATCTGAAGCATTAAATAAGTTACAGGAAGTAATTTCAAAAGAATATGAACTGGAGTCATTAGGAGGACAAGCCGCTGCCGCAGCCCACTCTTTAGGAACACCTCTAGCGACAATTAGTGTTGTGGCCAAAGAGTTAAAAAAAGAAATTGGAGATGAAAAAGAATACTCTAAAGATATTGATTTGCTCATAAGTCAAACAAAAAGATGTAGTGAGATATTGAAAAAGATTTCAAAAAAACAAATTGAGGAAGACAACTTTTTAAGTTTAATAAAATTTGAGGATTTACTACAAGAAATTATAGACTCTTTCAAGGAAACCTCTTCAAAACATATAGATCTAATTGTTGATAATGATAAAAATAAAATTGCTATAAAGAGAACTCCTGAAATAATTTATGGGTTAAGAAACTTTATTGGTAATGCTATCAAATTTTCAAAGAGTAAAGTAAAAATTTATTTAAAAAGTGATAAAAAGATAATTGAAATTAAAATTAATGATGATGGCCCTGGCATACCTGAAGATATAATACAAAAAATTGGAGAGCCATATATCAAGTCTAAGTCAAAGGAATTAAAGTCTAATGCTGGCCTTGGACTGGGAAGTTTTTTAGGTAAAACTTTACTGGAAAGACAGGGAGCTAAATTATTATTTAGAAGAAACAGTGAATTGGGAGGCGCACTGGTTGTTCTAACATGGTCTTCAAATAATTTTGTCAATTCTTAAATTCAAAAGTGTAAGCTAAAATTTTATATGCTAATTTAGCTACCAAAAAATTATAAGAATTAAAGTTTTTAATTGGAGCTAGCTCATTAATATCTGCACCCACTACGTTAGATATTTGACAAACTTTTTTTATGATTGGTAAAACATCCTCCCACAGCAGGCCACCAGGTTCAGGGGTGCCAGTAGCTGGCATAATACTTGAATCAAATCCATCAACGTCAAAAGTAATGTAAACTGTTTTATTTTTAAATAACCTCTCTAATTGATTTAAATCCCAATTTTCTTTGTCTTTCCCCCAGAAAATCTCAATTCTCTCCCTATTACTATTGTAAAAATCCATTTCAGACTGAGATAAATTTCTAATGCCAAATGAGACAACATTTACATTTTTATAATCTAAACATCTTTTAATTGCAGAAGCATGAGAGAACTTTTCTCCTTGATAACTTTCTCTTAAATCTGCATGAGCATCAAAATGAAGAAGTGTTATTTGTTTATATTTATTTACGAATGGTTTAATTGATCCAGGTGTAATTGAATGTTCTCCTCCAAATACAAATGGAAATTTTTTTTTTGATAATATTTCTTTATTGATATTAGATAATTGATTCAGAGCTTCTTTTATTTTCTTTTTAATAAGAAAGGGCTTAATAGTTTTTATTCCAATATCTTTATAAGGTTCTTTATTAAGCTCTTCATCAAATAATTCAACTTGATGAGATGCCTTGATAATTTCTTTGGGGCCATTTTTTGTACCACTTCCATAACTAACTGTTTTTTCAAGGCCAAAAGGTACAACTATAACTTTAGGTTCTAGTTTATGATTAGCATCATAACCTAAAAAACCTTTTTTTTGACTAAGGTATTCCATTTATGAATTAAAAATTTTTGAGAAATTCCTTTTATCTCTTTTTTCCCAATGCTTACGGTGATATGCATCACTGGCTATTAGAGGCATAACACTCGTTGCTTCTGCGAAAACCATTTGTTCTTTGGTAATATCAACTTTCCCCCAAGAGCTAGCCTCCTTTAAAGTTGAGCTGCTGCATGCACCATCACGTGTATCAGCTACAGTAATTTGTATGGCGTATTTATGCATATCTACTTTTTTACCAAGTAGTTCGGCACAAACCACTGTATCTTGAATAAAATTTTTTGGAACACCTCCCCCAATCATCAGCAATCCAGATTGTTTAGATTGTAGCTTTATTTCAGTCAATTCTCTAAATTCTCGTATAGAGTCTATTGTTATATGTTTATTAGGATTCTGTTCCTGATGCATTACTAAACCAAAACCGGCTGAACTATCGGTAAAGGCCGGGCAAAATATTGGAACTTCATTATCATAGGCGGTCTCGATTAATGAACCTTTCTTTTTCCCCTTTAATTTAAGATATTTACCCAATTCTTTTATAAATTCTCTTGAAGTGTAAGATCTCGGTTCTAAAGTGTTAGCAACATCGCATATAGTTTGGTCACACGCCTGCAATTCTTCCTCATCAATGTACGTATCGTAAATCCTGTCTATATAATTTTTACGCAGTTCCGTATCATCTCGAAATTGAGATCCTTGATAATGCTTAAAACCTAATGCCTCAAAAAAATCCATATCAATTATAGAGGCACCAGTCGCAACTATTGCATCAACCATGTTATGTTTCACCAAGTCAGTGTAAAGGTCCATACAACCACCTGCAGAAGTAGATCCTGCTAATGTTAAAAATATAGAACAATTTTTATCAGCTAACATTTCATTATAGATACCTGCAGCTCTGGCAGTATCTCTAGAAGTAAAGGACATTTTACCCATGCTATCGATAATTTTACGTGCATCAAATGACTTAATATCTATGTGTTCAACAGGAGAATTTAGAAGAGATCTTTTGTTGTGTCCAATATTGGAACTATTTTTTTTATCCATTAAGCTACTAAAGAACCAACTTTTTCTTTTGCATCATCGTACAGAGACATAATTGGTTTGTCACTTAATTCATGAATTTCATTTGAATAAAATCCATTAAAACTTGTTCTAAAAGTTAGACTATAGGCTCCTAATTGACCTAATTCTATATAATCACCTTCTTTAATATTATTTGGTAATAAAAAAGGACCCTTCATATAATCTAACCCATCACAAGTTGGTCCAAAAAAACTAAATGCTGTTAATTTTTTTGATTGCACTCTCCCATCCGTGATCATTCTTGATGGTAGAACAAAGTTTGGTGCACCTGCATCAAATAAAGATCCGTATGTACCATCATTTATATATAAGTTGTTTTTTTTTCTTAATATAACCTTGACAATTGTTGAACCACTTTCAGCTACAATAGCTCTTCCTGGTTCACAAATTATTTCAGGTAAAGAAGCTAGCTTAAGATTTCCTAGTTCTTTTTTAATCTCATTAATATAATTAATTAACGGTTCAGGATTTAAATCTGGATACATTGAAGGAAATCCACCACCAACATTTATTGTGTCAGGAACTATTTTTGTTTTTTTGATTATATTTCCTATCTCACGAATTCCTTTTGAATAAGAAATTTTATGCATACATTGAGAACCAACATGAAAACTTATTCCAAGTTTTTTTGAATGCTCTTTACATAATCTTACTAAACCCAAAGCTTCAGAGGGAAGAGCACCAAACTTTCTTGATAGGTCTATTTCTGCATGCTCATTTGAAATAGCAATTCTTACAAATAATTCTAAATCTTTAGCCTGATTAGTTGAGTCTAAGATTTTTTTTAACTCATCTTTTGTATCTAATGCAAAACTTTTGACACCATAATCAAAATACGCTGAAGATATACTTTCTTTACATTTTACGGTATGCATGAAATACAACTTTGCTTTTGAGTCAATTTTTTTAATTAATTTAATTTCATTAAGAGAAGCAACATCAAAATCAGTGATGCCATTAGCAATGATTTGTTTTATAATCTTTTCATTAGGATTAGTTTTAACAGCGTATAATACGTTACCTGGAAAATTTTCTTTAAAAAATTTCACGGATTTTTTAATCTCGTCAGGCCGTATACAATATACGGGATAATCAGGTTTTATAGAGTTAACTAATTCGTTAACTGTTTTAAATTTTCGCATTTCATGTGTCCCCCGTTAGTTTACACAAAGGTTTTTTAAAAAATTTAGTAAAAAAAACCTTAATTAATTTGCGTTTAAGGTTTTTTTTACTTTATGTAAAGAAAAAAAGCGCGTAATTGACCTGTTGAAATTATGTCCACAGTACCCATATAGAGCCTCATGAGGGGACAAAAAAATATCGTAGAGCAACTAAAACTGTCTGATTTTGCGGATAAATCTCTATTAATATTGGATGACGATGATCCTTTAAGAGGAAGGCTCGCCAGAGCTATGGAAAAGAAGGGTTTTACAGTAAAAGAGGCCAAAACAGTGGCAGAAGGGCTAAATATAGTAAAAACTTCACCACCAGGCTTTGCTTGTGTAGATCTCAGACTTGAAGATGGAAATGGTCTTGATGTTATAAAAGAGTTAACTTTAAACAAAAAAGATGCCAGAATAGTTATGCTAACTGGTTACGGGAATCTACCTACAGCTGTAGCGGCAGTTAAAGCCGGTGCGATAGACTACATAGCAAAACCAGTTGATGCAGATGATGTTGAATCGGCGTTATTAGCCTCACCCGAGTCTAAGGCTAAGCCACCAGAAAACCCAATGTCTGCAGATAGAGTGAAGTGGGAGCATATTCACCGAGTGTTTGAATTATGCAACAGGAATGTCTCTGAAACAGCAAGAAGACTTAAAATGCACAGAAGAACTCTTCAAAGAATACTCTCTAAGAGATCACCAAGATAAAACTAAATTAATTTTCTTATTTTCTTAATATGGTTTACTGCGACTGACGCGATTAAAATTTTAAATAATTCAGCTAACAAAAATGGTTGTGCACCTAGTTTAAAAATTGGTTTATCCCAACCTATTAAAAATCCAAGCCAAGCCAACCCTAAAAGATAAATAAAACTTGTGGTAAATAGAAGTTTGAAAAAGGTTGTAGGTAAGTTGTAATTATAATCAAATTTTCCAGAAAAATATACTGCAACTAGAAAGCCAATTAGATATCCCATTGTAGGTCCAGTAAAGTAAAGAAATCCCAAACCTTTTTCTGGAGTTCCTGAAAAAACAGGTAAACCAATTAAGCCTTCGAATAAATAAAGAGAGACAGTTGCTAAACCAAGTTTCCACCCAAAAGCAATTCCAATGATTAAAACTACTAGTGTTTGCATTGTCATCGGCACAGGGTAAAAAGGTATTTTAATTTTTGATGAAATAGCTAAAGCTATACTTCCAATTAAAGCAATGAATACATATTTCGTAATTTTTGACTGCTTAAAACTTTTTACAAATTCCATAATCTTAATTTACTTTTTTTTAAACGAAAATCTAGTGCTTTGTTAATTTTACAAAAACATCCTCTAAATCACCATCATCAGTATAGATATCCTCTATTTTAAGGTTATTTTGATTAAAATAATTTATTATTTCCTCAAAATTAAGAGAACTTTTGTCGTATGTTGCTGTAATTATATTATTAGAAGCTATCTTAAACTGGATACCTTTTAGAGATAAAGATTTATTTAAATCTATTTTTTGAACTTTAAAATTTACTTTCTTTGTTTGAATTCTATCAAGAAGTTTTTTTGTGGTATCTAAAGCTACCAGATTTCCTTTATTGATAATAGCAATTCTATCACACATTTCTTGAGCCTCTAGAAGGTAATGTGTTGTTAAAATTATAGTAACACCTTCTTTATTAAGTTTTTTTACATTATTCCAAAGATTATTTCTGAGTTCAACATCAACACCAGCAGTTGGTTCATCCAAAATTAAAATAGGGGGTTGATGAACCATCGCTTTAGCAATCAGTAATCTTCTTTTCATACCACCAGATAGACTTCTTGAGTAAGCGTTTGCCTTATCTTCTAAAGCGACCATTTTAAGAATTAAATCTGTAATCCTATCTTTTTTTGCAATCCCATAAAGTCCAGCTTGTAACTCTAATAATTTCTTTGGGCTAAAAAAAGCGTCCAAGTTAACTTCTTGGGGCACAATTCCTATAGAAGCCTTAACTTGTCTTGGATTTTTATCTAAGTCGAATCCCCAAACATTTACTAAACCTGAAGTTTTGGTTACTGTCCCACCCAAAATACTTAAGAAAGTAGTTTTTCCTGCTCCATTAGGGCCAAGCAATCCAAAAACTTCACCCTCTTTCACATCGAAAGTTAAATTTATAAGAGCATGATTTTCTTTTTTTGTTTTGGAATCCGAGTAAGTTTTATTAAGATTTTCAACAGTTAAAGCATTTTTAGACATAGTTTTTTTAATTTTAGCAAAGAATTCAATGTAATATGTATATATGAGTTCAATAAAAAAAACAGACCATTTTTATCTTATAGATGGTTCAGGATATATTTTTAGAGCGTATTATGCTCTGCCTCCTTTATCTAGAAAAAGTGATGGGCTTCCAACCGGAGCAGTTAGTGGTTTTTGTTCTATGCTTTTTAAATTATTGGAGGATGCAAGATCAGATGAATCAAAAAATAAACCAACTCATTTTGCAGTCATATTTGACTCAGCAAGAAAAAATTTTAGAAATGAAATTT
>Ga0315330_10000699_pt1 | contig 21639 bp, 20 predicted proteins | sample M140m34915metaG_FD_203453 | JGI IMG/M metagenome (GOLD analysis project Ga0315330, IMG submission 203453) | Ammonia-oxidizing marine archaeal communities from Monterey Bay, California, United States - M1 40m 34915 | ecosystem: Environmental > Aquatic > Marine > Intertidal zone | place: USA...
CCAATAATGAGATTGAGAAAATTATAGAGGTACTCGACATCGAAAAAGAGACTTATATCGACTGGGGGAAGCGCAATCGAGAGAAAGTCAATTTTAACTCCGTTCTAAACCTAACTGTTCCATATGTTCTTTTACCTAAAAAAAAACAGGAAATGATATTCGATCAACCAGATGTAAAAACTGCCTGGCGTGAGTTCTCAGACACCTATGACGGGGCGCGCAATTTACTTAGGTTCTCGCGAGTAGGGTATAACTACAAAATTACAAATGCGTTGGTCTACGTCGAACATCTATGTGGAATAGAATGCAGCAGTGGAAGGTTTATAGCGCTCAGGTTAATGGATGATCAGTGGGTAGTTAAGGGTAGTAACTTAATTTGGGTAGCCTACTAGCCTCCGCTAGCGAGATTAACACTTATGGTGAAATCAATCTGTGTATTTTGTGGCTCGAGTTCTGGCAATAATGCCAATTACGAGAACGCGACCGACACGATTGGTCGCGAAATTGCCGCTAGAGGTGTTAAATTAATATATGGGGGAGGAGGGCTCGGTTTAATGGGTATCTTAATCGCAGCCGCTCGAAAAGAGGGTTGTGAGACATTGGGAATTCTCCCAGAGTTTCTTACTACTAATCAGCCCACCATTGGCGCGTTCGGACATCATATATTGGTCGGTGACATATTCGAGAGAAAATCACTCATGCTGGAAAACTCAGACTGTTTCGCAGTCCTCCCTGGCGGTATAGGGACGTACGATGAGTTTTTCGAGATCCTTGCCTGGAAGCAGCTAGGTCAAGCTAGCCAGAATATAGGTCTTTTGAATATAGATAACTTTTTCGATCCACTTCTCATGCTAATTGATCAGGGAGTGGCAGAGGGCTTTATCCATAGATCCGTAAGACAAAGTATTATTGTCGAAGTCTTGCCTCAAAATCTCTTAAACAAATTAATAGACTAAATACAGGAGAATATACTGTCGAACATGAAAATTTTCCGGGGTGTGGTTTTTGACATGGATGGAGTTCTAGTTAACTCGGAACCGATGATCAGAGCGTGTGCGCAGGAAGCTGCGGCCGAGCTTGGGTTTTTGATATCAGATGCGACATACGTCACATGGATGGGCCTACCATCAGTCCAGCTAGAAGATGCTATTCGTCACAGCATGGGAGCAACATTCCCGATGGAAGACTTCTATGGAGAGTACAGAAAACGATGGGGGAGAAAAGTAGAATCGGGTAAATTATTGGCTAACCCTGGCATCGAGACATTATTAGGGTTGCTTAAAAAAGAGTCTGTTCCGATAGCAGTCGCGACCTCCACAGTTCGCGAGCACGCCATCGAAACACTGCGGACAACTAATTTACTGACTTATTTTGACACCATCGTGGGAGGCGATAACGTTCAAAACGGCAAACCTGCTCCGGACATATATCGCTATGCTGCTGGGAAAATCAACGTGCCGACTAACCAATGCATCGCTCTCGAAGATTCAGAGATTGGGGTAAAGTCGGCAGTATCGGCAGGATTATATGTGATTATGATCCCAGACTTGGTAACGCCAAACTCCGACATCAGAAAACTACCTGAGCATATTGTTGCTTCAACCGTCGATGCAGCCGACCTTGTGCTAGAATTGATTACATGCGGAATATAATGCTTCAAACTAAAATATTCTATAAAAAAACCAGAACTTTAGTGAGTCTTGTAGGAATATTGGTGTGGACATCTTAAGCAATGAAAAAAACGACTAAGTTTAAACAAAATGTGATAGCGTTAGTATACGATTTTGATGGGACGCTCACTCCCGAGCCTATGCAAGAATACACTGTCCTTCCCGAGCTTGGCATCAAGCCTAAACAATTTTGGGATCAAGTAGACGAAGAGGTGAAAAATACTGGAGCGGACCCAATTATAACCTATATGCGTCTCTTGGTTGAGCAAATAGAAGCAAATAAAGCGCACCTAAGCAGAGACGCACTGCGCAATCTTGCAAAAGAAATCAAGTATTACCCTGGGGTTTTCGACTGGTTCGAGCGCATAAATAAATATGTTAAAACCGCGTCAGGAGGACAAATCGAAATAAAACATTATATCGTCTCGGCAGGACTCCATGAGATTCTTGAAGGAGTAAGTATAAAAAGGCATTTTTCACAAATTTATGCCTCACAATACTATTTTGACCATCATGAAGTAGCACGCTTCCCCACTGTAGTAATTAACGACACCGCAAAAACACATTATCTCTTTAAAATAAATAAAGGTAGAGAAGGTGCGCTGGAAACTGTGAATGAATACATGCCCGAAAATGAACGCGCTATACCGTTCCAAAATATGCTTTACCTAGGTGATGGACTTACCGATGTGCCTTGTATGACTGTAGTCAAGAAATACGGTGGTTTCGCAGTGGCCGTTCATAAAGAGGAACATCACGATGCAAACAAAACAATGGAAGCCTGTAAAACTCTAGCAGATGCTAATCGTATCGATTTTTATGCTCCCGCAAATTATTGTGAGGGATCCATGCTTGAGCGACATGTTAAAAAGATCCTCAAATTGATAATGGCTCGTATTGAGTTCCAACTAGAAAGAAAAAAGTTCTCAGAGACCTTAACGGATGGTAGTTAGATGAATAAATCATGGCACACTGGCTACTGCTTGTTTCCTAAACTCCTGCTCGTAATAACAATCCTGGGCGGCTGTTCTAGTGTGACAGTACCTTCTATTTCTCTTCCTAAAATGCCAGAAATTACACTAATGAAAAATAAGGCTACCCAATCAACCCCTCGAGCGTTACTTTCAGCTCGCATTGTAAACACTGGTTACACAGATCAAGTGCCTAAAATGACGGTCGGAAAATTAATCGAATATGCGGAGCGCAGTTTCGCATGTGAGTGTCACCGCGAGCGCTTTGTAAAAAATTGGGATAAAAACTCTACAGGTTATGTCCTCTCATCAAATTCAGAGAAATTTAACACTGTTGAATTTTCTTGTGAGACACAGGAAGACGAATATGCGTGCTTTGTCAACGAGATTGAAAATACTACTGAGCCTGAGTTAAGCCAACGCTACTTTTCTGGAGACGACTTTATAAAAACCATTTACGCGAATGGCCGGGTCTGCAAAAGACAAGAGCCATGCGAAGGCTAAAAAGTCTGTTAACCAAAAAACAAGTCTCTATTCACTCTAAAAATTAACACATTAATGGGGAGTGCGCGCTCAATACCGAGCTACCTCAGCATCTATCTCTACCGACCACGCATCTATGCCACCGGATAAGTTATAGACTCGCGTAAAACCTTGATCTCTGAAGTACTCAGCCGCCGACTGACTACGTACCCCAGTATGGCACTGGAAAATCATGATCGAGTTGCGGTCCAATGTATCAATAAATTTTATATTCTCCTCGCTTAAGAGCCGAGAGCCAGCAATAAGTGCAATATCTCTCTCACTTTGTTCTCTGACATCAAAAAGATAAAATGTATCACCAGAATCTTGAAGCTGTTTTAATTCATGCACACTCATTTGAGATACCATAGGAGGCGCATTTGGATTTGTTATGCTAAAGACGCTTCCTTCAGGTGTCTGTTCTATATCAATTCGTAGCCCATCAGTTTTTTTAGCTGTAGAGCGATTAAGTAATAACTCTATCCCATTATTTTCTACTGCTATCACGTGACCAGAATTAGGCGCTAGATTGAATTCATGAACCCAATCATCCGTGATATTTAAATGAACATTCAGATCGGGGTACTGCTTGCAAACTTCTCTTATGGACTCTGCAGCAGAATCAGTAATCACGATCGATGGAAGCGCCAGTGGTTCTCCTTCTCCTATCAATTTCATTAAATCACCAGTTTTGGAAAGTTGCTCAACAACATCGCAACCACCCACAAAGTCTCCTTCGATGTACAACTGAGGAATAGTAGGCCACTCAGAATATTCCTTAATCCCATTCCTAATATCCGGATCAGAGAGCACATCGATAGTTTTGTAATTATCAGTCAACCCCTCCAAAACCCTAACGACGCGCGAAGAAAACCCGCACTGAGGCCCATTGCGATCACCCTTCATGAATAAAACAATTTTTTCGCTATTTATAATGTTATTGAGCCTTTGCTTAAGACCATCTGACATGGACATAGGTACACCTTATCTTAGTAATATTTTCAGTAATTAAAGCACTCTAAAATTCTATTCCCTAACTAATTGGAAATTTCGCTTACCCAACTTGATAGATATGACGATATCGAGCACGCTACACGCACCGAAACACGAAAACAAACGCGTTATTTTATCCTTCTCCGTGTCGTCAGAGTTTTCAAAAACGTTCAACACTCTTTGCATCATCCACTGCCCGTATGTGGTAAGTTTCCGCTTTCCGCTCACTTCGTGCGGACCGTCGGCTCCTATCACGAGATCTCCGTCACCAAAATATCTCGGCATTATGACGTCGTTACTAGTTTGGAGCCACGATTGCAAAGCTTGCACTTCTTCAACAATCACTGGTACGAAGTCTCTCGATAAATGGTTCAATAAATGAGACAACGTCTCAGGAATTGACTCGAAATCAACCCAATCGCATCGTTCGCTCGGTTGCTGCGAGTTAAAACTATTCATTCGTGTTACCCAATCACATACTCCAGGAGCAGCCTCACGCATTAAATCCCCTGACGCAGGATCTCGGTATAAATGCGCATAAAGTGGACCAAAAAATGCGAAATCACCTAAGGACGGCTGGCCACCGAGCAAATAAGGAAATACCGAGAGGTGCTTTTCAAAGAGCTGCAAAAATTTGAGATACTCAGTCTCTATAGATAAACTAGTATGCTCTGTAATCCCGTGTATGGGACACCAATCTCGAAAAGTTTTTGCTATTTTTTTTCCTACCCGAAGCTGTTCATCGGCTGTCGCAGACGGATCATTATTCCGTCCCATTTCACGTACTGCAAAGTCATAATTATACTTCCATCGATAATGCAGCGCCGGTAACTTAAGCCACTCATCGCCAATAAATTCTAACCAATAACTCAACGCTTTACCGGGCGCCGTCTGGGGAAGCACGGAATTGCCCGAATAGACAAGCTCATAGTAGTCAATCATATCGGATGTATCTTGGAGCGTCTCACCAAACTCTGTCAGAATCACCGGAATCACTGGCCACCCTACATTGGGCAAAATTTTAGTCGAGAAAACAACTCTGTCCCCCAATACCTCAGTAAAGGGTATACTCTTATATTGCAAGTATGATCGGATTTTTGCCCCATAATAAGAGGCATCGACGTTATAAAGAGTTTCCATACTTCCTCAAGAAAAATGACCGATACTCGAAGCACGTCTGGCGACTGCCCATAAAATAATCAAGCACATTTATTAGATAGGTTTATGCTTTCTTAAGTTTACTCTCGTGATCATGCTTCATACGAGCCAACTCTTCCCAGCCTAAATAGGAAGTAAACCCATCATCGTCATAAAACAGAATAGATCCGTTACAAATGAATAGATATTCTGTGTCTTCCAAAGCCGTTGTTGCACCATGCAACATTCCGTTAGGCTCGTAGACATAGTCTCCTGCATCTAACGTACCATCCCGAACTTGAAGTTTGCCGGACAGAATATAGGTATGAGACGCAGATAAGTGTTTGTGCTGAGGTGCGGTAAATCCTTTTAACCAACGGAACAATACCGCCCAACTTCCGGACTCCGAACCGGTCCATAAAATTTTCATAAATGAGCGTTCATCAAACTGCGGCATCCAGTCCATCTGAGCCGCATGAACAAGCGTGTCCATCAGCTCAGAATTAACTGGAGTAATGTCCTGAGGTAATCCCATTTTTTTTCGCTCCCTATTTAATAGTTTAGTGTTTTCTATTGATGCTCGCGCTTACCAAGGCTCCGTGGCGGTCCGCACATCAACCTCAAAGGTCCAACCACTCTTAGGTTGCTTCCACAAATATTCAAAGGCGTCGACGATCGATTCTATCTGCAACAGCCTTTCCTGACCCAGTTGCTCTGCTATATCTGGATATCTTGTTAAGACTTTTTCACCGTTAATCGCGCCATCGATCACCACGTGCCCGACGTGAATCCCATTAATCCCATACTCCTTAGCAAGTGCTTGCGCAAACCCGCGCAGTGCAGATTTAGATGAATTAAAAGCTCCAAAATTTGCTCGGCCACGTAACGAGGCACTTGCCCCGGTAAAGAGTATTGCTCCCTGCTCTTTCGGTTTCATATACTTTAGCGCCTCCCTAGCAAAAATGAACCCACCCATACAGCATACTCGCCACGCTTCCTCAAAATACTCAACACTCATCTCATCGATACGACCTGGGGTATTATTCCCAGCGTTGTATAGTGCTAACGACAAGTCTCCGATTCTACTAGCTTGTTCGAAAAGATTAGCGACGTCGAGTTCACTGGTAGTATCTGCCACTATCGGCGTGGCGCTGCCGCCCCCAGCTACAATATTGTTCGCAACTTGTTCTAATTTGCTCATAGTTCTTCCCGCAACCACTATATGTAGGTCATTCTGGGCAAACCGATGACACAACTGTGCACCCATTCCTCTATCCGGCCCCACCCCCATAATAATAGCTACTTGCATAACAAATCCTCGGCTTCTGATGAAAAAGTTATCGACCGCTAGTCAAGTTAGAGACATCGAAAAGTCGACGCACTTTGGAAGGCTTGATCTCTACGTACTCGGAAGGTCCAGTAGCGGCACCGACACTGCCATTCCGATCTCGGATATTTATCGCAACGGAGCTTCTCCATCTAGGAGTAGATAGAGCAGGACTCGGACTGACCACGTCATCACTGTATTGATACTGCGTGGTAAACAATTTCCAGAGGCTACCGTCTCGCGAAAAAACCATCGTCAACATGATGGTGTAAGTCTCCTGATCGACAAACATCAGCCGCTTTCCGTAAGGATGATCCTTCCACTTTGGTATAGCTTCCACCACAAATGCGGGTCTAATCTGCCAGCGATCAAGTGGGATTAGGCTATCTGGCCCATGTAAAAGCGGTGTGATATTTTTCGAACTAGCCACATGTAAAATATCTTTTTGGCCCACATAACTCCAATCATTGTCCACAACAAGTCCAGAAAAGCCTTCGAAGTCATCCAAAGTCCAGTTAGTACCCACCCAACTATCAGCCCTTTCCCGAGCAGAAAGCCGCCTCACTCTTCGCTCCGTAGGTAGATAAGAGTTGACCTGGTCACCACGACTTTGCTTCAGCGGTCTTTCAATCACAAACTTCATACCAGCCATGTCGAATGGAGCGGAGAACCCTACATATTCCTTGAAGAGCAACTCGTCACTACCATCCACATCAAGTACGTAACCATTCTTCGGCTTAGACGCGAGTTTCGACAGATATACTCGATGGTAAAACATGGTGAAATCTCTATCGACATGCCCCCCACCCAGCATAACAGACTCGACCAAATTCCCTTTCTTACCTTTAGGCGATGGCTCGACATTAAAAGTCAGATTATCAACTTTATAGCCGAAGTTTTGCCAACGATGAATCTGGTTGTAAGCCACCATCAAACCCGCAGGTTGACTACTTTCTTCCAAAATTTGCTCACGACTAAAAGGCATACCGGCGGTATAATTTTCTAACTCCCCTTCCTCATTAAGAAAAGGCTTCCCAGAAAATTTCTTGGTCGCATTTAAATACAACTCATGGGCTTGATAACGATTTGTTGGCATGATCTCTATGCTAAGCTCCGGAAAATCGAACTCGCCAAAGTATCCAGGAGGAATCAAGTTTCGCAATTGGTCGAGTTCTGCATGCCCATATTGTCCGGCTTCAGGAGTACTTACTTCTCCCGAATCACGTGATACCCAGTCAATCACATCCTGATATGATACGTCAGCCCAGATCGAGCTAGAAAAAAGTGAAGCTAGCACCAGAAGAATACTTTTAGTTCTATTTTTTACGATACTAATACTCATAGACACCTCCTTGATCGCTTCGCAAATCAGCCTCGACCGACGCTTACAAGAAAAAACAAGACTCCTAGCAAATTTCAAATAGACCTGCTGCACCCATTCCGCCCCCTATACACATAGTTACCACACTGTATTTAGCTCCTCGGCGCTTTCCTTCAATCAGAGCATGCCCTACTAAGCGACTTCCTGTCACACCATATGGATGACCTACAGCTATTGAACCTCCGTTAACGTTAAGCTTGTTAGGATCAATACCGAGCTTGTCACGACAATAAATAACTTGGCACGCAAAAGCTTCATTCAGCTCCCACAAATCAATATCATCAATAGTTAATCCAGTCTGCTTAAGCAATTTTGGAATCGCAAAAACAGGCCCTATCCCCATCTCATCTGGCTCGCAACCAGCTACCGAAAATCCTCGAAACACTCCCATCGGTGCTAACCCTTTTTGACTGGCGAGCTTATCGCTCATAACCACCTGGGCAGACGCTCCATCAGAAAACTGACTCGCATTTCCAGCTGCTATGCAGCCGCCCTCAAATACAGGGTTAATCTGAGAGATACTTTCAAAAGTAGTCCCGGGGCGAATCCCCTCATCCTGCGACACTGTTACCTGTTTAGTCGACTCCTCGCCCGACTCTTTGTCGACTAATTTCATCGTGGTGGTCATAGGAGCTATCTCATCATCAAACTTACCAGCTTCTCTTGCGGCAGCAGCCTTGATCTGACTATTTGCTCCGTACTCATCTTGCTGCTCACGAGAAATATCATAGCGGCTTGCTACCTGCTCAGCAGTCTGCAGCATACTCCAGTATATTTCCGGTTTAGCCGCCTCTAAATCGGGATCGCGAGTAAAATGAGAATTCATTTCATTCTGCACGCACGAGATTGATTCCACGCCACCGGCCACGAAGCAGTCCGCTTCTCCTGAAACTATCCTTTGTGCAGCCAGCGCTACTGTTTGCAGACCAGATGAACAGAATCTATTCACAGTCATACCTGAAACTGAGACGGGCATACCAGCACTTAAAGCTACTTGTCGAGCTATATTGTGTCCCGTGGCTCCTTCAGGGTTCGCACATCCCATTATTACGTCTTCAACCTCATGCCCCCCAATACCGGCGCGCTCGAGAGCATTTTTAACAACGTGTCCGCCCAGGGCGGCGCCGTGGGTCATATTGAAAGAACCGCGCCAACTTTTACATAGTGGGGTACGCGCTGTAGAAACGATAACTGCGTCAGACATGAGAATTCCTTATTTGTTCTAATTTATTATTTAATTCCAGTATAGTAGCGAATGTGTTATTCATACAAATATACAAATCAAATACACCAATTATACAAAAATCACACGTAAGATGCGCGTTGTAGTAAACATATCTAAATTAGGCTAACGCCAATGAAAAATGGTTATCCACCTAGTAAGAGATTTGCATTAAATTTAATGCTGAATGCGCATGATGAGCTGTTAATGCTTCTTAGGTCAAAAACTGCCTCGCTTGGCGGCGGTCAATGGGGTGTCCCAGCAGGGAAAATAGAGAATGGTGAAACACCAAGAGAGGCTGCGCTCAGAGAGATGTGTGAAGAAATAGGTCCCGGCCATTTAGTTAAAGAAATTGACTATATCGGTCCGGTTAGAGACACATATTATGGTGGCCAATTTGAAATCCATCTGTTCAAGCATCTTTGGTCTGCAGGAAATATCATACTGAATAAAGAACATTTCGCTTACGCGTGGGTGTCAAAAGAGTCGATATGTAACTATGACGTGATGAAAGGAATAGAAGAAGATATCGCAATTCTAGATATTTGGCCTACCGAATATCTAAATCAAGCGCTTATACCAAAGCATTTATTGTAGCCAAGGGAAGACTTTTATGAACCTGTACTACGAATGCAGCGGAAAAGGGGAACCTATTATGATTCTTCATGGCCTATTTGGATCTGGGCGTAACTGGTCAGCTATCGCTAAGATATTATCAAAAGAGTTCGAAGTGTTCGTGGTAGACCTCAGAAACCATGGCAAGTCTCCACATGCGCCTACGATGAGCTACTCAGATATGGCAAACGATGTGAACTCATTGATCACCAAATTGAGTATCGGAGGTTTAACACTTATCGGGCATAGTATGGGTGGAAAGGTAGCCATGAAAGCGGCACTATCTGAACCAGATCTAATTGGCAAGTTAATAGTTGTTGATATCGCACCGGTAGCATACCCTGATTGTTATACGGATATTTTGAATGCCATGAATGATTTGCCTGAGGAAAAACTTTGCTCTAGGTCCTCAGCGGATTCATACCTAGCCCCTCGAATAACAGATAAAACAACTAGACAATTTGTCCTTCAAAACTTGGTCTTCGTTGAGGGAAAATTAAAGTGGCGACTAAATATATCCGCACTTATCAATGAAATAAAAACAATAGTAGGCTGGGTACCCACCCCCGCAAGTACTTTTCTTAAACCTTCGTACTTTGTTACTGGGGAGCACTCCAGTCGAGTGACGGATACAAATAAAGCAATTATTGCTTCGAACTTCCCAGGTTATATCCATTGCTTAGTGACGGGCGCCGGTCATTGGCCTCATACTGAGGCACCGCAAGAATTCGTGCGAATTTTGACGAACATCGTTAAGGGAAAAATAGAAAATACTAACTCAGGGTGGACGTTACGCTAATTGCTAGGCAAAATGCGCTTCCTAATATTAAGGATATTAAGATCAGATGCCAAAAAAGAAAGTTAAAAAAGTTGTCCTAGCCTACTCGGGTGGACTCGACACCTCGGTCATACTTAAATGGCTTGAGGATACATATAATTGTGAAGTAGTAACCTTCACTGCAGATATAGGGCAAGGTGAGGAACTAGAACCTGCTAGGACTAAGGCAGAAAAAATGGGAGTAAAGGAGATCTATATTGATGATCTCACCGATGAATTCGTATCCGATTTTGTGTACCCAATGTTTAGAGCCAATGCAATTTACGAGGGCGAATACCTCCTTGGAACCTCGATAGCTCGTCCTCTAATCGCAAAAAGATTAGTTGAAATAGCTAGGGAAACCGGTGCAGATGCAATAGCGCACGGTGCAACAGGAAAAGGTAATGACCAAGTTCGTTTTGAACTAGGTGCGTATGCCCTAGAACCTGAGATAAAAATTATCGCCCCATGGAGAGAGTGGAGCCTCAACTCAAGAGAAAAATTGATCAACTATGCCGAGCAAAACCACATTCCGATTGATTATAAAAAAGGTAACGCGTCTCCCTATTCGATGGACGCAAATTTACTACACATTAGTTATGAAGGTGAGATTCTAGAAGACCCTTGGGCGGCTCCGGAGGAATCTATGTGGCGCTGGACTAAATCACCCGAAAGTGCGCCAGATCGTCCAACCTTCATTGAACTTGAGTATAAAAAGGGCGACATTATTGCGATTGATGGTAAATCGCTCTCGCCCGCTCAGGTGCTCACTGCGCTAAATGTGATTGGCGGTGAAAACGGAATTGGTCGCTTAGATATTGTAGAAAACAGGTACGTAGGTATGAAGGCGCGCGGATGTTACGAAACGCCCGGCGGTACAATTATGTTGAAGGCCCATCGAGCCATTGAGTCTTTAACCCTTGACCGAGAAGTCGCTCACTTCAAAGATGAATTAATGCCTAAGTATGCCACACTTATATATAACGGGTACTGGTGGAGTCCGGAGCGAGTGCTTATGCAAAATATGATTGATGACTCGCAAAAGAACGTGAATGGTAAAGTACGATTGAAGCTCTACAAAGGCAATGTTGATGTTGTGGGTAGAGCATCAGACGCGGACACCCTATTTAGTCCCGCTCTCGCGACTTTTGAGGACGATGACGGCGCCTATAATCAGGCTGATGCAGAGGGCTTTATAAAACTAAATGCCTTAAGACTGAGAGTCGCGAAAAATAGAGGGGGTAATTAAACTCCCCTCGCGGGAATACTGCCCAGATAAGGCTGATAATAGTACTTTAGACTGCTTTAACGATTACTATCTCTTAAGATACCTTCTGTTTCATTTGAGGAAATAAAAGAACATCCCGAATAGACGCTGCATCAGTGAAGAGCATCACTAATCGATCAATGCCTATCCCCTCCCCTGCAGTAGGAGGCATCCCATACTCCAAAGCAGTAATATAGTCTTCATCAAAATGCATGGCTTCCATGTCACCCTCATCCTTAGCAGCTACTTGCGCCCTAAATCTCTCCGCTTGATCCTCAGGATCATTTAGTTCAGAAAAGCCATTCGCAATTTCTCTTCCAGCTACAAAAAATTCAAATCGCTCCGTGACGAACGGATCATCATCACACTTTCTCGCCAAAGGACTGACTTCCGCTGGGTAATGTGTGATAAATACTGGTCCTTCGAGTTTCGGCTCCACAGTTTTCTCAAAGATCTCAATTAAAATCTTGCCGCGTCCATACGAATCTTCGACATGAACACCGAGCTTCTCGGCGACTACCCGAATTGAGTCGAGATCTGCGAGTTCAGTTTTTGTCACAGCATCATTATAGCTTACAACAGAATCCAGAACCGTCATCCGCTCAAAAGGGGCGCCAAAGTTATATTCGGTGCCTTGATAAACTAGTCTACTTTCACCAAAAATTGATATAGAAAGCTCCCTAAGCATATTTTCAGTTAGATCCATTAGATCCTCATATGCGGCGTAAGCTTGATAGAACTCTACCATTGTGAATTCAGGATTATGGCGCGTGGATAGTCCCTCGTTTCTAAAATTACGATTAATTTCAAATACTTTTTCAAAGCCGCCAACAACTAGTCGCTTCAGATATAGTTCAGGCGCGACACGCAAAAAAAGATCCATATCTAGGCTATTATGATGGGTCACAAATGGTCTAGCCGATGCTCCTCCAGGGATCGAATGCATCATCGGAGTCTCGACTTCTAAAAAATCACGCTTAGTTAAAAACTGTCTAACGAAGTTGATAACATGCGTCCTCTTCCTAAATAGGTCTCGAGCGCTATCACTCATTATTAGATCTAAGTATCGTTGGCGATATCGAGACTCCAAATCACTGAGGCCGTGCCACTTTTCTGGGAGAGGTCTCAGCGACTTTGTCACAAGCACTATCTCGTCCACCAAAACCGATAGCTCACCTTTCTGAGTTCGAAACATCACACCGCACACAAAAACGATATCACCTAGATCCCATTTCTTGAAGTCTTGGTAAACTCCCTCAGGAAGGGAATCTCTTTTGACGTAGATTTGTATATCTCCGGTCATATCCCTAACGTGAGCAAACGAAGCCTTACCCATTATCCGCTGGGTCATTAATCGCCCAGCTATAGTGACCTTCCGTTTTAAAGTTGCAAGCTGCTCAGAAGACATATCTGAATATTCCGATTGCAGATTTCCCGCTAAGGAGTCTCGTTTAAAACCATTACGATAAGGATTACTGCCCAATGATTTTCGCAGAGTCTCTAACTTCTCTCGTCGTTTCGCGATGAGTTGTTCTTCAGTAGAAATAGGATCGGACATCAATAAACCTCTTAATTAAAGACCTTTCTGTAGGCTTGCCTTTATGAAAGGATCTAGCTCCCCATCAAGTACAGCCTGTATATTACCAGTTTCGACATTCGTACGTAGATCCTTAATCCGAGACTGGTCGAGCACATAAGATCTAATTTGTGATCCCCACCCAATATCTGCCTTACTATCTTCTAGTATCTGCTGATCTTCTTTTCGTTTTAGCATTTCTTCCTCGTACAGCCTCCCTCTGAGCAACTTCATAGCCTGCTCACGATTCTTATGCTGAGATCGCTCGTTTTGGCACTGCACAGCGATACCGCTTGGTTTGTGAGTTAAGCGCACCGCCGAATCAGTCTTATTAACGTGCTGTCCACCTGCACCACTAGCTCGGTAGGTATCAACTCTTAGATCACTAGGATTGATATCTATGACAATATCATCATCTATCTCAGGTGCCACAAAGACTGATGCAAAGGAAGTATGTCTGCGACTTCCTGAATCAAATGGCGATTTTCGAACTAACCGATGCACACCCGTTTCAGTTCTCAGCCAGCCGAATGCATAGTCACCCGCAAATCTAACAGTAGCACTCTTTATGCCCGCGATGTCACCAGCGGAAACTTCAATAAGTTCACATTTAAAATCATGGGATTCGCCCCACTTTAGATACATCCGTAAAAGCATTTCAGCCCAATCTTGAGCCTCTGTTCCTCCAGAACCAGCCTGAATATCAAGAAATCCATGACATTGATCTGTTTCACCAGAAAACATCCGACGAAATTCTAAATCGGAGATCAATTCTTCCTTCAATCCCAGTTCGGATTTAATTAATTCAACAACTTCCTCATCACCCTCGGTACTAGCTAATTCCAACAGATCCCGAGTCTCTTCAAGTTCAACAGATAGTCGCTCAATAATCCGAACTACCTTCTCAAGATGAGACTTTTCTCTCCCGAGTGCCTCTGCTACTTTGGGATCATCCCAAATATTCGGCGATTGCAACTCTAGGACGACTTCCGATAGCCGCTCGCTCTTGGCAGAATAGTCAAAGATACCCCCTGAGCAATTTCACTCTGTGGGTCATCGCTTCTATCTCAACGAATATTGCGTTTAATTCCATAACTGAATTTAATTATCCTCACTTTAGGTATTGTATCGACATTGCTAACCATAAGAAATCGTTATAAATATTTACGGACTTATACAGATTCCGCAAAGTCTAGATTAAGTTGCAGCGTTTCCTGTCCCCGGTAGCGATTTACTGCTAAGTGATAAACGGCCTTAATTCGCGAAGCATTTAAAAACCAATCCTCTTCCGCCGCACCAAAAGCGATGGCTGAAAGGTTGGTAACATTTTCGTCAGTTTCTAGTAGAAGTCGAGCATGTAACTCTCCTACAACATATCTCTCCTTAATAAAAAACTCTCCATAAAACTTTGGCTCTGGAAACTTCTGCCCCCATGGTGAGATACTCTCAATTTGCGATGCGAGTGCCAACGTGAAATCTTTTGCTTCGAGAACACCATCCGTCGAAATAGTCTGTTTTAAGTTCTCCTCATTAAGCAAGCCCTTTATCGTTTCGGAAAAGTGTTCACAAAATTCTACAAAATTAACTAACTTAACCGTCAACCCGGCGGCAGCGGCATGACCACCAAAGCTTTCAATCAAGTTAGGATATTTCGTCGCTATAGACTCAAGAGCATCTCGTATATTAACCCCAGTAATTGATCGAGCTGAGCCCTTCAACAGGCCATCTTCAACTAATGCGAACGCTATAGCCGGCCTGTGGAAGCGATCTTTTATGCGTGCTGCCACAATCCCGACAACACCCTGATGCCAATCCTTATGAAAGACCGAAAACGCAAATGGCCCATCATCAGACCCAGGCTCGTCAATAACTTCGCTAATTAGGCTAAATGCACGCTCTTTCATTTCTGACTCTATGTCCTTCCGTTCTGCATTAAGTCTGGTCAACTCTAAAGCCATTTCCATACATTTTTGTGGATCATCACTTAGGAGACATTCGATACCTAATGACATATCAGACAATCTACCCGCTGCATTTAATCGTGGACCGAGCACAAAACCTAAGTCACTAGATGTTACGTGTTGCGCTGTTTTGCCCGCCGCTTTCAACAATGCGAGCAAGCCAATCTGGCATTTTTCTCGCTTGATTTGAGAAAGCCCATAATGGACTAAACGTCTATTGTTTAGGTCCAAAGGCACGACATCGGCCACCGTACCAAGAGCAACTAGATCTAGAAGATTAGCAAGACGTGGTTCATCGATCGGCTTACTTTGAAACCATCCTTCCCTCCTCAATAATTGACGTAATGCAGCCATGACATAAAAAATAACACCGACTCCCGCCAAGTTTTTACTGGGAAACGCGTCGTCGACTTGATTTGGATTTATAATAGCGTTTGCGTTCGGGAGCGACTTACCAGGCAAATGATGGTCCGTTACAAGGACTTTTATCCCTTTCGATCTAGCCAGTCTCACTCCCTCAATACTTGAAATACCATTATCAACAGTAACGATTAAATCTGGCTTAAAGTTATGAGCTACCTCGACGATTTCAGGCGTTAGCCCGTAACCAAAATTAAATCGATTCGGAACTAAGTAATCGACGTCTTTGGCACCCATTGCTCGGAGAGCCCTTATCGCAACGGCTATACTGGTGGCGCCGTCCGCATCATAGTCGCCGACAATCATTATCTTACCGTCGGAAACAACGCAGTCGCGAATCAACATTGCGCCAACCTGTATATGTCGGAGTGAATCAAACGACTCGAGTCGCGACAGAGTTATATCTAGATCATCGGAAGTTAAAACTCCTCGTGCAGACAATATCCTTTGTAAAATAGGCCCTAAGGAATCAGGTAAGTTGTGCTCAGACGGAACTGACCTACTTTTAATAACTCTGCCGGATGTCAATTAATCGTCCCCCCGATCCATGATACGTCGCATTAAAGATTTCCTGCGTTTCCAGAATCGCCGCAGCATTTGGCGATCTATCAAAAACGTATCCCTATCAGAGACGATAAGTAACTCATCAAGCTCCCCTGACTTTAGACTACTTACCGCATATTTAATAACACGGTGAAGGATTTGATTCGTCTCCCTGAGATTATATTTCGGGGGAATAGCCACTAAACCGCGGGCGTAACTATGTATCATAGAAAGGTCAATGTCCTCCACACCACTCACCGCTAGGTTTGAAAAATTTGCACAGGAAGTACTAAAGTGGTCATTAGCGAACACCGCAGTTATTTTGGGTTTAGTTACCAGTGGTTGTTCGCCGCCCCCCCAGAGCCAGATACTATTCACGGGCGGCTTACCGCCAGATAACCTACGCTTATTTACTTCACAATCATGCAGAACCATTTGAGCCTCGGTCATAATGCGACCCAAATCTCCGAGCGCCTTTCTCGAGGCTACATCAGGTTCTAGGGGAGTACCGGTAAGTTTGTTCGGAGAAGTACCCCCATAGGTTGTGTGGCTCAAACCTTCAATGAACCACTGGCGAGGATCTTTGCACCATATACTTAGGCCGTCATGCCGGAACAAATCATTCAACAAAGAGATTAACGAATCCGCTTCACGCTTATTAATACCGATAGTGTCCGCATCGAAAAGCATCAGTCGACTAGGATCACCCTTAAGGAAAACGGGATCACTACAGAGGATAGGCACTGAACTCATTGAAGCATTGTCACCATACGCAAGGATAGCGGCTTGGGACACATAACCATCTGAGTGGCCTTTAATACCACATGCCTTAAGCATATACTCCTCAAAATCAACACTAGATGATCTAGCGTAATCAGCGCGAGATAATACTTGGAGAAAAGTTGACTCTGGCTTCCCACCCCTATCATTGACTTCATGGATACACGCAGAAAGCTCGGGTACTAGGATCTCGAGACAACGATCGGACTTTCTCATATTTCAGTTCATAAGTTATCTAAAATAGCACGCTTAACTGAATCAACATTGGCTGAGACAGATAAAGGGCTGGTCTTACACTGTTGAATTGCAGTGTCAGGATCTTTTAAACCGTGCCCAGTTAAAGTTGCAGTAATGACACTACCATCCGCTATCTTTCCACGCCTGATATCTCGTAATATCCCGCCCACGCTTATAGCAGACGCTGGCTCGCAAAATAGTCCTTCCCGTTCAGCAAGCAATGCTTGCGCCTGAAGTATTTCATGGTCACTGAGGGAATCGAACCATCCCCCAGACTCGTCGTGAGCGGCCCAAGCAAATTCCCAGGATTGAGGCCTTCCTATACGGATAGCAGTCGCGATAGTTTCTGGCTCTACTATCATTTCTCTTTGTACAAAAGGATTTGCCAATTCAGCCTGATAACCGCAGATCACAGGCACACTGTCTACTACTGGCGCAAATTTATATGCGAATGGTTCACTTTCTCCTGCTCTTCGATATTCTTGCACTGGTTGCTTTGCTGCATACTCACAAAACCCAGCCCAATACGCACTAATATTACCCGCATTACCAACAGGCAACGCATGGTAATCCGGAGCTCGTCCTAGGGCATCGATAATTTCAAAAGACGCTGTTTTTTGTCCTTGCAATCGATACGGGTTAACTGAATTTACAATTTTGACCGGCGCCACATCAGCAATATCCTTTACGATCTGCATTCCATCATCAAAATTGCCTTCAATCTGCAAAACTATAGCACCTTGTATCATCGCCTGAGCAAGTTTGCCTAAAGCTATTTTCCCTTCTGGAATTATGACAAACGCCTTGATACCGGCCCTAGCTGCGTAAGCGGCTGCAGATGCTGACGTATTCCCGGTAGAAGCGCATATTATTGCTTGTGCCCCTTCATTCGCCGCTTGCGTCACCGCCATGGTCATACCCCGATCCTTAAACGACCCAGTCGGGTTCGCACCTTCGAACTTGGCATATAACTGGATGTCGTGCCCGATCTCCCCCATTAGATTATCTAACCTAATTAGAGGCGTATCCCCCTCACTCAAACTAATGATTTTAGAATCTTTATCGACTGGTAATCGATCACGGTAACGCTCGATCAGTCCACTGTAACGGAAACCTTCTAAGTCGCCCATTGGAAGTCCTCCACTTTATAGCAAATAACACCCCCAATGATGCTATCTGAACTAGCAAGAATTTCGCAAACCTCTCGAATTGCGCTCTCTGTCATCCTACCTGTGAGGATGACTATCGGTACCTTGGCGCTCGCTGCCTCTCTCGCCTCTTTCTGCTGAATAGCTTCGATACTAACGTTAAACGATGCAAGTACTCGACTAATCTCCGCTAAAACACCAGGCCTATCTTTGGCCTCTACGCGGACATAGTAGCCACTCACTGACTCAGTGAAAGAAGTAATGGGATAATCAAACAATTTTTCTGGCCGAAGCGCCCTAGCTTTGATTCCACCTGTACAGATCGCGCTGGCGACATCGATGATGTCGGATATTACGGCAGAAGCTGTGGCATCGCCTCCAGCGCCGGCTCCAGACAGCATCAATGGCCCGGACAAATCACCATCAACTAAAATTCCGTTCACTACCCCATCAACACTAGCGAGGATATGGTCTAGTGGTATTAACGCAGGATGCACTCTTAGCTCCAGTCCGCTCGGCGTTTTTACTGCTATAGCAAGATGTTTGACTTGGTACCCTAACTCTTTTGCGTAGGCAATATCTTCCAATAAAACGTCCTGTATACCCTCGATATGAATCTTATCAAACTGAAACTCGGTACCGAACGCTATCGCCGACAAGATCGCTAGTTTATGCCCAGCATCAGTACCCATAACATCGAATGACGGGTCAGCCTCTGCATAACCTAACCGTTGCGCCTCTCCTAAAATCGACGCAAAACTGAAGTGCTTGGTAGCCATTTCAGACAACACAAAGTTACATGTGCCATTGATAATTCCAACCACCGCTTTAATCCTATTTCCGCGAACAGATTCACTTAATGCTTTGACGATAGGGATACTTCCCGCAACTGCGGCTTCGAAACGAATCAAAGTTTTTTCATTTCGCGCTGACAACAAAATTTCATCGCCAAAAATTGCGATTAAAGCCTTATTTGCTGTTACAACGTGTTTACCATTCGCGATCGCGGCGGAGACCAATTCGCGAGCAATCTCAGTACCACCAATTAATTCAACGACGATATCAACATTGGGATCTAAAACAACCTCAAACGGATCATCAGTTAATGCCACACCATTAAGATCCACATCACGTTTTTTCTTTAAATCCTTGACAGCGATGGAAACAACTTCTAACTCACATCCTATCTGTTTTTTTATTTCACATAGGTTTCGTTGTAGGGCGATAAACGTGCTCTGGCCAACTGTCCCGAACCCGACGAAACCAAGTTTTATTATCTTAGAAGAACTCATCTACCCTACTCCACGCATCATTTCTTTAATTCCACGAATAGCCTGACGGGTCCTATGTACGTTTTCGATGAGCGCGAAGCGAACGTAATCATCCCCAAATTGTCCGAACCCGATACCTGGAGAAACGGCAACTTTCCCATTAGCCAATAACATTTTGGAAAATTCTAACGAACCTAGCGCTACAAGCGATGCTGGTATTTTTGCCCAAACGAACATGGTTGCTTTAGGTTTCTCAACCTGCCAACCGGCGGCATTCATACCCTCACACAATACATCTCGCCGCATTTGATACATATCCCTAATCTCTGTAACGCATTCTTGAGGACCTTCTAAAGCTGCGATAGCCGCAACCTGAATAGGGGTGAACATGCCATAATCTAAATATGACTTCAGCCTTCCTAGGGCAGACACTAATTTCTCGTTACCCACCATAAAGCCTACTCTCCAGCCAGGCATATTGTAGCTTTTGGACAATGAAAAAAATTCTACACAATGATCTTTGGCGCCCTCAATTTGCATAATGGAAGGCGCTTTATAACCATCAAAAGTAATATCAGCATAAGCTAGGTCATGCACCACATATATCCCAGCGTCTCGGGCAATGGATACCACTTCTCGAAAAAACTCAAGATCAACGCAGTGAGCTGTCGGATTACTGGGAAAATTCAATAACAACATTTTGGGTTTTCGGCGAGAATCTTTAATAGCCCGATTCAATTCTGCAAAAAAATCTATTCCACCCCCAATCGGAACATGTTTAATTTCGGCTCCGGCAATAACGAAACCGTACGGATGAATCGGGTACGCCGGATTAGGAACTAAAACCACATCATTCTTTTCGACAGTTGCCATCGCTAAATGGGCTAGCCCTTCCTTCGAGCCAATAGTTACGATAGCCTCTTTTTCATAATCTATCTCTACTCCGTAACGCGCACGATACCAAGAGCAGATTGCACGCCTTAGCCTCGGTATTCCTTTGGATACCGAATACCTATGGGTGTCGTCTCTTTTTGAAGCTTCACATAATTTTTCCACTATATGTGGGGGTGTGGGCTGATCCGGATTGCCCATACCAAAATCTACGATATCTTCTCCATTTCGACGAGCATCCATTTTAAGCTCGTTGACTTGGTTGAATACATACGGGGGAAGTCGGTCAATTCGTGAAAATCCAGTGCTCACTATAATTCTGCTAAATAAATTCGTGTTAATTGATAGATTATATCAGTAAAAGCATCCTCAGACCTGTATATCTAGAAAAAAGCCCCTTATGCAGTAGTTAATATCTTTAGCTCAAATATATATTGCATAGTATGATAATACTTATGAAAAAAAATAATGATGCTCTGTCTGACGTCCTTGACCCCTCTGGGCTCGAAATCTCCCAACTAGAAAAAATTCTGGAGCTGATGTCTCATAAAAATATAGACTTCAGCGACCTATATCTTGAATCAACAGAAAGTGAATCTTGGTTTCTCGAAGACAACCGCGTCAAAGAAGGAGCGCATCAGATACAACGAGGAATAGGAGTAAGAGCAATCAGCGGAACCCAAACTGGTTTTGCGTTTTCTAATGACATGACCCGAGGAACGATTGAGCAATGTGCACGCCATGCGCGAGAAATAGTATCCACGGGCGCAACTAGGCAAGTTAGCCTCACAAAAAACCTCGCCGCCACCAATTTTTATAATGATGATAGCCCCATAACCTCTCTGCAAGATAATGAGAAACTGCGTTTAATTAAAAATCTTAACACTAGG
>Ga0315330_10000704_pt1 | contig 21585 bp, 18 predicted proteins | sample M140m34915metaG_FD_203453 | JGI IMG/M metagenome (GOLD analysis project Ga0315330, IMG submission 203453) | Ammonia-oxidizing marine archaeal communities from Monterey Bay, California, United States - M1 40m 34915 | ecosystem: Environmental > Aquatic > Marine > Intertidal zone | place: USA...
CGACGACGACGACGACGACGACGACGACGACGACGACGGGATCCATACGCGCGGCGCGGGTCGCGTGCCGCGACGCGCGCGACGCGTATCACCGGTGCGCGGACGCCGCGGCGACGACGGATTCGGATTCGGATTCGGCGGCGACGGCGACGGCGACGGCGACGTGTCGACGCGCGCGCGAGGCGTACGAGCGGGCGTGTCCGAGGTCGTGGGTGACGCACTTCGAGAGCGCGCGCGCGGAGGAGGCGAAACTGCGCGCGGTGCTGGATAAGGGGGCGGGGACGCGGGACGCGTAGACGATGGGGCGGTTCGGACGAGACGACGGACGAGACGGGCGAGGGTACGGACGCGACGATGGACGCGACGGGCGATGGAGGGGGGGCGCGCGGGCGAGGTCGAGGTCGAGGTCGCCGGGACGGCGGTACGGAGGGTACGGCGCGCGGCGAGCGAGGTCGAGGTCGAGGTCGAGGTCGAGGTCGAGGTCGAGGTCGAGGTCGAGGTCGCCGCCGCGGCGGTACGGGGGGTACGGTCGCGGACGCGGCGCGCGCGAGGATTCGCGCGATGACGATCGAAGGAAGCGACGACGTGATTCGCGGTCGAGGTCGAGGTCGCGGTCGCGATCGCGATCGCCGGCGCGCGACGACCGTAAGCGACGGAGAGACGTGCCGCCGCCGCCGCCCGCGGCGGGCGGCGGGAAAGCGGTCGACGTGCCGCCGCCGCCGCCGCCGCCGGCGGGTGAGGACGAAGACGATGAGTCCGCGATGATGCGCATGATGGGATTCGGAGGATTCGGCACGACGCAAGGCAAGCACGTGGAGGATGAGTTCGCCAACGCGTCGGCGGTGCAAAAGAAGACGAAGCGGCAAGCCAGGCAATACATGAATCGCGTCGGCGGCTTCAATAGACCTTTGCCCGCGGAAGTCACTGGGCAGCGCCAAAATAGGACATAGTATTTCCTACGATGCGTTTTAATCACACGCGAATCTAGTGCTAGCGAATCAATCGACTACGCGTCTTCTATTCTACTCGTCGCGAGTGCCGGGCGGGCAGGCGCCGCACGAGCGCATGCAGTTGCCGTTCGCACGACCTCGCCCAACCATGAACGATGGATTTTTCGTGCACTCACCCGACGACGCCCAGCCCTCGCACGCCGCGTTGACGTCTTTACAAACGCCGGGCTCAAATCGCACCGAGGCGGTCGCCGAGTCTTCAATCGGAGCGACGTGCATCCATTTCGTGGCGCTAAACTTGACCCCCTTTACCACCGGACACCCCGCGTGTGAGCTCATGGCATCCGACGTCCCGTTGTGATGCAGACTTCTGAAGAATAACGCGTCACCTTTGCGCGGTTTCACCGCCAACTTCCCCGCCGCGCACGAAGACGCGTCGTCGCCGCCGCCCGGGTTCGCGCCCGCCTCGGCGTCCGGAAATATCGTCTCTCCCCCCTCTTCGACGTCGGTGAGATACATCAGCACCGTCGCCACGCGCTGCCCGCCCTTTTCGCGCTTCTGATTGAATTCGTCTTGAAAATAATCAAAGTGCGGCCGATACTCTTGACCGAATTCGTACCGCAGCACCTGGAAACCTTCCCCGTGCGACTCCGGCACGTGCGTCCACGACGCGATGCGCCTCTCGATCGACGCGACGACGTCGTCTTCCCCCCTGAGCAGGAACATCCCGCTCGACGTGCGTATATCGCTCGGCACGCTCCCGCCGTTGCTCGCGTCCACCACGGTCGAGCGACCGAGGCTCGGCGTCGCGAGCGCCTTCAAGTGGTCGCACTCCTCGCGCGTCAAGAATCCTCGATACACCTCCGCGTGCGGGCGCCAAGACACGCGTTCGATGCGATCGAACTCGATCGCGCGATCGCGCGGCGCGCGCGCGTCCGCGCCGTCGACGCGCGTCGATGGGCGTTCGCCTCCGCCTTCTTCTCCGCGATCGCCGCCGCGCGCCGCGCGTTCGGGCCCGATCCTGGCGCCGCGCGCGAGCGCCGACGCGCCGAGCGTCATCGCGCACCACGCCAGCGCGAGTCGCATCGCGCGTCGCATCGCGCGCGCGCGGCGCACCGCCTCGATGTGGCGTCGCGGTCGCCACTGCCCGCCGCGTCGCGCGCGATGTCGTCGCTCGCGCGCTCGAGCGCGCGCGCCGCGGGCGAGCCGTCGACGTCGTCGCGTCGCGCGCCGTCGCGCGCGCGCGTCGCGCCGGCGTCGCGCGAAACGCGCGCGCGGCGTCGCTTTCGGACGTCGTCGCCGCCGCTGCGCGCCGCCTCCGGGGACGACCACGACGACGCCCGTCGCGGCGCGACGCTCGACGCGCTGCCGATCGACGCGTCGTTCATCGCGCTCGTGAATCACGCGTTCACGCTGAGCGAGCGCGACGCGGCGACGTTCGTGGACGCGTTCTGCGCGAGCGAGCGGTTGACGGCGGCTTTCTGCGAGGACGCCTTCGACGCCGTGTACGCGGCGTACGCGAGACGCGCGCCCGAGGACGAGCTGACGACGCTGCTGGAGTTGGCAAAAATATTCACGACGCAGTATAAAATGCGCGCGATGCCGCTGGAGACGAGAGTCCTGGACGAGACGCTGGACGCCGGGCGACGGTGCGCGGCGGGCGACGTCGACGAAGCCGAGGCGCGAGCGCGCATTCGAGACATCCTCGAGCGCGCGTTCGCGATCGAGGGGTTAAAACAGCGCGATTACATCATCGCCCTGCGCGAATATCGCGTCAAGCTCGAGCGCGACTCGCGTTCGGGGAAATCATACGCCCTCGAATTTCTAGAAGCCGACGAGACGCTCGTCGCCGAGCTCTGCGATCCCGACTCCGAGTTGCGCGCCAGCGAGGCGTGTCGCCGCGAGCTCATCGTCGCCACCGACGTCATCTTTCGCGCGCTCGACGGTTTCCTCGAGGTCGCCGCGCGCTGATTTTCCGTCTCTTCGCGCCCTCGAGACGCGCCTCGCGGCTCGCTTTGCGACTTTCCCATCCAAACCCCACATTTTTATCGACGTCACGCCGCGCGTTCGCCCTCGCGCGTCGCCGCGCCGCACACCGGCGCGCGCGTCGACCGACGCCCTCCGACGCGAGCGACGAGCGTCGCGCACGACATCGCGCTCGACGTCGCGTCATCGCGCGCGATGCGCGCCGCGTCGAGCCTCGGTCGCGCGGTCGCGCGCCACGCGCGGGTCGGCGGCGCGAGACACGCGCGCGACGCGCGGGCGCGACCGGCGACGGCGCCGCGAGGCGCGAGCGCGGCGCGGGCGATGACGCGCGGACCGCTGGACGCGCGCGCGGCGACGACGATGGCGCGCGCGACGCGAACGCGAGGGGATGGAGCGCGAGGGACGAGCGAGGGGGCGCGAGGGACGCGAGCGACGGCGGTCCCGGGACGCGCGACGCGGGGCGCGACGCGCGAATGCGCGACGCGGGCGAAGGCGAAGGGCGAGGAGACGTACCCGCAGCTGCGAGTGACGGCGCCGGGACGCGTGGTGGCGATAGGGGACCTGCACGGGGACATCGGACAGGCGAGACGAGCGCTGCGAATGGCGGGGGTCCTGGACGACGAAGACGACGCGGGGAACCCGCGATGGGTGGGCGGCGACACGACGTTGGTGCAGCTCGGGGACATTCTCGACCGCGGGGACGACGAGATAGGGATTTTGATCTTGCTTCAAAAGTTGGATAAGGAGGCGCAGAAGCAAGGCGGACGCGTGTACGTGATGAACGGCAATCACGAGGTTTTGAACGTTTCGGGAGACTTTAGATACGTGTCGCGCGGTGCGTTCGGGGAATCGACGCGATTCAGCGAGCATTTAGTGAAGTTGTTCGGGGATAAGTTCCGAGACGCGTTCGGCGTGGACGAGGAGGACGCGTGGGCGAGGCAAAGCAAGGCGCGCATCGGGTTGTTCTCCCCGGGCGGACCTTTAGCCCAGCAGCTCTCTATGCATCACACGGTGTTGATCGTGAACGATACCGTGTTCGCGCACGGTGGCTTAGTCCCTAGGCACGTCGAATTCGGCCTCGATAAGCTCAACCGAGCGGTGACGGATTGGATGCGCGGGAAAGAGATCAAGGACGACGAGACGCGCCAGGCGCTCGGCATGGCGATCGGTGGCGTGCGAGATTCAATCGTCTGGCATCGCGCGTACGGCACTGAAAAGTTTGCCACGGACGAAGATCGTTCGACCTCGTGCGAACTGCTGGGGAAGACTTTGGGCATGATTGACGGCGTCTCGCGACTCGTCGTCGGACACACGCCGCAGCTCGGCGGCGCAAACTGCGAGTGCAACGGTCAAATCTGGAGAATCGATGTCGGGATGTCTTTCGGCGTTCTGGGTGCCGAACCGCAGGTTCTCGAAATTGACGGCGACGAGGTGCGAGTGCTGTCCTCGTCGTCGGTTCGCGAGAAGACCAAGGCGTAGTCGCGTATGTAAGTTGAAATATTGAAAGAAGCGCGCTTTTACAATTACTCATCCTCATCATCGTCCATACCGTGCACGGCGCGTCGTCGTCGCGCGGGCTCACTCGGCGGTTCGTTTTCTTCGTCGCTCGATGCGTCCAAAATCTTCGGTCGTACGCGCAATATTTTCCGTTGAGGCGAGAGCATCGAGTTCGGGTTCAGCTCTTCGCCGTTCGCGACCGGAACGTCTTTTCCTAATTTCTTCGCCAGCTTTTCGAACGCATTCTTCGTCGAATCCGTCGCGCCCTTGATCTTTTTGCCGCGCTTACCTTGCACGGCTTCGTCTTCTTCTTCATCATCATCGTCGTCGCCGCTCGCCTCCGCCTCCTGCATCGCGCGCGCGGCGTCCTCGTCTTCATCGTCGTCAAACACGTAATCTTGCTCCTCAAATCCATCGTCGTCCGGGAAATCGACGTCGTCGTCTGGGAAATCGACGTCGTCGGCGACCGTCGCCGTCGCCGGCGCCTCGTCGTCGTCGTCGTCCGGGAAATCGATGTCTTCGCCGCCTTCACCCGCGTTTTCCCCGCGCTCCATCGCATCCACGGCCTCGCCGACACCGCCGCCGAAATCTAATTCGTTAAACTCCCGCACCGCCATCTTCACGCTCTTGTCGCTTTGCAACTTGTCCACCCTCGCCAGCGTCTCCTCCGCCGGCGCGTACGGGTACATCTTCACCGCCCACTCCTTGTACATCGTCGCCAACAAATTCATATCGTGTTCCTCGTGTCCCTCGCCCTTCGACCGCGCGGCAAACTTCTCCGGGAACTCTCTGTACATCGCCCCGAGCCCGTTCGGCCCGAGCAAGTGATCGTGCACGCTAAACTTCGGTCGCCGCGTCGTCCCGGCGCTCGACTTCCGCTTCTCCGCGCGCGCGCCGCGATCATCGCCCGAGCCCTCGCCGCGCGCGCCGCCCTCGACGTCGTCCGTCGTCGTCGTCGTCGCGCCGTCCTCGCGCGTTTTCAGCGCGTCGCTCGCCTCTTTTGAAATCCATCGCTCGCGCGGCACCGTGCAGTCCTTCGCCCAGTGTCCGCCCTGTCCGCACTTGTAGCACGGTTTATTTTTGCTCGACATCGCCGTCGCCGTCGCCGCGCCGCGTCGCGCCGTGCCGCGCCGCGCGCCGTCGCGGGCGCGGCGGTTTGAAAATTTGAAACGCCGCGTGTTGGTCCGTGTGTGATTGATGTTACCGACCGCCGACGACGCCTCGACATCGTCGCGAGCGACGCGTCGACGCGGCAGTCGCGCGCGCGAGGCGACGCGAGGGCGATGTCGGCGAACGCGATGGACCACCTGCTCGTCCTGGGCGCGCTCGGCGAGATCCACGCGGCGTCGGCGTGGGCGAAAACGCCGATCGAGGAGCTCGTGGAGGAAATTCAAGGCTTCGCGGGACGCGCGCGCGACGCGAGAATGGCGGCGACGACGCCGGTGGGCGCGTTCGGAGACGCGCTGGGACGGTTTGGATTGGTGATGAGCGAGTGCGTGCGGGAGACGGCGCTGGAGTCGGTGATGGTGGACGACGAGGGGAGCGACGACCAGGGACGCGCGGCGAAGACGACGCGATTGTTGATTTTGTTGGGAGTGCTGTGTAAGGGGAGTTTCGAGACGAAGGTCGAGCTCGTGTTTCGAGCGATGGACGCGCGAGGGGTGCGAGGGATCACGTCGGAGCAAGCGATGGAATTCGCGGGTGATTGCGTGAGCGTCGTCGGCGCGTTGCTCGAGGAACGCGGCGACCGCGTGGATTTAGGTTGGGCTTCAAACATGTGGACGCGGTGCGTCAAAGACGCGGTCGACGCGTCGAACGCGGATGATGATCTCGGAATGTTTACGCTGGAAGAATTCAAGACGCTGATGCGGAAGATGTTCGATAAGATGACGCGGGCGAGCCTGGAGAGCCCGGATTTGGACAGACGAAGGCGGGCGAGCGGGGGCGAGACGCAACGTCGACGGAGCTTGGGATCGGCGAGCGAGCGACGATTGTCGCAAGGTTCGGCACATGGCTTTTTAGACGCACCGATCGTTCAGGCTGGTTTGGAGTACTTGACGGGCGCCAGCAGCGGGGGTCAGCGAGACTCTCGCGGCAGCGGCGGCTCGCCGGCGTCCGCCGCAATTTTGTCGAAAGTTTTAGAAACCGTGGCGAGTCCGCAACAATCGACGCGTCATGCACCTGATCATTCGCGCAGTCATAGTGGCGAGCACGACGTCAAAACGTCGGGCGGATTACATCGAGCGTCAGGGTCGTCAAACTGGGCGAGCATGATTCCCGAAGGCATCGCGCACGTGCTCGGAGTCGGCCCTCTAGGGGCTACGGACACTCACGAGCTAAAGCGCGAGCCCGGAATGACGGACGAGGAATGGGAACACGCAAAAATTGTATCCGAGGTCGAGGCGGCGAGACACGAGACGGATGATGCGGAGATGGGACAGGCGGTACAGGAATCAAACTGGAGCGGCATAGTCGACTTCGTAAAGGAACTCGTCATACGTATTTTCCTCTTCAACACCGTCCGTCTGCTTCTTACAATTGCGCTCCTGGGCGGAGATGCCGCGTTGTGCGTGTACGTCATCGGTCACTTCGGCACCGTCGCCGGTCTAGGTTTCGTTGTCGTCATCAACGTCGTCATCAGCGTGATTTTCATATGGTTCATTGTGAGCTTCAACAAGCGCGAACGCGGTAAGGACAACATGCAATTCGGTGCGAACTTGATGCAGAGCATCCAAGACATCGCCAAGTCCAAGGCTACCTTCGAGCAGGGATTAGGTGCGTTTAGAGGCGCGAACGAGTCGGACACAGATCACATCTCGCCGCGTTCTTGGAACATGGATGGCGAGACGACGCCTCGCGCGTTCGGGCAAGCGTCGATCACGGGCGATCAACGAAGATTTCGGAGGACCGTATCCGGCACGGTTCTCGGCGAGCGGGTGTAGGTACTAATCTAGCGAAGGTAAATTTACAACAAGAATTACACTCAGATCGCGCGACGCGCCACCGCCAACTCCTCGGCGAGGGCGTCCGCGAGAAAAGGCGTGACGCCCCACGTTGAACACATGTGATCATACTCTTCCCACGCCGCCTTCGACGCCGACGCGTTCGTGCGGATCGCTCGAATGAGAGTATTTCGAGGCGTGTGCTCCCCTCCTACGAATTCCATGACGTCGACGCGATATCCCAGCAGTCGCAAAATGTGAGCTCTGAATGCGTCCGTGAGAACGTCACCGAGACGTTCGCTGAGGATGCCGTGCCTCGCCATCGGCGGGAAAGCAACATGAGGTGCGCTTTTCAAACGCACTTGGAGATCGTGATGACAGCACGGCGCGATGAGCGCCAGTGGAGCGCACCAACGCACCGTTCGAACGATGGACTCATCCGTCGCCGTGTCGCACGCGTGCAAAGCGAGCACTACGTCGGTGAACGCGTCCTCCTCTGAACCGTCTACGAAAGTCACGTCGGCGTCGGCGATCGTGCCTTCAATGAATCTCATCGACGCATCCCAACCTAGCTCTTTGGCCACCCGCGAGTTATGTTCGCGCGCTTGGCGCTTCACGTCGACGCCCACTACGTTTGTAGGCACGCGTCTCTTCGAGCTCAAGAGCGAGTACGCCCCAAACGTGAGATACGCGTTCCCGCATCCTAAATCGCACACACGAAGCGGGCGAGTCTCATCGCCGCCCTTCATGTGTCCCGCCGACGTCGCGGTGTCGTAAGCAACGTTCAAAATCTTCAGAAACTCCTCCACTTGCTTGTACTTGTCCCGCTTGCTCGCCTTGATGGTTCCATCCTTGGCGACGACGCCGACGTATCGCAAAAACGGGTCCTCCCCCGTCAGTAACCTCGACTTCTCGCGGTCGTGCCCTTGTGGGCCGACGACGATCGTCTGTGTTCTCGCACTACCGTCTATCAGCGTCCCCTTACTCGCGTTGTCCCTAGAAATCGTCGCCCGAGCCTTCTTCGCGTTCGCCGTCACGTTGTAACCGCCGCGCGCGTGTTCGACGCGCCAATGTTTATATCCCGCCCTCAGCGCCTCCTCCAGCGCCTCCCTCGCCCCGATCGCGTCCTCATCCCCGCTCGCGCTCTTCGAAACGAGCCCTCCTTCGCCCTCGATCGCGTGATTACTCGTGAACGCCTGTCGTTCGTCGTACCGCGTCCGCTGCAGCGCCGTCCGCCCCCGAATCGTCACCCATCGAAACTCCACCCTTCGATGCGCCTCCGCCGCCGTCCCTCGCCCCGGTCCCGTGAGCGTGATCTTCCCGACCGCGTCCGCCTCCTCGAGCGCGAGCGCGACGCACGCCGCGCGCGCGTCGTCGAGCGCCACCTTCGTCCCCGTCGGCATCGTCCCCGCCGTCGCGCCGCCGTCGCGCGCGTCGCTCGCGCGCGTCGTCTCGCGCGCGCGCGCGATGGACGCGCGTCGTCGTCGCGTCACCGCGCGTCCCGCGTCGCCGCGCGTCGTCGTCGCGCGCGCCGCGAGCGCCATGTCGAGTCGCGCGCGCGTCGCCGAGTGTCGCACTCGTCGTCGCGTCGTCATGCGCGCCGCGCGCGCGCGCGCGCTCGCGCTCGGCGTCGCGCGCGGACGCGGCGCGGCGCTCGACGCGCGCGCCGTCGCCGTCGTCGCCGGCGCGCGCGCGCGCGCGACGGCGACGGCGACCGCGACCGCGACCGCGACGACGCGCGCGCGGCGCGCGCTCGACGCGCCGCGCGCGTTCGCGTCGAGCGCGGCGACGGCGACGGCGACGGCGACGGCGACGGCGTCGACGCGCGCGTCGACGCTCGCGCCGACGTGGACGACGCCGCGCACGGCGCGCGCGCTGCTGGAGACGGCGCGCGATTTGAGCAAGTTTCGCCTGAGCGCGTTCGTCGTGAGCACGGCGGCGGCGGGGTTCGTGCTCGGCTCGCCGACGAGCGTGGACGCGGGAAAATTAGCGGCGACGTGCGCGGGGACGATGCTGTGCAGCGCGAGCGCGAACGCGCTGAATCAGGTGGTGGAGCGGGCGCCGGACGGGACGATGCGACGCACGGCGGGTCGGCCGTTGCCGAGCGGAAGGTGCGGCGCCGGGGTCGCGATGGCGTTCGCGGGCGCGTGCGCGGTGAGTGGGGTGGGTGTTTTAGCGATCGCGACGAACGAGACGACGACGGCGCTGGGGGCGGGGAACATCGCGCTGTACGCGGGGGCGTACACGGCGCTCAAGCGGGTGCACTTTCTGAACACGTGGGTGGGGGCGGTCGTGGGGGCGATTCCCCCGCTCATGGGTTGGGCGGCCGCGAACGAGCTCGGGACGTTGGATCCAGGGGCGTTCGTGTTGGCGTCGGCGCTGTATTTGTGGCAGATGCCGCATTTTATGGCGTTGGCGTACATGGGGAAGGACGACTACGTCAACGGGGGGTATCGCATGTTGTCGCATCCAATGTTTGACAAAACGGGACGTCGCGTCGCGGGCGTGGCGGTGAGAAACTCGTTGGCACTGCTCCCACTCGGCGTGTTAGCGTGCGCGATGGGGGTGACGACGTCGCCGTTCGCGTACGAGACGCTCGCGCTCGGCGCGCCGCTCGTCGCCGCGGCGGCGGCGTTTTACGCGGCGCCGTCGTTTCCAGCCGCTCGGCGCATGTTCTTCGGCTCTCTGCTGTACTTGCCCGCGTTTCAAGCTCTAGCGTGTTTGCACCGAGTGCCTCGCGATCACACCGTGGACGCGTACGAGTCTTTGAGGCAAGCCAGCGCCAATTTCCCGTGGCACTGCGTGCCGTTCGCGGCGGCGTACGATTGGTCGCCCGAACGAGAGAGATTGAAGCAGTTCAGATCGCGCGCCTTGGGACCGGCGCTGAGTGAAACCTCGGTTGCGCCGTTCCCTTTCCTGCCCCTGCCCATCCCGAGTTGTCCGCACGACCGCGCCTACGCGCAGGGCGGCGAGTCGCGCGCTAGTTAGTTTTATAGAAGTCTTTGTAAGAGACGCGTAGATTTTATTACTCAACCGCGATTGCTCGGCGCCTGCCAATCGAGACGAATCGGCCGACCCATGCACTTCTCCCCGTTTAACTTCGCCGCCGCGTCGATCTCGGCGCCCGAGAAATCTGCGAATCCCACGCCGCGGAATTCCCCGGTCTCTTTGTTCGTGAGCCAACGAATGGTGTGCGGACCGACGCCCGCGCCGTCCATGAAGAATTTATAAATCGTATCGTCGTCGATCTGAAAGTTCAAATTCCCCATGAACAGCGTGTAACATCCCTCAGGCTTCTCCCCCATGGGCTTGATCTCCGCGCGCCCGCCCCCGCCCGCCGCCTTGGCCGCCGCTCGCTCCTCCGCCGTGTTGCCGCGCTTTTCCCAAAATCGCACCGGCGTCTCGCGTTTATGCACCAACCGCCCCGTCGCCGCCACCGCCGCCGCCGCCGCCTCCGCGGTTTTAAACTCAACCACTCCAGCCCCTAAAAACTTCCCCGTGGCTTTCTCTTCGAACCAATTCACGCTCACGATTTCTCCGCAGTCGGCGAACGCCTCGCCGAGCGCCGCCTCGTCGATGGTCCACGCCAGGTTCCCCATGTACACGTGCGTGGACGACGTCGGAAACGTCCCCGGCGCCGGCGCGTCTTTCTTCGCCGCATCGCTCTTCCCGTCGCGCTGTTCCGTCGCCTCGTCGTCCGTCGTCGTCGGTTTTTCCTCGTTCGCACCGCCGCCGCCGGCGTCGCGTTTCGAGCGTTTCTTCTCCTCACCGCGCTCCGTCGCGCGCGCCTCCTCGTCCTCGCGCGCGCGCTTGGATTTCTTTTCCTTCTTCTCCTTCTTCGCCTTCTTCGCCTTCTTCGCCGCCTTCGCGTCGTCGCTCGCCATGGCGTCGCGTTGTCGCGACGCCGAACGAACTTCGCGACACTTCATGGCGCGCTCGGGCGCGCTCGAGCGCGCGCTCGACGCGTGCGTCGAAGCGCGCGCGCGAGACGCGTTCGTCGACGCGTCGCGGGCGCTGCGACGGGCGTTCGCGCGCGCGCGCGCGCGCGAGCGGTCGGAACGCGCGAACGAAGACGAAAACGTCGTCGACGAGGACGTCGTCGACGCGGACGTTCGCGCGCACGAGGACGCGTGCGCGTGCGCGCTGCGATGCGGACGCGGATTGTGGTACGAGAGCATGCGCGAGGACGATCGGCGCGCGTGCGTCGACGCGTGGTTCTCGTGGGAGGAGGCGGATGAGGACGAACGCGCGGGCGCGGGCGCGGCGCGCGCGTGCGTCGACGCGATGGCGACGACGCGGGGCGCGACGCGCGCGGGAAGCGATGATGACGCGATCGTGCGGAGCGCGGTGACGTATTACGTCGAGCTCGTGCGACGAGGGGTCGTGGGAAGGTTGACGCGGATGGCGGCGGGGACGACGGCGGACGCGCGCGCGGCGAAAGAGACGCTGGACGTCGCGCTGCGAGCGTTCGATCGGCTCGATCAGCGGTTTGATATACCAGTGTTTCGTAGTGTAGAGGCGTACGAGGCGGAGTTGGCTCGGCAGGTGTTGAACGCCGGCGAGGACGCGCCGGCGAGCGCGGCGGCGACGGCGAGTAGAATGTGTCGCCGCGGCGCCGCGCGCGCGGTGGCCCGAGCCACGCTGCGCGAGCTCGCGCCGCGCGTGCGCGAGCTCGGTGTGGATGCGATACGCGCGATCGTCGAGGGCGATGAAGTGCCGGCGTCGTTGGCCTGGGCGACGACCATGATGAATGAGGTTAGCGACGCGCACGCCGCGTGTCGATGGATTTCAGAACTCTTCGCCGAATGCGACGGTCACGAGTCGAGCGTGAACTGCAGCTGGCGAACTCTAGATTTAGTTTTGCGCGTGTTGCTACGCGATAGGTATTGGGCGTGCGAAGCCACGCGATTCGCGCTGTGCGAAACGTTGCTATTGCGAAAGAGCGCGCCGCGCGCCGCGCTGCCGGCGCTCTTACGGTTGACGATTCTGCGACCCATTCGTCGAGGCGCCGACGCCACGCGCGTCAAAGCGGCGAGCGATGCGAATATATTCGCACTCTTGGATACTTGGTCCGGGGAAGGTTTCGTGCGTGAGGCGTCCGTCGAGCTACAACGGACGCTCACGTCGAGCGTTCGAGCAATTCTTGCGGCGTTGCCGAGCGAAGAGTGGGACGCTATGCGAGGAAAGCCGACGCAAATGTTATTGAAAGGCGTGAGCGCGCGTCTCGATTCGCCATCATTGCGTCCGCGCAGACACGCGAGCAAAGTCGCCTTGGAACTTTCGCTGAAGATGGACGCGAGCAAGCCTTTGCGACTCGTCGATGACGGCGACGACGTCGACGCGTCATCGGACGAGGAATCGGAATGGGAACAGACCATAGAGTCGATCGTTCAAGACGACGTCTTCGTCGTCTGCAATGATGACGACGGCGGCGGCGGCGGCGACGATGAAAAAGAATCCATCGCCGCCAACGTCAATCTAACCGGTTCGTCTGGGTTTCAGATTAAAGTCGAAGACCCGGACGAAGTTGTCGATATGTGGAGCCTTCGCCGCGACGAGAGCGACTCGGATGCCTCCGATAGCGATGACTATTCCGATGACGAGCTCGTACCGTATGATATGGATAGTGATGACGACGCGACGCTTCGTTCTCGTGATCCAGCGAGTTTGACTGAAGCGCGAATCGCGTCGCTGCCGAAGCCGCAAACTTTACGAGAGTGCATCGGCGCCTTGAGGCAGGCGCGTTCGGGCGATGCGTCGACTCGGCAGACCGATATCGATATTGCGGACGCAGCTGAAGGTGCGGTGCACGCAGTTTCCGATATCGTCATGCGCCAGCCGCACGAATTGGCGTCGTGCGCCGCGGATCTCGCTGTCACCATTTTGCACGCGCAACCGCCCACGCCGGACTCCGACCCACTCGACCGCGCGCGGCGCCAAGGCTTAGCTTCGGTGCTCACGGTGACCCCTGGTCTCGCAGGCCCAACAATTATCGACCACGCGTTGTCGGAGAAATGCGACGCGTCCCAAGTTATGGACACGCTGAGCGCGTTGGACATGGCGATGACGGAGCTCGCGTCGCCGTCAAAAGCCGAGCACCTGCTCGATGCTTCGGCGTCGACTCGTTCGACTGCTCGCGTGGGTATCGAGCGAAGGTTTGCGCCGAAATCCATGGAGATGCAAGCGAAAGGTGCGACATCGGCGCCGACGCGAAGTCATCTCATAGGCGAGTGCTTCGTCGCGCCGCTCTTGCGCGCGGCGGCGCAAAGGCTCGAGCGTCAGTCCGCGCCAGAATACAACCCCGATGGCCTGGACGCCATGGTGAACGGACATATTCTCTACACACTCGGTCAGTGCGCCAAGCACGCCAAGAACGCGACCGATGGACCGTTGATCGGCCGCGCGGTGCTTGAATTCGCCGTCACTCCCGCGTTGGCAGACTCCGACCAACCCCATCTCCGCCGTTCCGCCCTCGTCGCCGGTGCCCTCGTCGCCACTTCTCTCCGAGACACCCCCGTCGCCATCGCATACGCCGAAAACTCCCCTCTGTCCACCGCTTTAGAGCATTTCACCGCCATCGCCGCGCGGCGCCATCGCGCCGACTGCGACGTCGACGTTCGCGCCGCGGCTTCCTTCGCCGTCGCCGCCGCCGCTGATTGCAAAGCTCGCGCCTTAACAGCGCTCGAGCGCATCGCGGACGACCCAATCGCGCTCGACGACGCGCGCTCGTCGGCAATCACCACCCGAATCCCTCGATTAGACGTAAAATTGTAGCGCGTCGCGTCGGCTAAGCTTCCATGCCGCCTAAACCCGCGCTCGAGCCGCCGAACTGAAAACGCGACGCCGCGTCCCCACATCGCGCCTCGCGTCGCCCGCACTCTCGCGCGCGCACGCACGAACGCACGTCGACGCGTCCCGTCGCCGTCACACGCGCTCGCCATCCCGAGCGCGCGCGCACGTCGACGATTTCGATCCGCCGTCAGGGATCTCCATCGGCGATTTGCAAACTTTGAACGACCTAAACGCGCGCGACGATGAGCAACGATAAGCGAACGCGGTTGTTCCGCGTGCGCAAGACGATTCACAAAATGCTCGCAGCGCGTGGATACCTCGTGAGCGCGAAAGAGCTCGAGAGAGATATCGATTCGTTCACGGAGGATTTCGGCGAAGAGCCAAAGCGAGAGAGCCTGACGATCCTGGCGCCGAAACGCGACGATCCCTCGGAAAATATCTTCGTGTTCTTCCCGGACGAGGAAAAGGTTGGTGTGAAGACGATTAAGGATCTGGCGAAGCGCATGAAGGATGAAAATGTGTTTCGAGCGATCATCGTGGTGCAGGCGTCGCTGACGCCGTTCGCGAAGCAGTCGTTGCTGGAGTGTCAGACGCAAAAGTTTTACATCGAACAGTTCCAAGAGACGGAGTTGTTGGTGAACATCATCGATCACGTGTTGGTGCCGGAACATATTTTGCTGAGCGACGATCAGAAGAGGACGCTGCTGGATCGGTACAAGGTGAAGGATACGCAGTTGCCACGAATTCAGATGCACGATCCGATCGCGCGGTATTACGGAATGCGTCGCGGACAAGTCGTGCGCATCATCAGGCCGAGTGAGACCGCGGGGCGGTACGTCACGTACAGACTGTGCGTTTAGAGACCTCGCTCGTGTCGTTGCAATAGATTTTAGCTAAACTAATCCTCGCTACTCGCTAATCGGCTACCTCGCTATGAAGAAAGAAATTGTACACTTGTTTGAGCGACGCGCGCGTCGGTCTGGCGTCGGGATGGGTTTTCGATACCGCCGCTAGTTGTTTGCGCACGTCGTCTTTGTCTAAGTCCGCGTTTGAACACGGCGACGGTCCCATGGCGATGCAAAGCGCCACGGCGACGGCGACAGAGTGGTCGACGCCGTCGTCGCACGTGACGCACAGACGTGCGCCTGGCGTTTCGAACGTCCGACGAGCGAAGTCGATGCATCGAGGCAGTGCTTTCATGAGATCTGTTCGGCTCACTTTCGCTTTTCTCGCTGGAACGTGCAGAAACGCAGTCGAGCACGCCTTGCTCGGATCCACGACGGTTTCCCCGACGTGAAGAAATGCGTCCGCGAGTTTTTCCATGTCAGCGCGATCGTACACGGCGAACGACGCGATCGAGCATCGACCGATGCCGCATTCTGGCGAAAGCTCTCGCATGCCGCCGTCGCAAATCGCACCGTTCGAACGATTCGCCTCCTCCGCTGCGCGGCTGTCCATCGGCGCACACCCTCGCGGCGCGAGTCGAGACCGAGGATCCAACTCGCGCGGCTTCCCGATTCGACCGTCGACGATGCGCGCGATGATGTTGTCAATGTCGCGCTCAGAAGCGTGGAGCAAAGCATCGCGGTGTTCGTGAAACATGTCAGCCGTGAGTCCACGCGACCAACTCTCCTCGTCGTCCGCGGCTCCCGGAACGTACGCGAAACTGTGCCCGTTCACCCCGACCCGCCGCTCACCGCGCCAATGCAGCGGCGCGCTCGCCGTGACGAGTATAAGCGGAGTAAAGTCCGCCTCGGCGAGCGACTCGAGCGAGAGTTCGGCGCCGTCTTCGCCCCGACTCACCCACACGCATCGAAACGGCTTTTCCAAAATCGCCGCGAGCTCGCCGACGTCCCATCCCGTAGACTTCAAACTCGCCTCAAACTCCGGCACGAGCGCGCGTATGCTGTTCCGCTCGTGTTCCGCCACCCACTCCGGCAAATGCGGTCCCTCGAACCACGCGCGATCGTCCGCGTCCGCCGCTCCCGCGTCCCGCTTCGCCCTCGCGCACGCCCTGTTCAACGCGTCGCACCAAATCGGCACCGTCTTCGACAGCGCATCCGGAAACCGTTTCACCGCGCTCCGCGTCGCGTCCACGATCATCCCTCCCCTCCCCGCCGCGCACGCCATCGCCACGCGTCGATTCAACCTCGTCGCCGACATCGTCCAGTTATTATTGTGTCCGTCGGTGCTCTTAAAGTAGCACGTCTCGTACGCGAACCTCCCCCCCCCCGCGTACCACGCCCCCGCGCGCGCGTTCGCGAACGCCGCGCGCGTCGAATCGCGCAAAAACCGCTCGCCCTGCGCCTCCACGAACGCGGCGTCGCGCGCGATCGAGTGCACGCGATGAAACGCGCGTCGGTCCTCGCGGTCGATGCTTCGCGTCAGCGCGTAAAACGACGGCGCGACGCGCGCGTTGATCGCGTCGTCGGACATCGCGGCCAGCGTTTCGTCGACGCCGTCGTCGTCGCCGTCGTCGCTCGACGACGACGCGCTCGACGACGACGACGGCGCCGCGCGCGGCATCGTGCGGCGCGACGGCATCGCGCGGCGCCCGTCGCGACTCGACGCGCGCGCGGGCGACGACGCGGTCGACGACGCGGCGACGACGCGCGCGACGACGACCTCGCGTCATCGTCGATCTCGCGCGCGCGCGCGCGCGAACGACGCGACGATGGCGGACGAGGCGAAATTGGAGACGTTGCGACGGATGCTCGCGAGCGCGACGCGACGCGACGAGGAGGCGGAGGCGCGGCGCGAGGTCGAGACGGCGGCGAGGAGGGCGGAGATCGCGAAGATCGCGGCGCAGTTGACGGCGATCACGGGCAGCGCGCCGGCGACGCCGGTGGAAAGGACGAAGAAGAAGACGGCGAAGGCGACGACGAAGGCGACGGCGACGACGAAGACGAAGACGAAGGCGAAGGCGAAGGCGAAGGCGAAGGCGAAGAAGGTCAAGGCGAAGAAAACGGTGAAACCGAAGCGAAGCGCGAACGATCCGTTGAAGACGTCGGACTTCGCGGTCGGGATGGAGGTCGAGGTTCGCGGCGAAGGGAACGAGACGTGGTACGGCGAGGTGACGAAAGTGCGACAGTCGAACGCGAAGTGCCCCCTCGAGGTGGCGTGGTTACAAAAGGAAGGCAGTGGGTTCATTTACTACGACTGTGCGCACAAGGACGTCATCGAGTTGCGCACGGTGCTCGAGACGCACGAGGCCGGTCACTTTGCGGTCCCCGCCGGCGGTCGTAGCGCGTGTTCCAAATGCAAGGAGGCGGGCACGACGTGCAGCAAGCGCGTGAAGAAGTAAATAATATGATCGATACGTGCACGATATGCACGATATGACGGTGTACAGATAAGGAGTTTAAAAGGTTTTGAAATGTTATTGACTCGCTCGCTCCTCGCTCGCAAAGCCGTCCGAGCCCCCACACACGCGCGCGCCTCCGTCATGTCGACGCACGCCGCGTCGCCGATGACCGCCACCGGGCGCGTGTTCTCCGCCCCGATTGAGCCCGCCTCGGGTTCGGCGCGCGCGCTGCTGGAGTCTTTCTTCGAGCAGCAACGCGCGAGGAGCTCGAGCTACGAGCGGTGGAACGGCGCGTACGCGTCGATGCTCGCCGGGACGACGTCCGAGGACGCGTTCGTGCTCGAAACCAAGCGCACGACGGACGACATGCGGGGTTACAGCGAAAAGGTGCGGCGCACGCGCGCGACTGGGAGGTCACCTCGCCCCGCGGCGCGAGCGGGACGGCGCCGGCGTCGCCGCGGCGCGACTCGACTCGAGCGACTGACGATGACCGCGCGAGCGCTCGTTCGTTGATGCAGATTTTAGGCATAGAAGAGGGATTGAAACGACTCGATCGCACGTCAGCGGCGATGCTCGTGCGCGTGATTCAACAGAACGAACGCGTGCGATTGGAGATGACGGCGGCGCTGCAAGTGCTGCGAAGAGCCGCGGCAAGAGAGGCGTGGTCGTGGCAACGAGGCGGCGAACGCGCGGCGGCGGAGACGACTATGAATTTGAAACCGTCATGGGCGCGCACGGAGGATTGCGATCCGGCGGCGTGTGCGATCGGATGCGCGTGCGCGAAGGATGGTCCCGAGCCGACGGAGGAGGAGTACTCGAACGCCGTCGGCGAGGCGACGCAGACCCTCGAGCGCGCGTTTGGGGAAATCAACGACGCAATCGAGGAGTTGAGATACGAGCTCGAGGACGAGGTCGACGGCGGTGCGAATTAGCTTTAGCGCGGCGTAGTAAAATCATCAAGAAATATGTGTTATGTGTTTTGCAAAAGGGCCATTCCTTCTCCTATCGACTATATCGCAGAATCTACGCGGCTCCTCTTCCTACCGAAAGAATTAGAGGCATGCTGATATCAACGAATTTACTTGATGGAGCACTTGGCACCGCCTTCTTCGAGCGCCTTCTTGGCTTCTTCGACTTCACCCTTCGTCTTGCCCGCGAGGATGGTGAACGGCACGTTGGTGACGGCATCCTTCGCTTCCTTCAAGCCCAAGTCGGTGAGGCCACGCACAACCTTAATGATCGCGATGCGCTTATCGGCGTCAACGTTGTCAATGACAAGGTCGAACTCGGTCTTTTCTTCGGCGGCTTCGCCACCGGCAGCCGGGCCGGCGGCCATCATCATGCCGCCCGCCGGAGCGGAGGCGTCGACGCCGAACACTTCTTCGATTTGAGCGACGAGCTCGGACGCTTCAAGGAGCTACGCGCGAGAGAACGATCACGATTTTATCGTCAGTCTTCGTTCCGCGTCGCATCGCGCCATCTTTCCCGCGTTCCACGCGCCTTCCCGAGCGTCCGCGCGAGCTCCGTTTTCAGGGTTTCCCCAGACCCTTATCGCGTAGGGTCGTCCGCGCGTCGCGTCATCATCATCGCGCCTCCCACGCCGCGTCCTCGCGCGATCGCGCGCGCCGCACGTACCGTGAGCGTCTTCATCTCTTCGATGATCGCATCCGTCTTCGCCGACGCGAGGACGACGGACGTGCGCTTCGCCGCGGTCGGGCGAACGGACGTCGGCTGCGCGCGCGACATCGTGGTGCGGGGTCAGTCGTCGGATTCCCGTCGTCGCGTCTCCGCGCGACGCGTCGGTCGCCCGACGCGCCGCGAATGCGTCGTGCGTATTTTATCCCATCGCGCGCGCGCGTCGCGGCGGCCATCGCGCGCGTCCGCGCGCGTCGCGCGGTCCGCGCGCGTCGCCGCCGGTCCTTCGGGGTTAGGGCTGCGCCGTCGACGTTCGCGACGGCGCGCGCGCGTCGGCGCGCGACGCGCGTCGCGTCGGCGCGTCGAGGCGAACGAGGCGTACCTTGGAGGCCTTGTTGGCGAACGCCGGGGCGGCGTTGACGCGGGCGGCGGCGGCGGAGATCGTGAACGCGGACATGTCGTGAGCGGTCGAGGCGCGGTGTGACGTCAAGGCGTCGCGACCGACGGACATGGGGGGGGTGCGACGTCGAGTCGCGAACGGTGGATTACCCGAGGTTTTCCGCGAGACGCGCGGGACGTCGAGGACGCGAATCGACGACGGCGAGGCGTTGGAACGGGCGATGTGCGTTGGATTAATCCTTTGCGAGTTTTAAGCCGCGGCGGTGGGGCGGGATGGGGGCGGAATCGCGCGGCGGCGCGTCGGAGTCGTCGTCGTCGGAGTCGTCGTCGTCGGCAAAGTCTCGAAACGCGACGGATTCCACGTCGCGCGGCCACGGCCGGGAGGGCGCCGGTGGAGCGCGGTGACGACGGGCGTGCGCGAGGGCGATCACGGCGAGACCGGCGCAGAGGATGGCGGCGATGGGATGGGCGATGAGGACGGCGGGCGCGCGGAGGCGCGGAGGCGCGACGCCTCGCGCCGCGGAGGCCGAGCGCGACGGTGGTTCGAGCGCGCGCGGCTCGTTTAACCCGAGCCAAAGGCGCTGGTAATTTTTGCCGATCGTCGACGTCGTGGAGCCGATGTGTAGAGTCAATCCCGCGCCCCAAGACGCGGTACCGCCGTTCTTGCTGCTCTGCGCGGCGAGTACGTGCGGCGATTTGAAAATGACGCCCATGGCGTTCAAGTCCCAAACGTGCGTCACGGGCGCATTGTCGCCGGTCCAGAAGATGCGCACGAGAGATGTTTTGGGATTCGGCGCGTCGCGGGTCCAACACAAGGCGTAGTATCCACCTAAGCCTTCGAGAGAACTCCCCATCCACGCTAACCCGTACGCGAATCCATGCTCGGACAAATCGACCGCCTGCTTGAACTTACCTGCGTAGTCGAACAGAATGACTCGAGAGTTTTCGCGGTCGGCCAAGGCGATTTCTCTACGAACTTGAGAGTACGCGAGCTGGTGCGCCACGCTCACTTTGCCGGCGGAGCCGAGGTCGAAATCGCCCGCGTACGCGCCGTCGGCGCCGAAGCGAGCGATTCTGTTCGGACACAGTCCATATCCGTCTGCGACGATGAATGAACCGTCTTCTAAAACTAAAACGTCCGCTGGGGCACAGAATCCCTCACCGCCCCCACGTTTCACGCCCGCTTGTCCGAAAGCGCGCACTCGCTCGCCAGAGTCGGGCGAGTACTGAAACACTTGGTGAAGCGCGGTGTCGGTGACCCAAATAGACCCATCGGGAGCGATGCGTATACCGTGGGGCATCACGTGCGCGTTTGCGCCAAAAGCTCTATCGATCGCCCCGGTGAACAGGTTCATGCGCACTATGGCGTCCTCTTGGATGGTCTTTGCCTCGCTCAACGAGGAGCCGGCTTCCCACACGTTTGGTCCGCGGTTCGTCATCCAAACGTACTCACCATCGCTCGTTGCTTGAATTCCACCGATCCCACCGAGTGCCGGCCATTTCACGCGCGACGGCACCACGCGCGCGCGCACCGCATCCATGTCCTCGATCGGTTGCTTTGCGTCGCCGACTTCGAGCGCGAATTTCCCCATCGAGCCGTCGTTCGATCCGAGGCACGACAGATATTGCGGCTCATCGCTGTACACCATGACGTACATGTTACACATCTCGTGCGACGCCCCAAATCCCGCATTCACGACCGCGGTCTCGTTGGTCGTGTCAAAACTACACGTCACCCGCAAAGCGTCGCCCGCTGACACCGTCAACGACGTCCCCTTTTCTGACAGCAACTCAAACTCTTGCGGTAACTGCGGATCGCGCTCGAGCACGCGCACGGGCTTACCCGGATCCCCACCCACTAGTCTATCTAACCACACTCTCGTCCCACGATCGTGCGTGTGCACGCGGAACCCAAACGCCTTGAGCTCTCGCGATTGCTCGTACGTGCACGTAGCCGCTACGAGCTCGTCCTTCTTTCCCGGCTGCAACGAGAAATAACTCGCCCACGCCAACACCGACGCGCTCATCTTCGGCCGCCCACTGGCCAAGATGACGTCCAACCCGCTCTTCCCCACCGCGC
>Ga0315330_10000706_pt1 | contig 21577 bp, 22 predicted proteins | sample M140m34915metaG_FD_203453 | JGI IMG/M metagenome (GOLD analysis project Ga0315330, IMG submission 203453) | Ammonia-oxidizing marine archaeal communities from Monterey Bay, California, United States - M1 40m 34915 | ecosystem: Environmental > Aquatic > Marine > Intertidal zone | place: USA...
AATTGTTGGGATGGGAAGCACGCCTACTGGGTTGGGGTATTGGCTTGTTGCGTCTGATGGTGGGATTTTCACTTTTGGTGATGCACAGTTTTTTGGGTCTGGCCCAGGAAAGAACGTGAGTAGTGATTTTGTCGAGATTCTTACATCTCCTCGGATAAGTGGTTATGCGCTGGTTGCAGCTACGGGTGAGGTTCTTAACTTTGGAGACATGAAGCTTGCAGGGGTCGACAGTTGCTCGGTAAACCCAGTTGGGTCAGCTTCCTCATTTGGAGGAGGAGTGTTTCTGTTAAGGGTTAATTCTCAACCAGATACGGGAACTATTACTGCTCAGTCGGGTCCTTTGGATAGCCAATTTATTGATGATTTGTTAGACCATGCTCAGCACTGTGAAGCAGACTCTAGCGACGTATCAGGGTTTTTGAGCCCCGTAAAAGAGGCGAGAATTACGTCATCATTTGGGTTGCGTAATCATCCGATTTGGAAGCAACCGTTAATGCATGGTGGAACGGACTATGTATCTAGTTCCAAAACATACGATGGTGCTATAAATGCAGCCAAATCTGGGACGGTGCTTGGTGTGTTTGATTTGGTTGCCTATGGGAGAACAGTTGTGTTGGGGCATGGAAGTAAACTTGCTACTGTTTATGCCCACCTGAAACACTCGCAAGTTAATGTTGGGCAAACAGTGCAAATTGGTCAAATGATAGGGCAAATGGGGTCGACCGGGGCTTCAACAGGACCTCATTTGCATTTTGAAATTCGAGTTTCGGGATTGGTTCGTAATCCAGAGTCTTTGTTAGGCGAGTCGCATAGCCATTAGATGAGAAGTGCATGTTTTGTGTTAAGGCAGATATTCCACAGTGGGTTTGCGGTATAGATGATGAGTTGAAGGCGGCCTATCACAGCAAAGATTCGATGTGTATTTGGGTATTTGAAACTAGGGTAAATAGAAATAGATTTGCAGACGAAACTGATGGCGTGCTTAAAGGTGTGAGATAAAAGTATTTTGAGTGCTTCTATCTCTAGTCGCAAACTATTCTTCATGGCTCTGCAGAGCTCTGTCTCTAGGGGGTTTGACAAGCGCAACTGTTGAGAGGGAGTAATAACATGCCCTGCAACCCCCATTCCTAAGCTGTTTCCTATTTTGTAAAGATGTTGTAGAGTCAGATTTTCTGCTTGCAAACCCTTTCATAGCAAGGGGTTTTTTAGTGTAACTATTGAGTGGGGATGGTCGAGTTCTGTTAGCCGTGTGTCTGATTCAATTGATATCTAAAACCATTAAGTCGAGTTCGTCAAGAAAAATACAGACTGAATTGATCTGGTTTGGGTTTTTTGATTAGGTCAGACAATTAGTCTTGACTCTTAGTTGGCAGTTGAGCGCTCCATCTGAGCTTTCATGTCAACTACTGGCTGAATAGTTGCGCTACCAACGGGAATAATTGTCGCCATGCCCTCTAGTAAATCTTCGTAATTATCTGTTTCTACAACAAGAAAAAAGTCATGACTCGGTGGGTCTACCCAAGCTCCGACAACAGTGACACCAGCAGTCTGCAGTGCTGGAAGAAGAGAACCAAAAGATGCTGCTACCCGCTCCGTGTCTCCTGCTGGGCATGTTTTTTCGTCATGATGATGTCTGATGTGTAAAAGCATAGTGTTCACCTTTTTGAGTTAGTATCGAGAATCTAGTGCGTGAGGGTTACATAAAGCTAGCCAAATACTTGTGCCATGGCTACGAAAATGAAGCAATGTCAAACGAATGCGACTCAGAAAATGTTCAATTTGTTGGATGAGGTTATTAATCAGAGTTGTTTCTTTCAGTAGTTTGCAGGAGATTTCCAACACTGGGTTTACTGCTTGAAGATATGCACGAATTGTCCTCGGCTCGTTTAACCGAGACAAGCCTGAGTGCTAGAATAATGGTGACTACGACGAATATTGCCGCTTAGAGATCTCTATTAAAGTAATGTGATCGATTCAATATGATGAGTGATACAGTTCGCTAAAAAGCTTCAAGGTGATCAAGGACCGCATCAATAAAGCCGAAGTTCTTAGGAGTTGCAAAGTGGTCGCAACCGCGTAGTTCCGTTAAAACTGAATTGCTTAGGCTATTCAGCAACGGATCCGCCGGTCCAGCGAAATCTTCGGTTCCGAGAACCACCCGGACTGGATGCGTGATCAACTGAAACTCCGATTCGCCAAGCGGGTAGTGCTTACGACGCATGAAGGCTGCCAAGGCCTGTCCGTCTTGGTCAGCTTCGGTGGCGTAACGAGCAAAGGTCTGAGCATGCACATCACCCGGGTCGGCTTCGCCCTGTACCCCTTTGGCTATGCGCTCGGCTTGAGCTTCATCTCTCTCAAACAAATTCCTTCCAACGCCGGCGACAACGAGTTTCCCGAACTTATGCGGAGCTATGGCTGCCATACAAAGAAGCGTTCGCGCGCCCATCGAAAATCCAACTCCATCGACCATTCCCTCGGGTAGCTCTTCAATCAGTCCCTCTTCCATATCGGCGTAGGCTTTGGGGTCATGATGCTTCACTGCAGTGCCATGTCCAGGAAGGTCGATGGCAATGACTTCTCGCCCTGCTTCTTGTAGTAGCTCGATTAGGCCAGTGGGTTTCCATGTTGATGAAACCGAGCCTGTGAAACCATGAAGGAGTAATACTGGATTTGCCATATGACTAGTTTGACAGAGCGAACCTTCTCTTGCACAGGCTTAAACGAGATCAAGTAACCGAACAGAAGTTACCTGTCGTTGAGAACGACTCGTATCTAATTCGTTGAATGGAATCAACAACCAAAATAAACTTAAAATTTATATTAGGGTGTTAACTTCATTCACTTTATTGTTGAAACTTGGTCGACAGCTTTGTTTGTTGAGTTTCGGCATTTATCGAAGTTAATTTTGGGTTTTCGAAAGGTGGTTCGGGCTGAGATGGCAACTGATCCGATAAGAATAGCAAACTGTAGTGGTTTTTTCGGCGACCGGTTATCAGCTGCAAAAGAGATGGTTGAAGGTGGCCCTATAGATGCGTTGACTGGTGACTGGTTGGCTGAATTAACGATGCTGATTCTTTCTAGGATCCAAGCTAAATCGCCCGGAGGTGGCTACGCACGTACATTCGTGACTCAGATGGAACAAGTGATGGGACAATGTTTGGACAAAGGCATCAAAGTAGTAACAAACGCTGGTGGTTTGAATCCTGAAGGATGCGCAGACGCTGTTCAACAGGTTGCAGACCGACTGGGTCTTGCTCCTAAAGTTGCTTATGTTGGTGGTGATGATTTATCGAAGAGACTTACTGAGCTTATAGGTTTGGGTAATCAATTTAACCACTTAGATACTGGTGAACCTCTCGAAAAGCTAGCTGATCGAATAGTAACTGCTAACGCATACATTGGGTGCTGGGGAATAGTCGAAGCATTGAATCAAGGCGCCGATATTGTCGTAACAGGTAGAGCTACGGACGCGGCAGTCGTTGCAGGCCCGGCAGCGTGGCATCACCAATGGAAACGCGATGATTGGGATCAATTGGCTGGTGCAATTGTCGCAGGTCATGTGATCGAGTGCGGAGCACAAGCGACCGGTGGTAATTATTCATTTTTTACAGAGGTTGAAGATCTAACTTATCCTGGGTTCCCTTGGGCTGAAATACACGCGGACGGAAGCACCGTAATCGGAAAACATGATGACACAGGTGGGGAAGTGTCGGTAGGGACCATTACGTCTCAACTGTTATATGAAATCCAGAGCGAAAGATACTTAAACCCTGATGTGGTGAGTCGGTTTGACACCATCAAGTTGGAACAACTTGAAGCAAACCGAGTACTGATTAGTCAAACGAAAGGCGAAGCCGCGCCAGCCGAACTTAAAGTGGCAATGAACTATCAGGGTGGTTACCGAAATCAGATATCAATTGGTCTGACTGGGCTAGACGTAGAACAAAAGGCGGAGTTAGTAGAACGACAATTTTGGAATAGTTGCCCATATGAACCCGAAGACTATGAGTCCGTAGTGCGCAAATTCTTGCCCACGAATAAAGCTAATCCTGCTACCAACGAGGAAGCCGTAGCTGTATATAAGATTATCGTCAAGGATCCAGACGAAATGAAAGTTGGGCGAGCGTTCTCCAACGCAGGCACTGAAATTGGTCTTTGTTCGATTCCTGGTATGTTCGGAACTGCAGGCGGCCCAGGACCTGGACAGCCATTTGGGGTGTATTGGCCAGCGTTGATTGACTCTCAATTGGTTCCAATGGACGTGGTGGTAAACGGCACACACACAGTTGTTGAAAGCACTGGTGTTATGTCACCTGTTACCGTTAAGACACCTGAAGTCCCCATCCCAGAAGTCCCTGGAGGACCGACTAAAGAAAGACCACTTGGTGTTGTCTTCGGTGCCAGGTCTGGCGACAAGGGCCCGAATGCCAACCTGGGAATCTTTGCAAGATCTCCGCAAGCATACGCCTGGTTAGAGGCATTTTTGTCGGTTGAAAAGCTTCAAGAACTGATGCCTGAAGCCCGAGGCAGGCGTATTGATAGATATAAACTGCCAAATATATTGAGCTTAAACTTCATATTCCATGGGCTCTTAGAGGAAGGCGTTGCGGCGTCTACACGTCAGGATCCCCAGGCCAAGGCTCTTGGTGAGTACCTGAGGGCTAAGGTTGTGTCAATACCAGAATCCCTCTTATAGATAAGCGGTGCATTGGCGATATTGCGGTTTCTAGAAGAGCTGCGTGTTTGGCTCTTGTACACATGTATTGATAAGAGTCCCTATGCCTTCGATGGTGATAGACACTTCGTCACCTGGCGTCAACATCCGTGGAGGGTCATAATAGAGACCTACGCCGGCAGGCGTTCCTGTTGCGATCACAGTTCCTGGTTCTAACGTGAACGCAGTCGAGAGGTGCGAAATGATTTCGTAACAATTAAAGATAAGATCATTGGTATTCGAATCCTGACGTATCTCACCATTTACTCGAGTGGTCAAGCGCAGGGCATGTGGGTCAAGTTCATCTGAGCTGACAAGCCAAGGACCTATAGGGCCATGCGTGTCCCATGATTTTCCCATAAGCATAGTAGGGCTTGCTTTTTGCCAGTCGCGAACACTCACGTCATTCATGATTGTAAACCCTGCAATGACTTCCTTCGCTCTGCTAACTGGGACATGGCGACAGCGGCGCCCAATGACAATGGCCAGTTCGCCCTCGTAATCAACACGGTCCGGGGCAACGTTCGGTATATGAATGGAATCTTGGTGAGCTAGAACACAGTTGTGATGCTTAGTGAATACAACCGGCGTAGTTGGGACTTCACGGCCGCCTTCTTCAGCATGGGCCCGATAATTCAGACCGACAGCTAATATCGCAGGAGGTGATCCGACCAAAGGTAGAAATTTTGTATCGCTGAGTGCGCTTACCTGGGAAGTAGGTATCTCGGCTAAGTGACCGTTGTGTTCAGCGAGTAAATTTGGCAGATCAGTGTGGTTTGTTTCCAGATCAACGAGTTGGTCACCTCTGACCGCTGCTAAACGAGGTCCTGTGGAACTTTGATACCGAGTAATACGCATTTTCAAACTTTAGCGTGCCAACAAGAGATGCGTAAGCGGAACCCCATCTTGTCGTTTTGCATTCTCTCTGGCACTCTGTCTAAGAGCGATTGTTTTTACGGCTAATAAGCCCTTCTAGAAGGAGTGGAATCTCAGTAATGCGCGGTTCGAATGTCAAAGTTGGCTCTATTAGGGAGAATATCACCGGGTTGCCCGATGAGCGTATCTTTGAAGTGCTTCTGGAACGTAAGGTCGCATTAGCAAGAAGGACATTGAAACCCTTGTCTATCGTGTTATTTAAGATCGATCGGTTCACTTCATTTGCTCTCTACCTGCAAGAACAGGCAATGAGGGTTTCCTCTCGACTTGTTGTTGCAACGTTGCGCGACTCAGACACCGTCTGTCACATTGGGCCGGGTGTGATCGGAGCAATCTTAGACGAAACCTCCGAAAGCGGTGCGGTGTGGGCTGCTGATCGCATTCGTCGCGCTGCTTTAGACGCTCCAGCACGCGACGTCGTCAGTCTTTCGGCTGGAGTTGCCTGCTATCCCTCACATTCCATGGACGCAACTGAGCTCCTAACTTTAGGAACCGCAGCATTAGAAAGCGCTTTAGTGCTGGGTCCAAGTCGAATAGAAGTTACAACCATTTTTTAGCGATAAAGATTTATTCTTTGACGAGAGCCAAAAATTAAGCCAGCGATGAATAAGGAGAAGCGAAATGAATGCTGAATACGAAAACGTGCTCGTTGACCAGCCGGTTGAAGGAGTTGCGAGAATTCTTCTTAATCGGCCGGAACGTCTTAATGCTCTCACATATGACCTTGTTAACGATATCCATAAAGCGTTAGAACTAGTTGATTCAGATCATGAGACGAGAGCAGTAATCATTACCGGTGCTGGTCGCGGGTTTTGCGCTGGTTTAGACCTCAACGGGTTCGGAACTATTCCTGGAACAGAAAACTTTGGGCAACAGCAAAGAGGAATGGCTATTCAGCAATACATTGCTGAATTAGTTCACCACATGCGTGATGTTCGACAACCGATAATAGCTGCAGTTAATGGAGCAGCCGCAGGCGGCGGTTTTGCGATCGCCTGTGCTAGTGATATTCGTTATTGCAGCGCAGAAGCTAAATTCGGAACGGCATTTGTTCGACTAGGGATATCGGGTTGTGATATTGGCGTTAGTTGGCTTTTGCCGAGACTAATTGGTGCTTCACGAGCGTGGGAATTAATGTTGACCGGTCGCGTGTTCGATGCCGAAGAAGCCGATCGATTGGGCCTGGTCAGCAAGATCACTTCGACTGATGACTTGTTGCCTCGTTGCCTAGCTGTGGCAGAAGAAATTAAGTCAAATAGCCCATTTGGTGTGTGGATGACAAAAGAGACCATGTGGTCTAATTTGGAGATTTCAAGCCTGAGAGCTGGTATTGATATCGAGAACAGGACTCAAATTTTGGCAGCAGGCACTGAGGACAGTCGCGAGGCCATGGATTCGTTTTTAGCCCACCGCCAGGTCCAGTGGAAAAACCGATAACGGAAGTATTGAAATTTTGAAAGAGCCAGTTTCCCTGCCGAATATAGTAGCTGAAGCACATAGGCAAGCGACAGAGGCTGGCGAAGATGGCTATGTCGACCCGCTTACTGGACTGTTCGTGTTCACATCCGGATATCACTTGAGTCGCGGTTATTGTTGCAACTCAAGTTGTCGCCACTGTCCGTTTTTCGAGAATCAGTAACCAGCCACGCCGCCGGCAAGCGCGCGAGGGTCTGCAGCTCCTGCGAGTATATTCTCCTGTACTTCAATCAGGTGTGCATGACCGAATGCGCTGTCGTATTCACCCAAGTACTCGATATCATGCCCAAGTCGTTGAAGCGCTGAAGCATCAACTGTGTTATGTCCCTCTAGCTGTAGGACTAGGTCACTGGCATTAGCCCAAGTGTGGAATCCGCTTCGGTTGTTACCAGCAAAGCGCCACCGAGCTGCAGCTATCGCATCTCCAGGTTCCTGCTTCGAATGAAGAAGTCGTGCTAAAAGCTGAAGGACTATCTGAGGTTGGCTATCTCCACCCATAGTCCCTAATACTGCTCTGATGCTGCCATCAAGTCGTTGCACAAGAGCTGGAGCAAGGGTGTGTGGAGGTCGCCGACCGGGACCGTATTCTGCTTTGTGGCCCTTCTGGGTAGAAAAACCAAGACCGCGGTTGTGAAGAGAAATTTTACTTTCTGGCAAAAATTGCAAAGCGCCCCAACCAGAGGCATTGGATTGAATTAGTGAGACTGCCATTCGATTGCTATCGACTGCGTTTAGGTAGATCGTGTCACCGTTGTTAATACCAGATGCAGTATCAGAAACAGAGCGCTTTGAAATAGCCGCTACTCGCGGGTTGAGCCGCTCGAGAGAGAGGAGCTTCTCAGGATCCGCGAACTCATGTAGTTCATCAGGTCGGTCGTAGCCACTTTGTCGCACCGCCTCAGAGAGCAAATGAGTGTAGAGGGGATTATCTGGGTCTTCAGGAAGATCGAGCTGGCTTGAAATCCAGGCAGCTGCAAGGGTTAAGTAACCTTGAGAGTTCGGGGGAACTGTCCAAACTCTATGCCCCCAAGCTTCAATTGAAATTGGATTAACCCAGTCACTTTGATTTCTTACAAGATCATCTTCTGAGTATTCGCCCATCCCAAATTCAATTAGGGACTTCCCCACCTGGCCTTCGTAGAAGGCCCGTCTGCCGTTCTCAGCGATAGCTTCCAAAGTCCTTGCAACTCCGGATCGAGTTATAAGATCGCCTGTACTAGGTAGTCCGTGGCGCATGTAATCATCAGTATTCGCAACATTCTTAAGGAGGCGACAAGCAGTTGCGCATTGAGAGGAAATGGGGAAGCCATTGAATGCAAGAGATATAGCAGGCGCGAGTACCTTTGCTAAATTTAAATTACCGAGTTTGGTGTTGATAGCAACCCAGCCATCGACGCACCCAGGAACCGGAATTGAACGTGGATCGTTATGAAACGGCATTTCTAGTAGGCCGTCTCGACGAAGTGTGTCAGGGTTTGCTCCGCTACCAGCCCTTCCGCTGGCATTAAGCGCCAACGGAGGCTGACCATCTTCGAAGTGTATGAGGGCCCACAAGTCGCCACCCATTCCACACATGTGCTGACAAGTTACAGCTAATACAGCAGAGGCAGCCACTGCAGCATCAGCTGCATTTCCGCCCTGCCGCATTACCTCGATCCCGGCACCACTAGCTAAGTGGTCGATTGAACAAACCATTCCTTGTGTCGAGTGCCTGGTTGCATAAGGGGCATTCGTGTAGTTAGGCATAGGAACTTAGGTTTAGTCGCTTAACAGGCAGTTTGGGTGCATGATGTTGTTTGGATCTAGCGCCTTTTTTATATTTCGGAAGAATCTTAGTTCGTCACTTGTTCTATTTAAATGTAGGTAACTTTTTTTGGCCGTGCCGATGCCATGTTCCGCTGAGATGCTTCCGCCAAGTGATGCAACAAAACTAAGTACCTCGGATTCAACGATATTGGAAGGCTCGCCTCCATCTGTCCCGACAACGTTTACGTGAACATTTCCATCACCTAGATGTCCAAATAAGTAAATTAACGAATTGGGGTCTGCATGTTTTACAACCTCGGGAATTTCATCAATGAATTTCTCTAGTCGAGCGAGCCCAATAGTGACATCGAGCTTGTGTGGTGTTCCCATGATGGAAATTGCCTCCGTGATTTGCTCACGAAATCGCCATAACTTATCTCGAGATCGATCGTCTGTGGCAACTGCAACGTCCATGATTTTGTCGTCGCAAGTTTGTAAAGCCTGTTGAAATTCTTCAAATGGGTCAGTTCCAGCAGCCACTTCGACGAGTAGCCAAGCTTTACCATTCGGCCCAACCGGTACTTGAGCCCCAATGTGTGCTGAGACGAGAGTCATAGCATTAGTAAATATCGCTTCGAGGGCGTGCAGTGATGTCAGCTGCTGCCTTAGACGCGTGGATACCTCAACAGCGTCGTGAACGCTCTCGAAAGCGATCAAGGCCGTAACTATTTCAGGCAACTGTGGTCTGAGTCGTAACCTAGCTCTGGTGATAACGGCTAATGTTCCTTCGCTACCAGCCAGAAGGCTTGGGAGATGATATCCGGTGTTGTCTTTTTCTAATCCCTCAAGATGCTTGATCACGGTTCCATCTGACATCACCGCTTCAACACCAATCAGTTGTTCACGCATGGCACCGTAACGGAGCACGTTTATGCCACCAGCGTTCGTTGCGATCATGCCTCCGATAGTGCAACTATCTCTAGCTGCTAGGTCAACGCCAATTTCAAAGTTATGGTTCCTAACATGTTTCTGAGTATCAGCTAAAGTTGCCCCTGCCCCCACAGTTACTTGGAGAGCTAGACCATCGACAGGCTCGACGGTATTTAATCGTTTCAGAGATAGCAAAACTTCTCCGCTCATCGGAATGCTTCCGCCGACAAGTCCTGTGTTGCCACCCTGTGGGACAAGCGGAATAGAGTTTTCGTTAAGCAACTTGACCACAGAAGCAGTTTCATCAGTGTTGCCAGGTCGTACAACAATTGGTGTTGACCCGACAAACCTTCCCGTCCAATCGACCGAATAGCCGAGAGTGAGATCGTTCTCAGTAAGGACGTGCTGATGTCCAACGATCTTTCGAAGTGCATTCGCTAATTCTGGAGAGGAGGCAATCATTTTTAATTTTTTTCCTTTGGCCAGTCGCCCCGGTTGGTTAACACATTTAGAAGTACCTGTGGCAAGTCAGTCATGATCCCATCTACATTAAGGTCGAGAAGCTGGATCATCTCGGCCTCATCATCTATGGTCCAGACATGAACAGCTATGTCGAGTTCGTGGCAAGTATCAATGAACTTAGGTGTAGCTAAAGAGATCGGCCCTTGTTTAATAGGGATCTGTGCACATTGTGCGCTGAATTTACTCAAAGGTAACCCCAAGGATTTAAGTTTCATGCGAAGAATCTGAAAGGGCCCCATACTCAGACAAACGGCATCACCAAATGCTTCTCGAAATGTTTCAAGTCGACGATCAGAAAAAGAGCCGATACATACCCGGTCAAGCGCTTTTTGTATACGTAACTCCTTGATGAGTGGCTCGACAGCGGCCGTTGATTTTGGGTCAATATTGATGTTTAACTCTGGAAAGGTACTCATCAGATCACTCAGTCGAACAATTGGCTCTTTCCCGTCTACTCGAGCACTGGAAATATCAGCCCAAGTTGACTCGCTGATAAGTCCAATGGAATTAGTAACGCGATCAAGCCGATCGTCGTGAAACGCAATTAGCACACCGTCACTCGTGGCGTGAACATCAGTCTCGACATACTGGTACCCAAGGCTTACAGCGCCTTGAAATGCGGGCATGGTGTTTTCTGGCCAGGTTCCGGCTCCACCACGATGAGCAATCGGAATAGGGCTCTTGACAGAAAGATACTGATGCTGGTTCATGGTTGACTATCTTTTTTCGTTCGATCTAACATGATCTATTCCGAGTAACATTTGAGATTAATGGATTCTATAAGTGATAATCTAGACCTTTTTCGAGATGCGGTAGACGCTAATCCTTTTAGGTTAGATATAGCCGCCTTTGTTATCTCGGCCTACGTCGGGTCGAATTCCTTAGAGATAGCCGACGGGCTCAGTCGGTTAGATTCGATATCGGGATTAGTTACAGAACCAACACTAGATGGGGTATTTCGGAGCCTTTGTCATGAACAGGGTTTCAGAGGAGTACAGACTGATTATTACCATGCTGACAACAGCTATCTGGATCTAGTGCTAGATCGGAAATGTGGAATTCCGATAACCCTTTCTGTGCTTCTGCTCGAAGTGGGGAGGCGTGTTGGCGTGCCTCTGTTCGGTGTAGGAATGCCTGGTCACTTTTTGGTAGGCGATCGAGTTGACAGAAACGTCTTCATCGATCTGTTCAACGGGGCCGTGCTTGATAGAGATAAAGCTCGAGAGCTGTTTCATTCGATGAATCCAGACTTGCCGTTTCAAGAGAACTATTTGGATGAGACTCCCTCTGAGAGCATTGTGCTACGAATGCTTAATAATTTACGAATGATTGCCTATCGGAATAATCAAGCTAGGGCGTTAATTAAGATATTAGAGCTTATGACCTTGTTGGAGGACTGTCCGCTCGATGAGTTCTTTAAGTTGGCTTCGGCTCTAGAGGCAGTTGGACGAATCGAGGACGCTGCGCGATACCTGAACGACGCTGCTCTGCGATTCGGAGGAAGCGATGGAGATGAGCTTCGCGCCCAAGTAACTCGACTTTGGGCTCGTTTGAATTAAGAAGTAGATAGGGACTGTTGATGATAGACCGCAAAATAAAACGTTGTCTCGGGCAGATGTCCAAAGGTGTTCAAGTAGTGGGGTCTGGGCATAACGGAGTCCACCGTCTTTACACTTCTCATTGGGTTAGCCAGGTGGCATTCGAGGAACCAATTGTGATGGCCAGTGTGTCGCCAAAGCATGAAACGTATCCTCTGATATTAGGTAGTGGCCGCTTTACCGTGTCCGTGCTGGCTGGGGACCAAATCGCAGAAGGTCAATACTTTAGTTATCCAGGTCATAAGTTCAAGTATGCATTGACTGAATTTGTTGAGGTTCGTGAGGGTTTACCGTATGTTCCGAATTCGATAGCATGGCTTGATTGTGAAGTATTTCAACAAATTTCGATGAGGGATCATGAGTTATTTTTCGCCGAAGTCACCGATGTGCGAGAAGGACGGTTGAAAGAAGACCCATTGGTGTATTCTTCTCTGCAAGGATGGCGAGTAGCTTCAACTCGTGCACGCCAGAAAAATATTTCGGTGCGAGATCAACTGCTTGAGAAGTTAGCCTACAAAACTGGGGATGCTGGATAACTTGAAGCACCTAGTAATTTGAATATGAAAGAGTTAAGCATGGAAAACAAGATTTCAGACTCATCAGCAGAGAAGCATGTGGAGAAGCTGGTTGCGCAGCTCCTTCAAGAAGCCGATCCTAAGGGTGATCGTATTGAATTTCTGGGTAGACAGTTTGATTTAGGGCTGGCGTGGGTTCAATTTGATGAAGGTTGCGGAGGCTTAGGAGTTAGCCCAAAACTTCAATCGAAGGTGTCACTCAGCCTTAGTCGCATCGACGCTCCAAGCTGCTGGCCACGAAACCCGATTGGATATGGCATGTGCGGCCCTACTGTATTCACCCATGGCTCAGAGGACCAAAAGCGACGTTACCTCCGCCCGTTATTTACGACTGAGGAAATTTGGTGTCAACTATTTTCTGAACCATCTGCCGGTAGTGATGTAGCAGGGTTGACTAGTAGAGCCATAAAAGATGGAGACGAATGGATTGTTAATGGGCAGAAGGTCTGGACGACGCTTGCTCACGTAGCCCGGTGGGGTTGTCTTGTCACCCGTACTGACCCTGAAGCACCCAAACACAAGGGCCTATCGTACTTCGTTGTAGATATGTCAGATCCCGGCGTTGAAGTCCGGCCACTTCGGCAAATGACTGGCGACGCTGAATTTAATGAAGTTTATTTCACAGACGCTCGCATTCCTGACAGCGAGCGCCTTGGAGATACCGGAGATGGTTGGCGAGTTGCATTGACCACGTTGATGAACGAGAGAGTCGCCATCGGTGGTACGCAGGCGCCCCGCGGGTCGGGCGCAATCGGTGAGGCTGTGCAACTTTGGGACAGCCTCGATTCTCACAAAAAAACGGCATGCTCAAGAGACCAGCTAATGAAGTTGTGGAGCAAAGCTGAAACTGCGCGACTGACAAATATTCGAGCAGGTGAAAATAGAGTGAAGGGTGTTCCAGGGCCAGAAGGGTCTACCGGGAAATTAGCTTTTGCGGAAAATAATAAGGAAATCTACGCATTCATGATGCAGCTACTTGGAGCTGACGGAATGCTCTATGGATCCTATGATGTTGAACGTTCCTCAACTTCAATGAATTCAAAGACACCCCAACAGGCGTTTCTTCGTTCAAGGGCAAATTCCATAGAAGGTGGAACATCTGAAGTAATGCGTAATATTCTGGGAGAGCGTGTTCTTGGTCTGCCAGGGGACGTTCGTACTGACAAAGAACTACCGTTTAACGAGGTGCCACAGAGTGCGTAGTCTCAATACCTGTGGTGGTTGCCTAGGAAAGCATTAACTCAGGTTTTCCCCGAAAGTGAGTTCGTTCGTTGACCGATAGAACACTTCGGTGTCCGGCTGGAGATGCCAATATTCGTGTGACAGACGTGTAATCAACATTAAACTTCATAAAGTTTGTCGAACTGTACTGGAGGCAATGAGCGAGATAGGAATTAATGACGCCGCCGTGGCAGACGACTGCGACATTCTTTCCCGCGTTTTCACTTACAATTGCTTCGATTGTGGCCACGGTCTCGGCAAGGAAACGTTCAAGACGAGAATTAGTCCTGGGGTCGAAGTCTCTATTGAGTTTCTCCCACGCAACTCGGTCTCGTTCCTTGAGAATCTCCATTGGAATATAAGATGTTGAGTTTTTGTCGAATTCAGATAGTCCATTACGGACCATGGGAGTGAGGGCTAACGCACCTGCTAGTGGAGCTACCGTCTCTAAAGCTCTTTTCATAGGGCTTACGTAAAGGTCATCAATTTGTTCTTCTTCAAGCAGTTGCGCCACGGCTCGCGCCTGTGAGTTGCCGATTTCTGATAACGGGGGGTCTGCTGGTGATCCATCTTCAGTAACTACGATTTGAGGTTGCCCATGACGAACGAAAATAAGTTGCACGCAACAAGCTTAAGTTATATAACCGCGAATGTTGAATCGGTCGTATTCTTATGCCCTCGTCACCGTTCATGGGTACCGTATTGTGTATGGCACGTCGTACGAAGATCATTGCAACGATAGGACCCGCTTCCGAGAATGCGACGACATTGCGTGCCATGATGCGCGCTGGTATGGATGTTGCTCGGATTGGCTTGGCTCATGGTTCTTTAGACGACCAAGTTGAGAAGTACCGGCGAGTTAGATCGGTTGCGAAAGAGCTTGGTCAGCACATAGGCATTTTAGTTGATTTACCGGGCCCCAAGATCCGGTGTGGTCGCTTCGCTGAAGGTGGAGTTGAACTAGCCGAAGACCAATTGATCAAATTAGGAATTGGCGAAACTGTTAGTTCTAAAGAAGTTATTTCAGTCGGGTACGAATCGTTGCTCAGCGATATTCAAGCTGGGGATAACCTCGCATTCGGTGATGGAAACGTCGTGGTGGTTATCGAGGGACGCTCAGGCGATTTCTTGGAAGCGCGCGTTGTGCACGGCGGACATTTAGAGGGCAACCCTGGCATACACATACCATCGGACCGACTACGTCTGACCACTCCTACCGATCAAGACCTTAAACTCCTCGATGTTTTCGTCGAACTAGACGCCGACATGGTGGCGGTTTCTTTTGTTAGGTCAGCACATGACATACGAAGACTCGGCGTGGAACCAACGCCACGTGGGCCATTAATTGTGGCGAAGATTGAAACAAAGGCTGCGGTCGAGAATTTAGAAGGCATAATCGAAGCATCTGGGGCTGTAATGGTGGCGCGCGGAGACCTTGGTTCTGAGACTCAGATTGAAGAGCTCCCTCATTTGCAAAAGCATATTATCCAAGAATGTGTGGCGCTTGGTCGCCCAGCTATCACTGCTACACAGATGCTTGAATCCATGGTCACCGCACCTATGCCCACTAGAGCAGAAGCTTCCGATATCGCAAATGCGGTGTTTGACGGGACCTCAGCAGTAATGCTTAGTGGCGAAACGGCGATCGGTCGAGACCCTGAGAATGCAGTGGCAACGATGGCACGCATTACTGAACGAGCTGATGAAAAATTCAATTATGAAGCTTGGGCCGAACATATACAAGCGATTAGACGAAGGTCAAAAACTGATGCTGCGTACCTAAGAGTTACTGATGCGCTAACTATGGCGGCTGCTCGCACAGCATCTGAAACTGATGCTACGGCTATTATTTGCCTTAGCCGTTCGGGTAACACTGTACGTAGCGTCGCCCGGTTCCGACCTAAGGTTCCCTTGTTTGGAATGACATTCGATGACCAAACTGCGAACCAGTTAACATTGTCTTGGGGAACCCGCCCTGTGATCTTTGAAGAACGAGATACTCCTGCAGCCACCACTGCAGAAGCTCTAAGTGCAGCAGCTCGCGTGGGAGCTGTCAGAAGTGGGGATACGGTTGTCATTGTTTCAGGCTCTCGAGCCACAGACAGCAGGGCGACAGACACTTTGAACGTACTGCGAGTTCCTTAAATAGTGGTAGCAAATATGCAAATGTTCGATGGGCTTGCTGTTTACGAAACGGAGAGAGACGGCCCTTGCGTTGTGTTCGTCCATGGCGCAATGGACAGGGCAGCAGGAATGATTCGAATTGCCCGTTGCCTTCCGACTTGGAACATAATTAGATATGACCGCCGTGGGTATGGCCGTTCTGAGGCTGATGCCATTGAACGTGGATTCGATGGGCAGATCCAAGACCTAAAAGCAGCCTTGCCTGATCGTCCTTGCGTCTTATTTGGGCATAGCTACGGAGGGGTTATCGCTATGGCATTAGGGAGCATGAAACCGCCAGAAGTTGTCGCTATCGTTTCGTATGAGGCGCCTCGAGCGTGGGAAAAATGGTGGCCAAAAGCTCCCGATGAGGAGACTAACCCAGGAGATGCTGCGGAGTACTTCATGCGAAATTTAGTTGGTAATAGCAAGTGGCTGTCCATGACACCGAGGGCACGCGAACAATATCGCCGACAAGGTGAACTAATGGTGCAAGAACTCAGATGGCAAGAGACGAGACGTTACGACGCGTCGCAAATAAAGGTGCCCTTAATCGTTGGTGTTGGCTCTGAATCAAACGAGCGCGCCCATATGGCTGCACGACTGACAGCAGCGGAGGCCTCCAAGGGCACTCTTCAAAAGATTGAAGGGCTAGGTCATGGAGCACCACAAACACATCCGAAGCAGATTGCACACCTAATCAAGAGTGCTTTAAATCCAATCAATCTTTAGGCAGAAGTGAACTTGGGCTTATGCGGTCGGGTCCACATAGAGGGCTAGCAGGAATTGCAACGGATTGACCAAAGAACTGACACGAGCAAGAAAGTTGACACTCACGCAACTCGGTTCGCTGGCCCCATAGTAAACCTGCTAGGGAACCTATTATTAAGAGAAAGATGAGAAGAGTACCGATCTTCTTTATGAGCTTTACAGCCAACAGCGCTGAGAGTCCTAGAACAACAATGCAAAAGGTATTAAAATTTTGTAAACGTTCGATGTTCAGCCAGTCAGGAACCACTTAACAAACAATACGGCATTCTGTGTATAGAGTCTGGTTATGTCTGAACAACCAATAAGCCTTTTTTCCAGCGGCCCGCCGACTACAGTCATTTCGCTTCCGATAGCGGAAGCGGCTAACGAACTATCGGAAGCTAGGAATCAGAAACAAGAAGAGCGTAAATTCGCGATCGCTGCTGTGGTTGCTAAGTGGCCCCGTTTCATCGATAGCTGGGTGGCCTTAGCGGAGGAGACCGACGATGTAATTGAACGATACGCCTATTTTCGAATCGCATATCATCGTGGACTAGACACATTGAGAGGTTCAGGCTGGAAGGGAAGCGGTTATGTCCGCTGGGCTGAACCAAGCAACCATGGTTTCTTGAAGGCCGTGCTGGGTTTGCAGCGGAGCGCCGCCTCGATCGGTGAAGCTGATGAGGAAGAGCGATGCGCCCAATTTTTGTTACAACTTGACCCGACCGGTATCCCTGAGAACGTGTGAGGGTAACAGGCGCCATATTCTGTGGTGGTAAATCCACGAGAATGGGCACGGACAAGGCTCTACTTGAGATCGCTGGCCGCCCAATGTACCAGCGCGTTCAGAAAGCGATGGTGGACGCCGGCGTAAGCGAAGTGTTTGCGTTGGGCGGCACAGACCTTATCAGTTTAAGAAAAATTAACGATTATGTACCAGGTGAAGGGCCATTGTCAGCTCTAATTGGTGGCCTATCCGGCGTCGGCAGTTTGTTAGTGTGCCCATGCGACGTTCCGACAATCTCAGTGACTGGCCTCAAGCAAATACTTGCCAGGGCAACAGAGACTCAAGCTAAGGCGGTAGTTGCTAAATCCAATCGTCTAGAGCCATTGATTGGTTACTACAGCAAGTCTTGTTTACCAACTCTGACTTCGGCTTGGAGTGCCGGTACGCGAGCACCGATAGACGCACTAAAATTATTCGATTTCGAGACCGTTAATCTCGAAATTTCTGAGGTGTTAAACGTGAATAGAATGAGCGACTTATTGTCAGTCAGAACACAACTTGGCTTAGATTTGCCATAGATGCTTTTGCTTGAAACCGTTAACTAACTATTTGGTGAGTTAGCATTACCATCCGTGAACGTTCCTGAGATATCGGTCAATGACTTAGCGAAAAAATTACTGAACGGAGCTTTTCTTATAGACGTAAGAGAGCTAGATGAATGGATCACTGAGCGCGTCCCGGAGGTTCCTCTAATCCCGTTAGGTGAAATCACTGACCGTCTTGCGGAATTTCCTAAAGAGCGTGAAGTTTTCGTCATTTGCAGGAGCGGAGCACGCAGCGCTACAGCATGCCAGTTCCTGCGCAGTAACGATGTAAATGCGATCAATGTAGCAGGGGGAACTCTCGCTTGGATAGCTTCAGGTGAAGCTGTGGCTTCAGGTCCTTCATGAGTCACCGAACGCGGCGAATCGATGGAAGTCAATCGTTAGGAACAGTAACCAAAGCATTGGCTAAACAAGGTGACGCTTCCAACCAGAGGATTAAAGCTAATGAGTTTACGTGGATAGACGAACAGAGTGTGTTCGACAGCTTCGTCGAAGAATTGACCAAATTAAGTCGCGTAGGTATCGATACGGAATTTCACCGTGAAAAAACGTACTGGGCAAACCTAGCACTAATTCAGATTGTGGGCGACAACGGAATCGTTCTGGTTGACCCGGTAGCTGTTGATATAAAAGAGCTCTCGCGTGTGCTAGATGGACCTGCAACTATCGTCATGCACGCAGCGTCACAAGATTTAGAGGTTCTAGGTCGCGCCTGTGGAACAATTCCGCGCCATATTTTTGATACTCAGATTGCGGCTGGGTTCCTTGGAATGTCGACTCCATCACTCGCATCTTTAGTCGAAAAATATAATGGCGTTCAACTGGCTAAGGGCGACAGACTAACCGACTGGTTTGAAAGACCATTAACGGCCACACAACAGGCCTATGCGGCCAGCGACGTTGCTTATTTGTTTTCGCTGCATGACCAAATAACTGCTAATTTATCCCGTTTGGGGCGGTTGGAGTGGGCCCTCGATGAGTGTGAGAGGTCAAAAGTCCCTAATAAACCATTGTTGACCCCTGAACTTGCTTGGACCCGAATTAAAGAAGCTCGACACCTACGCGGTCAAGCCAAGGCAGTTGCGGCGTCGCTCGCTGAATGGCGTGAGCGTAAAGCACAAGCGAACGATATCCCACCCAGATTCGTGCTTTCTGACTTGGCATTAGTGGGGGTGGCTCAACAATCGCCGCGGGACATCGAAAGCTTGAAAAAAATTAGAGGTCTTGATCATCGATACCTCAAAGACGGCGGAGCGAATTCAATTCTTAATGCGGTATCTAAAGGTAGGGCGCTTAAACCCGAGGATGTGGCGACTCTCCCGAACGATGACCGACCTGCATTGGGAAACGAATTAAAGCCAGCTGTAGCGTTAGTTTCTGCATGGGTTGCACAGCTAGCTAGGAACGAATCACTTGACCCGGCGTTATTGGCAACTAAGGCAGACATTGTGGATTTCCTGAGTGGCTTTGCTGATAGTCGATTAAATAAGGGATGGCGCAGGAATTTAGTCGGTACGCGGATACATAGTCTGGTTAACGGTAAAGCTGCTCTGGCTTTTGATCGTGAAATCGGTTTGATTCTTGAAGCTAGAACAGTTTAAATTTTGTAATAAATGAGACTTATGAAGCCAAGTTTTGGTTCAGGATCTGATAGAAATAATAGTGTTGTATTTGGGCCGTGTGGTCCTGTAAGTGTCAAGTCTGTGTCGGTTAAGAGACGAGGAGCCGTCTGTGAAGAAGGGTCGTCATCGTCGCTACGAGGAAGCGCGGAAGTTTCAGCGCGACAACGCAGCTGCGTTTTCTGTAGAAAATTTTGATTTTGATGCGCCGGATCCTTTCTCTATTAGAGATCGTGAGAGCGGGTCCTTTAACGATGCTTCAGAAGAGGCAACCGAGGATATGACTGACGAGGCATCAGATATTGATGAGCTTGACGAAGCCGATGATTACTCTGAGCTAGCCGCTAAGTATGCGGACTTTGAACCAACGTCGAACAAGAACGCCGACGCCAACTGAAGCTAAGCGTCGATATTCGTAGGTACGCTTTTGAGGCTCTTTTGGATCAGGTGTCGTTATGAGTTCTAAAAGAAGGAAAACCATATTCGATGAGTTGAAGGCGTTACTCGAAAACCGTGTACGAACTGATGACATGGAACTACAGCTTTATGGTAAGGATTCGTCGGTTCTTAGCGGTGTTCCTGCAACGGTCTGCTTTCCTGTAAACGCAGAGGAAGTGCAGGGCATCGTTAGCATCTGTAACCGCTTCCAGCGACCGTTTATCGCTAGGGGATCGGGTACCGGTCTCGCAGGTGGCGCAGTGCCAGTTGGAAACCCTGTAATTATTTCTACCGCAAAAATGAATAAGGTTCTGGAGATAGATCTCGAGGATCGAATAGCGTGGGTAGAGCCAGGTGTCTTGAACCTGGACTTAAGCAAGGCCCTTATGAAGTTTGGCTTTCATTTTGCTCCAGATCCATCTAGTCAACAAGTATGTTCAATAGGCGGGAATGTGGCAAACAATAGCGGTGGTCCACACTGTCTAGCCTATGGCGTAACCACTTCGCACGTGCTAGCTGCTGAAGTTGTGCTTCCAAACGCAGAAATTGTGACCCTTGGCGGAATAGACCCGGAGCCCAAAGGATATGATCTTCGGGGCTTGTTCGTGGGTTCCGAGGGAACGATGGGTATTGCGACCAAAGTAGCTGTCCGGTTGACTCCGAACCCTCCAGATGTAAGAACCCTGCTGTTGGATTTTGCAGATGTTAGTGACGGCGCCTTGGCGGTATCAGCGATTATAAATGCAGGTATTATACCGGCGGCCTTAGAGATGATGGACCATAACGCTATTGGTATAGTCGAAGCCTTTGTTCACGCTGGCTATCCGGTTGAGGCCGCAGCCGTCCTTTTAGTCGAACTTGATGGCATGAGTGGTGGAGTTGAAGCCGCAGTCGAAACAATCAACGATGTAGCGAAAACTCATAACGCCGGTTCGGTACGTGTCGCCAAAAATGAGGCCGAACGAGCCCTTTTGTGGAAAGGTCGAAAGAACGCTTTCGGAGCGGTAGCTAGAATTAAGCCTGACTACTATCTCCATGACACTGTTGTGCCCAGGTCTAAGCTTGTTGAAGTCCTAAATCAGGTTTATAAAATTGCCGATAAATACGATCTCATCGCAATCAACGTCTTTCATGCCGGTGACGGTAATCTTCATCCGATTTTGGCTTATGACGCCAGAGAGCCAGGAATTTTGGAAAGAGTTCACTCAGCAGGTGATGAGATAATAAAGGCGTCGATGGAGGCCGGGGGAGTCCTTAGTGGCGAGCACGGTATCGGCCTCGAAAAACGCGACTTCATGCATCTACTTTTTTCGGCGCACGATATGTTCACTCAGGATTTAGTTCGAGAAGCGTTCGACCCGCAAGGGTTAGCCAACCCGATGAAGGTATTGCCATCGGGTTCACGTTGTAGCGACAGCTTCAAGCAACACATACCTGAAGGTGTGTGGGTGTGATCCTAGGAACAATCGAACGACAAGAGTTTGCTGCATCAGTCGCTGGTTCAGATTTAATTACTGTAATCGGTGGTAAAACTCAATGGGATATAGGGGGAACTAT
>Ga0315330_10000712_pt1 | contig 21505 bp, 24 predicted proteins | sample M140m34915metaG_FD_203453 | JGI IMG/M metagenome (GOLD analysis project Ga0315330, IMG submission 203453) | Ammonia-oxidizing marine archaeal communities from Monterey Bay, California, United States - M1 40m 34915 | ecosystem: Environmental > Aquatic > Marine > Intertidal zone | place: USA...
AATGTATTCAGATTCTACTGAATTCATCATTTTAATAGTCCCTTGCTCCTGAAATATATCCTGAAGTTTCTGAAATTTCGGTAATCCTCTTTTAGCTTTTAAAAGTAATAAGCCAGCTTTTTGTTTATCTTCATCGGATAACTTTTCATTATTTAAAAAAGTTTGTGCTTCTGATACAAGCGAACTAACTAACTGAGTTTGTTGCGTAACAAGTGATTGAACAGGTCGCTTCAAATCAATATATGACTGATTAATTTTAGTTTCTACCGGGCCTGAAATAATTAAAGGTGTTCTTGCTTCATCAATCAAGACACTATCTACTTCATCTACAATAGCATAGTTATGTTTTCTCTGAACTAAAAACTCGCTATCAATTGTCATATTATCTCTAAGGTAATCAAATCCAAACTCATTATTTGTTCCATAGGTAATATCACAGCTATATGAAGCTTTCCTTTGCTCTGGATTCATGCTATTTAATATAAATCCAACAGATAATCCTAAAGTCTCAAAAACTTTACCCATCCATTCTGCATCTCTTTGAGCAAGGTAATCATTCACTGTTATTATATGTACACCCCGTCCAGAGAGCGCATTAAGGTAAATAGGAAATGTTGCCACTAATGTTTTACCTTCACCAGTTTTCATTTCTGAAATTTTTCCTTGATGTAAAACAATACCACCAATTATTTGTTCGTCATAAGGAATCATTTCCCACTTAATCTTTTGACCAACAACATCCCATTCTTTGTTATACAGAAGCCTACAAGCATGCTTCACAAGAGCAAAAGATTCTACTAAATATTCACCTAAAACATTTTCAGTAATTTCAGATCTAATTTTTTTAACCTCTTTGGAGTCTTGAATATTTTTGAGTTTTACATTTTCTTGACTGTCAATGGCTTCTTTAATAATTGTCTGTAATTCTTTGGTGCGATTCTTAAGAAATGTGATATCTTTATCTTCCAGTGAATCATAAAATTGATTCACTTCTTTGACGGTAGGTAAAATCTTTTTTATTTCTCTATCAGATTTACTTCCAAATATTTTTGTTAAAATACCCACTTACAATTCCTTATAAATTGAATCTAATACACCATTAACAAATGAAGTGCTATCCTCAGAACTAAATTTTTTAGCATTCTCGATTGCAGAACTAATAGTAACCTTATGGGAAATATCATAAGACTTTAAATGAATCATTTCACAAAGAGACATTTTCATTATTAACCTATCAATAACATTCAATCTGTCCACAGTCCAATTATCTAGACTGGATTCGATTTGTTTATCTAATTCTTCTGAAAAATCAATTGTTGAATGAAAAAGCTGTTCTACAAATTTCTTAGTTTGCTTATCAAATTCGTATCTTGTGAAAATATCATGTAGAACTTTTTTTGGCTCTTCATCTGATACATGTTTTGCGTAAAGCGCTTGTAGTACAGCCTCTCTAGCTAATTTTCTTTGTTGTTTATCAGTTTTTGACATTGAATTATTTTTGATGATTCCATTTAATATAATCTTCAATCCTTCTTTCAGCTAATAAATTTGCTGCTTCGAGTGTTGAAATATTATTATTAGAAGCATAGTCAAAGATTCTAGTAAGAATATAATAAATACCCTCAACTTGGTATTTTGCTTTATCTTTATTATAACCCTGCAACTCATTTGCGACATTCATTAGTCCACCAGCATTAATAACGTAATCAGGTACATACATAATTTCTTTCTCTTGTAATAACTTAGCATCTCTATCTTCTTTTTCTAATTGATTGTTTGCTGCACCAGCTATAACACTACATTTTAAATTTTCAATTGAAGAAGGATTAATCACAGCTCCCATAGCGCATGGTGAAAAAACATCTAATTCCATTGACATGAGTTCATCAGGATCTACCGGAATTACACCAAACTCATCTTTAACTCTTTCTAGAGATTCTTCATTAATATCATAGCCATAGATTTTGGCTCCTTCATTTTTTAAATGTGAACAAAGATAATATCCTACCTTTCCAAAACCTTGGATTCCAATTTTTAAACCACTAACTGATTGAATATTTAATCTTTTTATTAATGCAGCTTTCATTCCAACGAAAACCCCTAAAGCTGTAAGAATTGATGGATCGCCACTTCCGCCCATTGCTCTTTGAATGCCTGTAACATGATCAGTTTCCATTTGAATGAATTCCATGTCATGTACAGTCATGCCTACATCTTCAGCAGTTATATATTTTCCGCCAAGACTTTGAACAAATTTTCCAAATGATCTTAAAAGGACTTCAGATTTATCTTTATTTGGGTCTCCGATTATTACAGCCTTTCCGCCACCTAAATTTAAATTAGAAATTGAAGCTTTATATGTCATGCCTCTTGATAGTCTCAAAACATCAACTAAAGCATCTTCTTCACTTTTATAAGGATACATTCTGCAACCTCCAAGAGCAGGTCCTAAAACTGTATTGTGAACAGCGATAATTGCTTTTAATCCCGACGATGAATCATTACAATACACAATTTGTTCATGGTTTTTATCAGATATTTTCTCAAAAATTTTTGTCATAATAATTTCCTATTTATTTTTTGATTTTGAATAAGCATCAATAATGTGTTTTACAAGATGGTGTCTTGCAATATCATGTTCATTTAATTTTACAATTCCTATATCATTAATATTTTTTAATATTTTTAAAATATCTATTAATCCAGAATTAGATTTTGTAGGTAAATCAATTTGAGACTCATCTCCAGTTATAATCGCTCTAGATTCAATACCTAGTCTTGTTAGGAACATTTTCATTTGCATTGATGAAGCGTTTTGTGCCTCATCTAAAATCATTGCAGAACGATTTATTGTTCTACCTCTCATATATGCAAGTGGGATAATTTCAATTATACCTCTATCTAGAAAGTTCTGAATTTTATTTTTTGGTAATAGTTCATGCAGAGCATCATATAAGGGAGCCAAATATGGATCAATTTTATCTTTAAGATCTCCTGGAAGAAATCCAAGACTTTCTCCAGCTTCTACTGCTGGTCTACAAAATATAATTTTTTCTATTTCATGTTTTTCAAGCAAAGCTAAAGCATAAGCAACTGCTAAAAATGTTTTACCAGTACCTGCTGGTCCAACAGAGATAATTATATCATTCTTTAAAAAGGATTTCACTAATGCTTTTTGACCATCTGTCCTTGGGAATACAGGACCTTTTTTCCCATAAAAAAGTACATTTTCTATAGTACCATTTTTTCTTGAATTTTTTGATGAGCCATTAGCTGATTCATTAATCATGACAAGCTGGGTAATATCCTTAGTTGAAAGTGTATTGCCTTTCTTTATTGAATCAATCATTTGGCTTAATACAGAATCAAAGTGATTAATATCTTTTTTCAATCCTTGGCAAAAAATATTATTGCCTCTTATATTAAGTTTTAGAGGTAATTGACTTTCAAGGAAAAGGATATTTTTATCACCTACGCCGTAAAGACTAGTAAGATCAACTCCTTTTACTTCAAACGTCTTTTTCATCGTTTAATACCTTGATACCAAGTTCGTCTAACTGCTCTGTTGAAACATAATTTGGGGCTTCTTCCATAAGTGCGGATGCTGATGTTGTTTTTGGAAACGCAATGACATCTCTAATATTATTAACGCCTGCTAAAAGCATAACTAATCTGTCTAATCCAAATGCAATACCTCCATGTGGAGGAGTCCCATATTTTAATGCATCAATAAAGAAGCCAAATTTTTCTGAAATTTCCTTATCAGATAAATTCATTATCTTAAATATATCTTTTTGCAATTTGTGATCATGAATTCTTATTGATCCTCCAGCTACTTCATATCCATTAATTACTATATCATACCCTTTAGAAATAATATTACCAGGATTTGATAGAACATTTTCAGTATCAAAGTCTTTAGGAGCGGTAAATGGATGGTTTACAGAATCAAATCTTTCTGTTTCTTCATTCCAATCAAATAAAGGAAAGTCTACAATCCAAACAGGTGAAAAAAGATTATTGTCTTTTAGGTCTAAAATATCGCCTAGCCTACTTCTTACTTTTCCAAGAATTTTAAGCGAATCATTCAGTTTATCGCCAACCATAAAACATATTGAATTATCTTTGAATTCATAGTTGCTAATAATTTCTTTTTTAAGACCAGAATCAAAAAATTTAGAAATTCCACCTTCAAAATCACCATTATTTACTTTAAACCATGCCAATCCTTTAGCCCCAATTGATTGAGCATATGCATCCAATTCATCAATAACTTTTCGAGAGAATTTATCTGCTTCTTGAGTGTGGATCATTCTTACAGCTTCGCAAGCAGAGAATGCATTAAAATCTGATTTATCTGAAAAAGGCTTAAAATCATTTATAAGCATTTCAAATCTCAAGTCAGGCTTATCTGTACCATATTTTTCAATTGCATCTTTATGTGGAAGAACGGGGAAATCATTTAAATCTACATCAATGATATCCTTAAAAACCTTAACGATTAAATTTTGTACTAAATTTCTGACTTCATCCTCATCAACAAAGCTCATTTCCAAATCAATTTGAGTAAACTCAGGTTGTCGGTCAGATCTAAGGTCTTCATCTCTAAAACATTTAACAATTTGGAAATAGCGATCTAAACCTGAAATCATAAAAAGCTGCTTATACATTTGTGGAGATTGAGGCAATGCATAAAATTGACCATTATGAACTCTGCTGGGGACTAAATAATCTCTAGCACCCTCAGGGGTGGACTTCATCAACACCGGTGTTTCGATTTCTAAAAAATTATTTTCTGATAAGAAATTTCTTACAACCTGAGCTGTTTTATGTCTTATAATCAAATTATTTTGGAGAGTCGAATTTCTAAGCTCTAAATACCTATATTTTAATCTATGCTCTTCTGAAGAAGCATCTCTATCTTGAATAGATAGCGGCATAGGTTCGGCGGTACTTAATAAAGTAATTTTTTCTACTAGAACTTCAATACTACCTGTTGATAAATCAGGATTAACTAAATCTTTTTCTCGAGCAGAAACTTTACCGGATATATGAATAACATCTTCATTTGACAATGTTTTACCAATTTCAACTAATTCATCAGAATTAAGAATGGCCTGCGTTTTTCCAAAGCGATCACGTATATCTATAAATATAATCTGACCATGGGTTCTTATAGAATTTACCCACCCTGAAAGTTGAACAGTCTTGTCAATATGATTATTATTCAGTTCACCACAATTATGTGTTCTAATAGTCATTTATAATAATCTAATAATTATTTGTCTAATTCTTCTGCATTTTCAACAAGAAGGAGAACTTTGTCCTCAATATCATCAGAAGAATCAGAATTAATGTCGGCAATACCATGGGAGCATGAAAACTTTACTTCATTCTTATCAGTTTTAACTGAAATAGTACCATCAGTTAAATTTATAATTGAATTAGTATGGTTTTTCATTATACCAAAATATCCATCTACTCCAGGGCATTTTACATAAGAAACATTATCAAAACTAAATGTCTTAATTGGAGTAACAATATCTAATTTAAAAAGCTTACTCACTTTTTACCTTTCTCAATTGCCTCGTCGATTGAACCAACGTATGAGAATGCGTTTTCAGGTAAATCATCGACTTCCCCATTCAATATTGCTTCAAAACCAGCAATTGAATCTTCAAGTTTAACGTATCTTCCTTCAATTCCAGTGAATTGTTCAGCAACAAAGAATGGTTGGGACATAAATTTTTGCATTTTTCTTGCTCTTGAAACTACCAACTTATCTTCATCTGACAACTCATCCATTCCAAGAATTGCAATAATATCTTGCAAATCTTTGTATTGTTGAAGAGTTGCCTGAACTGATCTAGCAACATTATAATGTCTATCACCTATGACTCTAGGATCTAATATTCTAGATGTTGAAGTCAAAGGATCAATAGCAGGATAAATACCAAGTTCAGCAATTTTTCTTTCTAAAACAGAAGTTGCATCTAAGTGTGCAAATGCCGTTGCAGGTGCCGGATCTGTTAAATCATCTGCAGGTACATAAATAGCCTGAACAGATGTAATAGAACCCTTCTTTGTAGAAGTAATTCTTTCTTGTAAATCACCCATTTCAGTTGATAATGTAGGCTGATAACCAACAGCAGATGGCATTCTTCCAAGGAGTGCTGATACTTCTGATCCAGCTTGGGTAAATCTGAAAATATTATCAACAAATAATAATACATCACGTCCTTCATCATCTCTGAAATACTCTGCCATTGTTAAAGCACTTAAACCAACTCGAAGTCTAGCACCTGGAGGTTCATTCATTTGACCAAACACTAATGCAGTTTTATCAATTACTCCAGATTCTGTCATTTCAGCATATAAGTCATTTCCCTCTCTGGTTCTTTCACCTACACCAGCAAATACAGAAAACCCACCGTGCTCTGTTGCAATGTTTCTAATCAACTCTTGGATAAGAACTGTTTTACCAACACCAGCACCGCCAAATAATCCTGTTTTACCACCTCTTGTATATGGCTCCATTAAATCAACTACTTTAATTCCTGTTTCAAACATTTCAGAAGAAGTTGCTAAACTTTCTTGTGCGGGTGCTGATCTATGAATTGGTGAAGTAGCTTTGTTACCAACGTTTCCTTTTTGATCGATTGGATTTCCCAAAACATCAAACATTCTTCCCAAAGTCTCTTGCCCAACTGGGACTGAGATTGGTTTACCTGAATCGCTTACTTTTGCCCCTCTAACAAGACCGTCAGTAGAATCCATAGCGATTGTTCTTACTACGCCTTGTCCTAAATGTTGGGCAGTTTCTAAAACTAAATCTGTACCATCATCTCTTTTGATGCTTAATGCATTCATGATTTTAGGTAGATGACCTTCATCAAATTTTACATCAACTACCGCACCAGTTATTTGTAATATTTTACCTTCATTATTCATTTTGTGTCCCCTTAATCGACTAATGCTTCTGCCCCACCAACAATTTCTAACATCTCAGTTGTAATTGCGGCCTGACGAGCTTTGTTAAATTCTAATTTTAATTCTTTAATAATTTCTTTAGCATTTTCTGTTGCATTATCCATAGCAACCATTCTTGCAGCTTCCTCGCTACTGTAAGATTCAAGAAGTTGTTGCCACATTTGCACATTTATATGCTTTGGAATTAATGTTGAAACAATTTCTTTTTGACCAGGTTCATAATCGTAATTATAATTGGTCTCATTAAAGTCTGCTGTAAAATCTACTGGTAGTACTTTCTCCATAATTAAATCTTGAGATGCAAGAGTCTTGAACCTGTTATAGATGACATGAACTTCATCAATTTCATTATTCTCAAATGAATTAATAAACGAAGCAGAAATATTTGAAGCTGTATCATAGTTCATATCTTTCCAGAAATCAAAGTAAGTTTCTTTAACATTAAAATCTCGCTTAGAAAAATATTCTGACGATTTTTTACCCAAGCAAAATAATTGAACTGAATCCTTACCTAATTTTTCAATTTCCTTTTCTGCCAATCTAATCACACTTGAATTGAATGATCCAGCAAACCCGCGATCACTTGTTATTACAATAATCCCAGTATTCTTAACATCTCTTTTTTCAACCAATGAAATATCAGAAGCGCTAATTTGTGGCAAAATTCTGCAAATTAAATCCTGAGTACTCTTTGAATATGGTCTGGAGATCTCCATTTTTTCTTGAGCTTTTTTCACTTTAGCTGCAGCCACCATCTTCATAGCTTTTGTAACTTGCTGAATGCTAGTTACTGATTTAATTCTCTCTGAAAGATTTTTTAAATTAGCCATGTTAGAAGCTCTTCTTAAATTCCTCTATTGCCTTATTCATCTTTTTACCAAGATCATCTGAAATATCTCCTGAACTATTTATTTCTTTTAAATAATCAGAGTGTTTTGAGTCAAAATGCTCCAAAAGACCTACTTCAAATTCCTTAACAGAATCTAATTCTATGTCATCTAGATACCCTTGACTAGCAGCATAAATAATTGCAACCTGTTTTTCTGTTGTCATTGGCACATATTGATTCTGCTTTAGGATTTCAACCATTCTTCTTCCTCTAGTAATTTGAGCTGCTGTTGATTCATCTAGATCAGAAGCAAATTTAGCAAAAGCTTCAAGTTCTCTAAATTGCGCTAAATCCAATCTGAGCTTACCAGCAATTTTCTTCATGGCTTTAATCTGAGCGCTTCCACCAACTCTTGAAACAGAAAGACCGACGTCTACAGCAGGTCTTACCCCACCATTAAATAAATTTGTATCTAAATAAATTTGCCCATCTGTAATTGATATTACATTTGTTGGAATATAAGCAGATACATCACCTTCTTGAGTTTCAATGACTGGAAGTGCTGTAAGCGAACCAGAACCTAAATCTTCAGATAGCTTTGAAGCCCTTTCCAATAATCTGCTGTGAAGGTAAAAAACATCCCCTGGAAATGCTTCTCTTCCAGGAGGTCTTCTTAAAACAAGTGACATCTGTCTGTATGCAGTAGCTTGTTTTGATAAATCATCATAAACAATTAAACCGTGCATACCGTTATCTCTATAATATTCTCCCATAGCACACCCTGAGTAAGGAGCAATATATTGTAATGGAGCTGGGTCTGAAGCGTTTGCTACAACTACCGTTGTATACTCCATTGCGCCGTTAGCTTCCAGCTCAGCAACTAGCTTAGCAACTGTTGATGCTTTCTGACCAACAGCAACGTAAACACAATATACTGGACTATCAGTGCTGTGAGTGGATTTTTGATTTATAATTGCATCAATTGCAATAGCTGATTTCCCTGTTTGTCTATCACCAATAATTAACTCTCTTTGACCTCGACCAATTGGAATCATACTATCTATTGATTTTAAACCAGTTTGTAGAGGCTCTTTAACTGGAAATCTTTGCATGACACCTAATGCTTTTCTTTCAATTGGTAAAGTTTCTTTTGCGTTTATTGGACCTTTGCCGTCCATTGGTTGCCCAAGAGGATCAACAACGCGACCTAAAAGTTCTTTACCCACAGGTACTTCAACAACTTTACCTGTTCTCTTGACAGTATCACCTTCTTTTACAAGGCTACTATCACCAAATAGTACTGCTCCAACATTTTCTTCTTCTAAATTTAAAGCCATTCCAAATACATCATTTGGAAACTCGACCAGCTCAGAACTCATTACGCTTCCTAGTCCGCTTGTTCTAGCAACACCATCGCCAATCTCTAATACTTCGCCGACTTCATTAACATCAACACTTTCGTTGATATTTTTGATCTGACTTCTTAGTAAATCGCCGATTTCATTTGTCTTAATATCCATTTATACCCCTACTAATTTTGATTTTGCGTTTTCTAATTTTGTTTGCAGACTGCTATCATATAATGTATCGTCTACTTTAATTTTAAGTCCCCCAATTAAATTTTTATCAACATCAAAGCTGATATCAATTTTCTTTTTGATAAGCTCACTCAAAGAATTAGAAATATTATCTTTTTGTTCACTATTCATTTCATTTGAAGAAACCACTTCAACGAATGCAACATTAAGTTTTTGTTTTGATAATAATGTAAAATGCTTAGCAACGTCTTTTAATAAACTAATGTCATCATTTTCTATTACTACTTTTAACACTTCCACCAAAATAGCATTCATGGAGTTTGAAACAGCTTTTTCAAAAAGACTCATTTTTTCTACATTTTCAATAGTCTTTGACTTGAAAAAAGTATTGATAGATAAATCATCTTTTAAAGAGATGTTAAATTCCTCCAATCCATTTTTGACGCCAATAAAATCTTCAAATGAATTGACAGCATCGTTCAACAGATGTGAATAAATATTTATCTTTTTAAGATTTTGCTTCATCTACTTTCACTGCTTCTAATGACGATTTAATAAACTTACTATTATCATCATCTTTAACATTTCTTTGTAAAACTTTTGTAGCTAATTCTAAGCTAAGGTCTACTACTTCTTCCTTAATTTCTTTAATAGCACGTTTCTTCTCAATTTCTATTTTTGACTTTGCGTCATCAAGAAACTCATTAGATTTTGCTTTTGCATCATTAAGAATTTTAGCTGCAGACTCTTCTGCTCTAAGCTTACTATCTCCTACAATTGATTTACCTTCTTTTTTAGCCTCATTAAGTATTTTTTCTGACTCATCTTTAATTTGTTCAAGATCAGTCTTAGCACTTTCTGCCATTTTAAGAGATTCTGCAATATCCTTTTCTCTTTCTTCTAAAAAGTCTAAAAGAGGATTCCATGCATACTTTCTTAATACAAAAAGTACGGTCATAAAAATAACTAATGACCAGACATATGTGCCTAGTTCTGGCGTTAATAATGGGTTCATACTATTTCCTTATTTTGATTACAGAACTAATGATAATAATCCAAGCAAAATTGCTGCACCTTCAACCAAAATAGCTAAAAGAAATGTTTGTGATCTAATTTCTCCAGCTGCTTCAGGTTGTCTTGCGATAGCTTGAGCTACTCCATAACCAATTAATCCGATACCTATTCCGGCACCAATTACTGCTAAACCTGCTCCCATAGTGAGACTCCTTTTTTTGTTAGTGATCTACGTGTATAGCCATTCCAATAAAAACGGCTGTTAATAATGCAAAAACATATGCTTGGATTACTGCAACTAACAGTTCAAGCATAGTTAATCCTAATGCAAGCGAGACAGAAAAAGGGGCTATCCCAAATCCGGCAAGACCTCCCAATTCTACAGTTGCACTAAAAATAAAAGTTATAAAAATTACTAAAGCAATATGCCCTCCCATCATATTACCTGCCAACCTAAGTGTTAACGCGAGAGGACGAATAAATAAACCCATAAATTCAATAGGTACAACAACAAAGTATAAGGGCCATGGCAATCCAGAAGGTGCTAAATTTTTCCAATGTTGAACAAAACCATATTTTTGTATTCCTGCTGAAATAAATGCAAAAAATGTAATTGTAGCTATAGCAAAAGTAACATTAACATTTGCAGTAACTGTATGTCCACCTTTCGATAATAAATATAATATATTATCTTTACCTAACATCTCTGCTTTGTAACCAATCTTACCAATTAGTCCTGTCAAATCGAAAATGGGGATTAAACCTAAAATATTTCCAAAAAGAACAAAAAAGAAAATTGTATAAACCAATGGAGCCCAGGATCTGTATTCCTTAGCACCAACAAAGTTTTTTAAAACATCATCTCTTAAATAAATGACAAACATCTCAACTATACTCATAAACTTGTTAGGGATATTTTTTTTATGAGAAATGTAACCTTGAATTAAAGTTACAAGAGTTGATACAACAATAAATGAAACAAAAAATAGTAAAAAAACGTGTTTACTAATTCCTAGATCAATATAAAATAAAGATTCAGGAGATAAGCCAAAAAAATTTGAGATTTTTTCAGATAGAGAATTAAGAAATTCAAATTCAAAAATGTTTTTCTTGCTATTGGCGACGTGGTCAATGGCATATTGTGGGGCTTGATCCATTGTCCATTCTTTTCCAACTTTTTCACCAATAAACATCGCCGAAATATAAATAGAAAGTTATAAGGAAAAACAGAAAAAAAGATGTAAATCCTAATTATTATTATTTACATGTTTGTATGCACGGTAAGAAGCATGAAAAACTCCAATAATAATTACTAAAATTTTCCAAAAATCATTAAATAAAAAAAAGGCTATTAAAAGCCATGATAAAATAATACCAATAAATTCAAAATAAACCGAATAACTTTCGGCTAAGATAGAGCTTAGTTTCTTTTTTTTACTCATCAACAATTATGTCACATCTTCCTGAAAATTGAGCGCCGTCTTCAATAGTAAGAATCTTATATTTAAGGTTTCCAACTAACTCACAACCTTTAAGAAGCTCTGCTGGACCATTTATAAAAGCATCACCTTCAATATATCCATTTATTTGAATCATTGAAGCTTCAACATCACCATAAATTTTTCCACTTTTTGCTAATTGGATGGCTCCGTCCGTTTTAACAGAACCTTTTATTTCTCCATAAATAGTAACATTGCCGCTAAGAATCATATCCCCATTAATAGCAACGTCTTCAGCTATGATAGTTTGACTATTTGTTGGTTTAGATTGAATTTTCATTAAGATAATTTATCAGATTTTAAATTAAAATCGTCGAAAAAAGTAATTGGGTCTATAGGTTCACCATCTTTCCAGATTTCAAAATGTAGATGAGGGCCTGTAGACATACCAGTATTACCTAACTTGGCGATTACATCGCCAGCAATTACAGAATCTCCCTTCTTAAAAAAATTCTCTTGGTTATGATAGTAGTGTGTGATATAACCATTTTGATGATCAAGAATTATATAATATCCAAAGTTATCTGAAAAATCGCTTATTACTACTTGACCGTTTGCTACAGCAAAAATAGGAGTTCCTACAACATTAACTAGATCAATTCCTAAGTGTTTTGTTTCTGAATTATATTTTTTACTAATCAAGCCGTCTGTAGGTTTAACTGATGGCAAATTATTGGTAACTGTATATCTAATATTATCTTCATTCAAATTATTTATCTTTTCAGTACCAATTATTGAATCAATATAAGATTTCATAAGAGCGATTTCTTCAATTGATTCATCAATATTATTAATAATTTCTTTTTGTTGTTTTATTTCTCTATTTATTGTTGATACCCTTAAATATTCTTTAATAATTGGTGAAGAAAAATATAAAAGAAATAAAGAACCAATAATTAAAATAGATGAAATCGCAATAGATGAAATAAATGTAAATCTACTAAATTCGATTTGCCAAGATTTATCTGAAAATGGAGATATAAATAAAATTTTATACTTACTTAATTTCATAGAACTAATCAGATTTTATTGATTTCAACTTATCAAAAACTCTATCTACTGTTTTTTTGTCAAAACTAATTTTTACAAAACCTTTTTTAGTTTTTGTATTTTGATTAATAACTACTCTTTCGCCGATTAATCTTGAAAATTGATTTTGAATACTTTGCAATTGTGGAGATACTTTTTTAAGTGAAGCAAGTTTCTCAGTTTTTCTAACCGAAATCTTTTCTGTTAAAAGCTTTTTCCATAAAAGCATCATTCCTTGCGTGGTTTTTCTTTGAAGAATGGCCCTTGCTTGTCCTGCGTTGATCTCGCCTTTTAGAATACTTTCTTGTATTTCATCTGGAAGCTTTAATAGTCTTAATGCATTAGAAACTGCAGGTCTTGACTTTCCAACAGTCTTAGCAATTTCAGTAATTGAAGATTGTAAATTATCTTGTAAATATTTATAACCTTTAGCTTCTTCAATTGGATTTAGATCTTCTCTTTGAATATTTTCAATCAAAGCCATATACATTATATCTTTACTTGTATCTGCATCAATAACATAAGCTAAGATTCTTTTTTTGTTTAATAATTTGTGTGCTCTAAATCTTCTCTCGCCAGCAACAATAATATACTTGCTATTAACTTTTTTAACTGTAATTGGACTAATTAAGCCTTTTTCTTCGATAGACTGAGCTAACTGTTTAAGTGATTTATCTTCAAAATTTTTACGTGGCTGATTAGGATTTGGATTAATTTTACTTAAAAGAATACTACTTTGGCTAAAATCTTCTATTTTTTGTTTTGATGGAGTTAAAAGAGCCCCTAAACCTTGACCGAGTTGTTTATTTTTTTTCATTTATAATCTCTAATGCTAAGTCCATATAATCTTTAGCGCCTGAACAGTTTACATCATACATAATTGCTGGCTTTCCATCATCTGGTGCTTCAGCTAATCGCACATTCCTATTAATTTTAGTTTTAAACAATTTATTTTTAAAATTTGTTTTTAACAAACTCTCAACTTTCTTTGAAAGTCTTAATCTTTTTGTATGCATTGTGATTAGCAAACCAAGGATATCAAGTTTATTATTAATATTTTCCTTAACAATTTTTATAGTTTCCTGCAGACTTTTCAAACCTTCTAGCGCAAAAAATTCACTTTGAATAGGAATTAAAACATCTGTTGAGGCAGTCAAAGCATTTAAAGTCAATAAACCAAGAGATGGTGGGCAATCAATTAATATATAATCATAATTTTTTTTAATCTTATTTATTAGCTTGAGAAGCTGTTTTTCTCTATTAGGTAGCGAAACTAATTCAACTTCACATCCGACTAGATTAGTGTCAGATTTAATGAAGTCCATAAATTCTAGAGAGGTTTTTGATACAGTATTAACTATTTTTTCATTTCCTGTCATTGCATCATAAATAGAATAGTCATTATTAATATCAAAAGCATTTAAACCTGTCGTTGCGTTAGCTTGCGGATCAAAATCAATCAATAACGTCTTTTTTTCTAAAATACTAAGACTGGCAGCTAAATTTATTGCGGTGGTAGTTTTACCCACTCCTCCCTTTTGGTTCAATATGGAAATAATTTTTTTCATATGAATGAAAAATTTAATCGGTAAATAAGGGTAATACAAAGTTTTTAACAAATCATTTTATCTAACTTAACTTTAAGCGTGAAAGAAAAAGTATTAATTACAGGATTTAATGGAGAAATAGGAAGTAAGATTCTTAAAGAATTAGTAAACAATGGTAAATCAGTTATTGCTATAGATGTTACTGATTCTAAAGAGAAAATTGATTCAGTATCATATATTAAAGATTCAATTCTTAATTTTAAATTGATAAATCAACTATTTGAAAATTATAATATAACTGCCGTATATCATTTTGCTGCCTTGTTAAGTCAAACTGCTTATAAGAATCCTGAGCTGGCAAATGAAATTAATGAAAAGGCATCAAAAAATTTAATCGATTTAGCGTACTCGCATGGAATTACTAATAATAGGATTACTAAATTATTTTTTCCAAGCTCGATTGCAGTTTATGGGCCAAGAAAAATTGATAATGCATTGGAACAAGATATCATTAAGCCAACTACAGTTTATGGAAATAATAAGCTAGTAATTGAACAATATGGAAGCAAAATACATGAAAAGAGTATTTCAAAAAATATTGGATTAGATTTTAGATCAATAAGATTTCCTGGAGTGGTTAGTTATGATACTATACCATCAGGTGGAACTACAGATTATGCACCACAAATGATTGACTGTGCAAAAAATAATAGACCTTTCGATTGCAAATTAGCTCCAGAAACCGTTCTTCCCTTTATAGGAATAGATAAAACAGTATCGTCAATTATTGATATCATGAATTTAGATGTTATTGACTCAAAACTAAGAGTGTTTAATGTTGAAGAGGTTAACTTTTCTGTTCAAAAACTTAGCGATTTTCTAAAAATAAAATTTCCATCCTTTGAAATAACATTTAATGATGACAAAAATTTTCAATCAGTTGCAGATACATGGCCATCAAGTTTAAATTGCGGTAGAGCCAATAAGTATTGGAATTTTAAAAGCGGAGAAAGCTTTGAAAGTTTTATCGAAAATATTATTAATAGGTAAATATGAAAAAAATTGATCAAATATTGCAGACTCAATTACATGATATTAAAGAGCAAGGCACGTTCAAGAATGAAAGAATAATTGAAACTGCACAGGAATCAGAAATAAGTGTTAATGGTAAAAAAGTACTTAATTTTTGTGCAAATAATTATTTAGGACTCGCTAATAATAGTGAGATTCGTAGAGCAGCTATGCAAGCTATCGAAGAATGGGGTTTTGGCTTGGGCTCAGTGAGATTTATATGTGGTACTCAGTCTATTCACAAAGAACTAGAAAATTCCGTGAGCACTTTTTTAGAAAAAGATGATACTATTTTATACTCATCTTGCTTTGATGCCAATGGCGGATTATTTGAAACAATACTGAGCAAAGAAGATGCTGTTTTTTCTGATGAATTGAATCATGCTTCTATTATTGATGGAATTAGATTATGTAAGGCTCAAAAATATAGATATAAGAATTGTGATATGGATGATTTAGAGCAAAAACTAATTGAATCAAATGCGAGAATTAAACTAATTGTTACTGATGGTGTATTTAGTATGGATGGAACGATTGCTCCGGTTGATAAAATTGTTAACCTAGCAGAACAGTATAATGCTATAGTTATGGTTGATGATTGTCACGCTACTGGTTTTATTGGATCAAATGGAAAAGGGAGTGGTGAGCATTGTGGAGTATTAGAAAAAGTTGATATTATATCATCAACTTTTGGGAAAGCTTTAGGTGGAGCATCAGGAGGATTTATATCAGCCTCACAAAATATTGTTGATACTTTGAGACAAAAATCGAGGCCATATCTTTTTTCAAATAGTTTAGCTCCAGCATTGGTTGTAGCATGTATAAAGGCTCTTGAAATAATTAATGTAAAAAAAGATCTTATATCTACATTACATGATAATACGTCATATTTCAGAAAACATTTAAAAGATATTGGTTTTGAATTAAAAGGTGAATCACATCCTATTGTTCCTATTATGACTTATGATGCAAAGAAAACAGTGGCTTTATCTGAAATACTTTTAGAAAAAAATGTTTATGTAATACCCTTCTCATTTCCAGTAGTTCCTAAAGATCAAGCAAGAATTCGGGTTCAATTGTCTTCTCTTCATACCAAAGAACAATTAGAATACACTATTCAAGCTTTTGAAGAATGTGGAAAAGCTCTAAATATTATTTAAAAAAATAGTGAAAAAGCATCTTAATGTATTAAATTCTCTCACTTATGAATACTTCAATAAGAAATAGATTATTAACAATATTGTTTGTTTTTGGATTAGGCGTATATGCACTTCTTCCATCATTGCGCTATGCAATTATGGATGAAGAAAAAAAATCTAACCTATCAGATGAACAAGTAGACTACTTTGAGTCAAGAAGTATTAAACAAGGGCTAGACTTAAAAGGCGGAATTTATATTGTGCTTGAGGTTGACCTGCCTCAGTTAATTGATAATTTAGCAAAAAATAAAGATAATAATTTTAATGAATTCCTCAGTGAGCTTAAAAGCGAATACAACAACTCATCAAGCGATTTCTTTACTGTTTTTGAAGACTTAGCCGATGACAAAGATTTAAAACTTCCTAGATATTTTATTAATTACGGGAAAACAAAAGATCAAATAATTACTCAACTATCACTTCAGTCTGAAGATTCTATAAAGCGAGTTATTGAAATTATTCAAAATCGTGTTGATCAATTTGGAGTAGCTGAACCAACAATTCAAAAACAAGGTAACAATAGAGTTATTGTTGAGCTTGCAGGAATTGAAGATTCTGAAAGAGCTAGAGACCTACTTCAAAGTACAGCATTATTAGAATTAATGATTGTTAAAAATGTTGAGAGCACTAATGCTATAATTAGACAAATTGATAGTATTGTAACATCTGAAACTAAAAAGGATGAAATTGAAAATAATGAACTAAACGATTTATTTGATTCTGCTTCATCATCAGAATTAGGCTTCTCTTCAATGCTAATTTCAGTTGGAGGAAATATAGCTATAGCATCTCAAGATTTAAGTACACTTAAAGAAATCCTTTCAAATGAAGATGTAGAGCAAATTTTAGAAGCTACAAATAGTACTATTCTAACAAGCGATTCTTCAATCAAGCTTGTAAATGAAGTTGGAGAAGAAGAAGAATTTTATACATTATATCATTTATTCAATAATGCAGAACTCACTGGGGGTGTTATTGAAGACGCTCAAATGAGATTAAGTCAGGCTGGAGTAACTGCTGGACAAGCTGTTGTAGAAGTAGAAATGAACAGTGAAGGTTCAAGAGAATGGGCCAGAATCACAGGTGCTAATATTAATAATAGAATTGCTATTGTTTTGGACAGAAAAGTACATATGGCTCCTGTTATTAGAAGTCAAATCTTTGGCGGTGGAACAGTTATTGAAGGTTTAGATTCTATTGAAGAAGCTGAAGATATTGCTATTGTTTTAAGAGCAGGGGCATTACCTGTTCCAGTCACTATTGCAGAAGAGCGAACAGTTGGTGCTTCTTTAGGTGCTGATTCAATTAGTAAAGGGACACTATCAATGGCAATCGGATTACTTCTGGTTGTATTTTTTATTGTCTTCTTTTATAAGTTGTCAGGGTTAATTGCAAGCTTTTCAGTAATGTGGACATTAATCCTATTGCTGGGTGTTCTAGCGTTATTAGAAGCAACATTAACTCTACCAGGTATTGCAGGATTAATTTTAACAGTTGGTATGTCTGTAGATGCCAATGTAATTATTTTTGAGAGAATTAAAGAAGAATTACGAAATGGTAAATCTGTTAGGTCTGCAATTGATTCAGGCTATGAAAGAGCGATAAGAACAATTGTTGATGCTAATTTAACTACTGGTATTGCTGCAGCAGTACTATACCAATACGGAAGTGGTCCAATTAAAGGATTTGCAACTGTTCTATTTTGGGGAATTATAGTAAGTATGTTTACTGCTATTATAGTAACAAGATTTGTTTTTGATTTTGCAACATCACGAAAAAATATAGAAAAGCTAAGTATATAATTATGAAGTTTATGGAAAATACAAAAATTAATTTTATGAAATTCAAATCATTTGGATTTGGTCTTTCCTCTGTCTTAGCATTTGGTTCAATTCTTTTACTACTAATGGGAGTTAACCTTGGTATTGACTTTAAAGGTGGTACTGCAATTGGTGTTAGTTTTTCAGAGGAAGTTTCAATTCAAGAAGTAAGAAGTTCACTCAAATCAGTATCTGTAAACGAAAGTTTAATTGACTTAAGTGGAGAAGAAATTAAATATTTCGGCAGCCAAAATGATGTAATGATAAAAATCAAATCTCTAGATAATGAACCTGAAAATTTCGGTCAAATTATTATTAATCATTTACATGCTTCTATGTCAGAAAAAACACCTGAAAATAAAAATGATTTTATTCTTTCCTTAGGTTCAGTAAGCCCTAAAGTTGGATCTGAATTAAGTGGAAAAGCCTTTTGGTCTGTTATATCTGCATTAGTTTTAATTCTTTTTTATATATCAGTTAGATTTGAATTTAGGTTTGCATTGGGAGCTATTCTAGCTCTAGTACATGATGTTATCATCACGCTAGGTATTTTTTCTTTAACTGGATTTGAAATTACTTTAAGTACAGTTGCTGCTTTTTTAACCATTGTTGGTTATTCATTAAATGACACAATTGTGATTCTAGATAGAATTAGGGAGAATATGAAATCTTCAGGTACTGTTATGTTTGAATCAACTATTAATAAAAGTATAAATCAATCACTAAGCAGAACATTAATTACTTCTTTAACAACACTATTTGTTATAATTGTTTTACTTGTTTATGGCGGTGAAGTTATCAGGCCATTTTCGTTTACAATGTTAGTTGGTGTAATGGTAGGAACCTATTCTAGTATTTATATTGCGAGTGCGTTACTTGCAACTATTTACCAATCTTCTAAATAATGAATAATAAAATTTTATTTCCATTCATAGCTCTATGCGTGATATGGGGATCAACATGGTACTTTATTAAAATTTCTTTAAATGCAGGAGTACCCCCTTTTTACGGAGTTGGATTGCGCTTTCTTTTTTCTGGTATAATTTTCTACCTATATATTTACTATAAAAAGTTATCAATACCATTCTCCCCAACTGCAATAAAGTTATACTTATCTTTTGGTTTATTAAATTTCAGCTTGTCTTATGGAATGACCTACTGGGCTACCCAGTATATTTTTTCAAGCATCTCATCTATTCTCTGGGGACTCTTTCCGCTATTTACAAGTTTGATGGCTCATTTTATGATCAAAGATGATCCAGATGAGAGACTAAATAAAAATAAAATTGCGGCACTTTTTACAGGACTAGTTGGAGTAACAGTTATGAGTACTAATCAAGAAATTGATTTAGCTTCTCAATCGTTTTTGGCAATTCTTGTTTTAATTGCGGTAATTATTATAGCAGCATATCCTAGTGTTCTTTATAAAAAATATAATGATGAAGTCGGTCCATATCAAATGAATGCTGTATGTCAGGTATTAACAGGCTTTGTAATGCTTTCGATGTCATTTCTAGTAAAAGAAGATACTTCAGTTATAGTATGGACTAATGAACTTATTCTTTCTACACTCTATCTTATTATTTTTGGTGGGTTTATTTCATGGGGAATCTATTTCTGGCTCTATCAGTATTTAAATGTCACTCAGGTTACTTATGTCGCTATCTTTCCTCCCATAGTGGCAATTTTTTTAGGATGGGTTTTCTTGGGAGAGATATTGACTACAAAAGAAATTATTGGAACCTTATTTATTCTTGGAAGTTCTATACTTATATATAGGAAATAAAATATATTTTATAATAAATTGAATTATGATTGAAAAAATGAAATCAAACCTGCTTGCGGGTATAGCAACTATTGTACCGCTAGCGCTAACTGTATATGTTATACAAGTTACATTAGAAATAACTATTTGGCTTGGTGGAACTGTTGCAGAACCTCTAGAAAGATTTGTTAATGTGACTTTTCCTGGTTTCGGTTTAATCAGTTCGATTGTGGGTCTTTTAATTGTTTTATTAGCCCTTATCATTTTTGGAGCTTTAGCTAGAAATGTGTTTGGTAAAAGAGTTGTTAAATGGTTTGAAGGCATTTTTAAGAAAATTCCTTTAATTGATACAATATATGGGACAACTAAACAAATCATCGAAACAGTTTCTGGATCGCAAAATAATTCTTTTCAGAAAGTTGTTTATGTTGAGTATCCAAGAAAAGGTACATGGACTTTAGGTTTTGTTACCAGTGAATCTACAAATGAAAATGATGAAGAGTTTTATCACTTATTCGTTCCAACTACACCAAATCCAACGTCAGGATTTTTTCTAATAATTCCCAAAGAAGATACTACTTTAGCAGATTTGAATGTTGAAGAAGGATTTAGAATGATTGTTTCCAGTGGTATGGTTGGAAGTCATAAAAATTCTATAGTTAAATAAAAAAAAGGAGCATCGAAATGCTCCTTTTTCATTTAAAACTAATAAGATAAAAGTTTATTAACCTCTACCTCTAGCCATAGGTGCACGTGATACATCACCGTCTTTATCGATGAAGTATAGGTAACCGCTTTCACGAGATACACCTGCGTCAGCAACTTTTTCTGCATTACCGCCACCAGATCCGCCTCTTGACATACCTGAGCGCCATACGTTACCATCTTTACCTAAGTAATATAGATAGCCTTTTTCTTTACTAACACCGCATGTTTTTACTTTTTCAGCCATTTTATTCTCCTTAAAAAGTTTAGTGAATAAGCTTATTACATTATTCTACTACTATATTCGATTTTTTGCAAGAAATTTCTCGTCGAGAGCCCCTCGGAAGAATTTTACAAAAAAGCTTTAAATTTTTTATTATTTAGTTAAATTTGGCCCATGCCCCGGTAGCTCAGCTGGATAGAGCAACGGATTTCTAATCCGTAGGTCACAGGTTCAAATCCTGTCCGGGGTACGAACTAATCCTTCCTTCACTTTTTA
>Ga0315330_10000716_pt1 | contig 21443 bp, 14 predicted proteins | sample M140m34915metaG_FD_203453 | JGI IMG/M metagenome (GOLD analysis project Ga0315330, IMG submission 203453) | Ammonia-oxidizing marine archaeal communities from Monterey Bay, California, United States - M1 40m 34915 | ecosystem: Environmental > Aquatic > Marine > Intertidal zone | place: USA...
CGCATCTCCACCTTGTTCCGCATCGCGTACAGCGGCGGCACCTCGAACGTCCAGCACGATCCGCCGCAGCAGTCCTCGGTGCGAGCGGTGGAAGCCGTCTTAGCCGCGGCGACTCCCCCCTCGCCGTCCATCGTCTTGCCGTCCACCGCCACCGCCGCCGCCTCCAGGGGCAGGTCCGCGATGTACTCCGCGACGTCCATCGACGGCAGCGCGGTGCCCGGGTCGTCCAGCCGCTGTGAGACGACGACGGTGGACCCAGGTCTGCACAGAAGCGTCGCGGCGCGGATGGCGGCCGCCGGGTCGTGTTCAGTCGCGAGGACATCGTTGAACACCGCCGCGTCGAAGGGTCCTTGGTAGGGCTTGAGATCCGTCACGTCGGTGCAGAGGAACCGGACGCACTGGGCGTTACCCAGCGTGCCGGTCGACTCGAAGAGCTCGGCGGCTCGATCGAGCATGGCCTGCGGGGGGGGGCATGATTGGTTAGATGCGGTTGTTGCTTTTTGTTGGATTGGGGCGGACGTCGTTGGCGTGGCCGAGGGTGGACTGGGTGGGAGGAATTTCACGGGTGGCGCACCTGGGAGTGGTCGATGACGAGCACGTGCGATGCGCCGCGGTCCATGAGCGACTTGGCCAGCTTCCCCGTCTCCGCACCGACGACGAGGACTCGAACGGAGGATCCCTCCCCCATCTCCTGCACCGATCGACCGGCGAGGGCGACGTCGGCGAGGAAGTCGCCGCGGTCGCCCTCGTCCGGCATGGTGCACGAGACGCACCCTGCGACCATCTCGTCCCTCCGCGCGGTCACCTCCGCGACGTGCGCCGCCTTCTCATCCGCGCCCGCGTCGGACGCGGGGGGCGCCGCGCGCGGGATCTGCCGGGCAGCTGCGCCCCGATGGCTGATGGTGACGGGGCGTCGGGTCAGGCGACGCGCGCACGGGAGATGCGCACGGGAGATCGCGGCGAGCGCGGCGCGGTGGACGGACGCGGCCATGGATACGCGGTCCGGTGAACGTGTCGACCGAGCGTGCTCGAGACGCGTCTCGGAGTGGCGACGCCGTGGTCTATCTTCTCGAGACGAGGCCACTCTGGCAACTACTCCTACCCTCGGACTTGGTGACGACGAAACTGCGGGGCTCGTCACTCCGAGCACGCGCGGAGTGTCTGGTCATCATGGCGGCTCGAGCGAACAGTTCGCGCACGGGTCTCGCGACCCTCGTGCGACGCGCGATCCACCCGGCGACGCACCCGGTTCACGCCGACGTCGCCGTCGCGTCGCTCGTCACCCATCGCCCGGCCACGTCGTCGCATCACGAAGAGTCGACGCGTCGCAGGGCGGTGGGTTGGGCGACGGAGCGCCGGTCATCGCGCGGCTTCGCCGCCGCGACCGCCGCGATGTCGAAGGAGGGCGGTGACTCTCCGCGTCAGTTCGACCCGGACGACATCCTCGCGCCCCTGAGGGACAAGGTGGAGCGAGACATGGCGGGGCTCACCGAGCAGACCCCGCAGCAGGCTGCGCTGGAACGGGAACGCGCGCGACGGGAGGAGATCGCGGAGACGTTCGAGGACGAGGATGGGAAAAACAGGGTGACGGGGGAGTGGAACGGGCCGAGGGGACCCGAACCCACGCGATTCGGGGACTGGGAGCAGGCTGGACGATGCTCCGACTTCTAGGCGTCAGCGCGGGCGCGGCCCGGGCGAGGGGAAGGCACCTTCTTGATTTTACTTGACAAGTCACAATTCTCCGCCAATTCTGCATTCTCGAGCGCGCTGCCCACGTTCCCGTATCGACCCCACTTGAACGTCACCATGGCCAGCACCGAACGGGATTCCACCGTGATCGTCCCCGATAACCTCGACGAGGTGCGGGCGAGGCTCGAGGAGCGCCGCAAGAAGCAGCTCGAGCGCGCCAAGCAGGCGCGTGCCGATTACGAGAAACGAATGGAGGAGGAGAAGGCCGCGGCGGCGAAGCGGGCCGAGGAGGCCAAGAACGCGCCGAAGAACAAAGGCGACGGGACGAAGGAGTATCCAAAACCCAGAACACCCGGCGAGAAGAGCCCGCACCAGAAGCAGAACGGCGGGGGGAAGGGCGGGTCCGCGCCGGGCGTCAGCGCGAAAATTCAGCCGAAGGCTTCGGCGATCGACGCGAACGCCAAGTTCCTCGCCGCCGCCGCCGCCCGCGCCGCCGATATCAAGGACGGGAAGGTCCCGGCGCCCACCATCGGGGCCGGTAACGCGCAGAAGCCCAAGGGCGCCGTGCCCGCGGCGCCCAAGTCGTTCGAGACGGTGATGGCTGAGAAGAAGTCCCAGCCCGCGGAGCCGGCGGACCCGAACCTGCGGACGAAGACGATGACGGTGAAGACGGAGGGGGACGAGGAGCTCGAGATCAAGTACTCGGTGCACGTCCCGGAGGCTGCGAAGAAACGGTTGGAGGAACGCAAGAGGGCGAGGGACGGGACGAAGGGGTCGCCGGCGCCGGAGGAGAAGGCACCCGCGGCTGATGAGTCAGCGCCCGAGCCCGAGGAGGAGAAACCGAAGAAGAAGGCGAAGGAGGCTGCTGCGGAGAAGGAGGACGCGCCTGATTTCTCGGGCATGAAGGTCGTGGACCTCAAGAAGGAGCTCGTCAAGAGGGACCTGCCGGTCAACGGCCTCAAGGCTGAGCTGGTCGAGCGCTTGAATAAGTTCGAGGCCAGCAAACAGTGAGGGGTGTACTGTACATACGCGTTCAGCCTTGTTCATACCTAGCCCATGTCGCGACAGAACACGGAGTCGTGCTATGCTTAATACTACATAAGGACTCATGTATCTAACACCGGTGTCCCTCTCGGGCTTCGACGGAGTCCGGCGAGAAAGGAAGTTTTTTTCATTTTTAATACAAATTGGTGATACTCGTACACACGTTGGGGTCCTGGCAGCCTGGGCGGTGTTCAGTGATGCTCCTTATTGTTTCTGCTGCTGTTTCTGTTTCAAATCTTTCACCGCGGCGCGGATGGCATCCTCCGCGAGCATCGAGCAGTGCAGCTTGACGGGGGGCAGATTCAGGTGTTTTGCGATTTCATCGTTTTTGATGTTCACCGCTTGGTCCACGTGTTGCCCCTTGACCCACTCCGTCACGACACTTGAACTCGCGATCGCGGAGCCACATCCGAACGTTTTGAAGCACGAATCAATGATGTTACCGTCGTCGTCGACCCTGATCTGCAGTTTCATCACGTCGCCGCACGCGGGGGCGCCCACCAAGCCGGTTCCCACGTTCGCTGAATTCTTGTCGAACGAGCCGACGTTGCGAGGGTTATCGAAGTGGTCCACGACGTTCTTGTGGTACCCGCGCGCGCAGGTTTGTAAGATCCGGGCATCGCGCAGTCCCTTGAGGCGATGCGTGGATGTGCGCAGCATGGCCATCGTTTTGAAAGATGTCAACGGGGTGACGTCACAGACGAAAGACGTGCGAGATCTGTGATTTAGGTCTGGGCGCTTTGTCGGCTGATCATGATGGATCGATTCTGCGAGGAAATTGCCAGTCGTTTTTTACAGACGTTTTTTACAGATACAGGCTAGAGACGCTCGGTGTGAGGACCGTACAGTTCCCTGCGCACCGTCGGCTGTCGTCTCCTACCACCCTTCGCGCTCGACGGCGCGAGCCAATCGGCCTCGTCGTCGAAGTACTCGACCTCGTCGCGCCTCCGCTCCGCTCCAAGCTTCAACGCGGCGGCGTTGCCCGCGACGGCGTGGCGCACACCCTCGAGCGCCATCCTCGCCATCTCCCCGATGGGCCGCGCCTTATCCGAGGCATCCGACGAGCGCATCTGTCGCAGCGCGATCTCGTCGCTCTTGATTCGCTCGTGCGCGATCTTGTCCATGCCGCGGCGCCACTTCTCCTTGGCGAGTTGCGCCCGGGTTTTAGCCTTGGCGACGTTCCTGTCGTCGTCGGCTCGGTGGTATTCGCCGTAGTCGTCGTCGGTGTCCGAGTCGTCGGTGTCCGAGTCGTTATCCCGGCCGAGCAGGTCACGCACGGCGTCTCGCGCCTCAGCGACGTACCGCCTGTCGTGATACTCAGCCTTGACGTCGCACTCCAACGTCATCCTCGTGGGCACGTGCGGTTCGCGCGATTCGTGCTCGAAGGTATCCCTGAACACCTTCTTGGTCTCCACCACCCCGGCTTTACCCGATGCCGTCGCGTTGAGCACGGCGATGCGTGTGGCGCCGGTTATGATGGCCGGCGCGCCGTGTGTCGGCACGTCCACCGTGTGTTTGCCGCGCAGGTCACCGAACAGGTCGCCGCGGCTGAAGAGGCGGTCGTCCTCCGGGCCGCCCTCGTCGTCGTCGGCGGGTCGACGCCAGCCGTGGTACTGCGGCGGGACGGACGCGCGGTCCATCAACGCCGCGGCGTCCACCTCGTCCTTGCTCCACGTCACCTCGTCGTCGGGCTCGACCGTGTTCTTGGCCTGCGCGGTGAGCGCCAACCTCGCGAGGCCGAGCGCGGGTTTCACGGGCCGGAACACGGACCTGGCGCCAGACTGTGAGAGCATCTCCGCGAGCTTCATGCGCAGCGTCATCGCGCGCTGCCACGCATCCGCGGAATCAATCTCCAGCAGGAGCGCGCGTTCGTCCCAGAGGTGGAGGACCCTCGCGCCGCGCGTGAGTCCGACCTCTGCGACCTTCTTCGACTTTTTCTCTGAATCCGCTTCCTCGTCGGGCACGGACACGCGCAGGTTCACCTCGGACGGATCCGCGCCCGCCACCAGCATCCGCCTCACCAGCGCGCACGCGTCGTCCACCTTTTGGTACGGGTAATCGGACCGGAGCGCGGCGGCGGTGGCCCACATCAACGGGTAGGACCTCAGCGCCGACGTCGACTTGGTCGAGTCCCCCTTCAACGTCCGCCCGGCGGTCTTCGCACCCGCGCCCTCGAGCGGCGCGTGCCTACCCGAGTTGGCCTCGCCCACGACGGACGCGCCGCTATCCAGGAGGGTCGTGGCGAAGTGGATCGCGACGATGAGCTGCTCGCGTCCCCGGGCGCAAGCCGCTCCGTGCAACGCGGCGAAGAGCGGCGTAAACTCAAACGGAGTCATCGCGCCGGCTCCGAGTTCCGACAGCAGCGGGTTGACCGCGCCCGCGTCTATACGCTTGGAGTGGCGTACCATGGTATTGGCCGCCTTGATGCACGCGGACAGCCGCGACGACCGCCTGGCCACCGCCCTGGCCTTGTACGCGACGGGGTCGAACGGGACGTACTCGGGAATTGTTTGCGTCTCGGGCTCCGGGGACTCAACGTCGTTCGCGGCGTCGTCGCCAGCCTGGGAGGGCGCGCCCATCCTGTCGATGTCGGCGTGGAGCGCGGCGTCCTTCGCGGTGAGCCTTCGGGGCGGCGCATCGTCAGTGGGTTCGGCGGGAGAAACCGGGGTGGGCTTGACCTCCACGACGCCGGCCTTGACCTCCTCCGCCGATACCTCAGCCGGCGCATCGGACGCCCCTTCCGCCGCGGCTTCGGTGTCCGTCTCGGCGAGAGGCGGCGGCTTCCCCCGCGTCGCCTTATCGAAGCGCGACGCGCCGAGAATTCCTTTGGTCCTGCCGCGGAATCGACCGAGCGCGCCGAGCTTGACCACCTTTTGGCTCGGCTTGGTTTGCGGCATCTCCTCGCGCGTGCGCTCCAGGAGGACGTTGTAGTGCGCGATGTCCGGGAAGTGGTGGATGAGACTCGCCGGGTGGTGGTACGCCGGGTCCCTGAACGCCCGTTCCACGTTATCCACCGGTCCTTCGTCCCTATCCGCGGGGTGCTCGTCCACACGCGGGGTGAGAGAGGGAACCAAAGAGCCGATCGCGGTGCGAGCCGTGCCAGTTACATCGCCCGTCCATCCCTCGAGCAACGACGCGAGCGGCGGCGACGTTTCCTTCTCAATCGATCGGCGCTCGGGCTCGGTTGGAGCGGGAGACGCGGGAGACGCGGGTGGGATAGAGCGCTCGTCAATGGGCGCGGCCGCTTCCACCGCGGCGGCCACCGCGCACGCCACCAGCGACCCTTGCGTCCACGACTGGTGGTTCAGACCCTGAGTTTCGTCAACCTCCCCGCCACGTTTTTCCACGATCCACTCCACGCACTGCCTCGCCTCGTCGTGACCCTCGCCGTACACAGCCTCGAGCGCCCAGAACAGCGGCGTGTACTCGCACGTGCCAACCCTGGCTCGATGGTTCGGCCGGGTGGCTCCGACGTTTTCGCCGTCCGAGGCGGCGTCCGAGGCGTCCGCCATGGACACGTCACCCCCCGAGTCCGACGACCCGCTCACCGATCCGGCACCAGGGTTCGACCCATCGGCGTCGACGAAGGACGCCGCCTGACGCTCCGCGGACCTGCCCAGCGCCGACGAAGTTACGTCAACATCGACGTCGCTTCCGTTCGTGTCCATCGGAGCGCATCCGTCGGTTCGTGTGTCGCCGGATGGTCGTTCGTCGTCGGCGGCGGCGCCAAAGTCCCTCTCCCTCGCGGCGTACGCCGGGTGCGGCTGCGGCAGGTACACCTCCGGGTGAGAACTGACGACGTCCGCACCCTTTTGGATCAACCGCTCGATGAGCGACAGGATGAAAACCCGGTCGCGCTCACCCTCGCGCAGGGCGTGGAGCAGCTCAACCACGGGGGGACACTCGCTCCCCTCGGGGAAAACGGCGCGGGCGCTCGGATCGGCGCCCGCCTCGAGGATCCTATCGAACAACAACGACGACAACGGCAGGTCTCCGTGCACCGCGACGCACGCGACGTGCAGCGGCGGTGCGACGACCGGGTAGTTCGCCACACCCACGCGGTTGACGTCCGCGCCGCACTCGAGTAGTTTCACCGCCGCCGCCAGAGCCTCGGTGATCTCCGGCTTCTCGACGTACACGCCGAGCGCTATGCCCAGCGGATACGCGTTTCGCGTGGTGAGATCGTCGGCGTGGGGCCTGCGGGTCTCCATCGGGACGTTAACGTCCGCGCCGCGCGCGATGAGCGCCTTGACGAGCTCCAGCGCGTCGGTCCTCGCGCGTCTTTCCCTGTCGTCGTGCGAATCGAGGGTGGTGCCCACGGCGGCGGCGGCGGCGTTGACGGCGTCGGACGCGGCGTCCGCTATGTTCTTCTGCAAGGATGCGAAATCCTCGCCAATCTCCGCGGCGGTGTCAGCCGCGGACTGGATCATCCTCGCCATCCACGAGATCTCCTCCGAGGGCGTGTCCTCGGATCCCGTGCCCTCGGATCCCTCTTCGCCGTCCACCGGGTGAAGTTTCCGTTCGCCCACCCGCCTGCCCTCGGAGGACGTCGACGGCGACGACCTGTCGGACAATCCCGAGACGGACGCTCGCACCGACAGCGTGGATGGAACCCGGGAACCCGCGACACCGTCCATCGACGGCCACCACGTCTTCTTCCCATCCGTGACAGCGCGTCCCTCGAGAGCCGCGACGCACATCGCCAGAACCGGCGTGCCGGCTCCGCAGTGCCCGGGCCTGGAACCCACGCAGTTCGGATCCGCGCCGATCTCCAGCAGCTCACGCGCCAGGGACAACGCCGGCGCGCCCGCGCCCTCGACCACCGCGCAGCACGCGTGCCACAGCGCGGGTCCACTCGCGTACACGGGCGGAGAGTTAGTCTTTGAACTATTGGTCGAAGGCCCGGTGGGAACGGTGGACGCGTCGCCGGGCGCGACGCGGCGCGACCCGAGCTCGTCCGCGTCGGGCCTGTGCGAGAACGTAGCGTCGACGGAGTGGTCGAAGCCCTCCGCGCGGATCAGCGCGGACGCCAGGGACGCGATGGCGACGCGCGAGGATACGTACGCCGCCCGGTCAGTCAGCGACGCGGTTTGCTCCAGCGCCGACAGGCACACGGAGACGGGGGTGAGCGTCGCGCCGCACCGCGCCCACCACCCGGGCCGCGCGCCCACCGCGTTGACGTCCGCGCCGGATCCCATGAGACGCGCGGCGACGTGAACCGCCGCGACCGCACCGCGCGGGTCGCCGGTCAACGCGTTGTTAGCGGCGGCGCACGACGCTAAGAACAACGCGGTTCCTGTGAAAAAAACAAAACACGACGTCAGTCCAATTGCGCATACGGAAATAAAAAAGAAACTTACCCTCGGCGCCGCACCTCCCCTTGTACGGCACGAGCCCTTTATACGGCGCGTTCAGGTCCGCGTTCTTCGCGCTCTCGTGCACCCTGCCCATTCTACCCACGGCGTTCACGTCGAGGTTGGGTGCCGCGAGGAGGGCGGTGGCGAAGTCCGCGAGGTCGTCCGCGGTGGCGGGCGACAGCCGCTCGGGAGGCGGAGGTTCGTTCTCATCCTCCATAGGTGTCTCATCGTCCATAGGTTTCTCATCGTCCTCCATGGGTGTCTCCGCCTGCGACGCGGCGATGACCTCGGCCACGTTCTCCATCGCGCCGACGACGAGGCACAGCGCCGGTACGTCTGCTCCGTGGTCGTGCCGCGTTCCTCTGGCGTTTGGGTCCGCGCCTCGTTTCAACAGCGTTGGTACGACTCGAATGGCGTCCCTCGCGCCCTCCAGCGCGGCGCACGCGAGGAGGAACAAGGGCGGGCCCTCGGTTCCGTCCGCGGCGACCTTCGGCTCGTTCACCGGTGACCGCTTCGCCGGGGGTCTGGGCTCCGGGCCGAGCTGCTCGAGTAGTTCCTCGGGGGAGACCTCGTACCTGACGCCGGTGCCGGTTTCTTCATTGTCGATTCTGTCGTCGTTCCCAGCGCGAGGAGTGGCGACGGCGTCCACGGCGTCCCTGACCGCCCCGCGCGCCGCCGCGAGCGCTTCTAAACCCGCCTTCTTGGCGCGATACACCGCGATGAGACGCTCGTATATCGCCAGCGTCGCGAGGTAGGTGTCGTGCTCGGCGATCGCCTCGGACACCACGCGGAGTTTGTCGTTCGCCGCCTTGGCGCGCATCTCCCCGAGGTCCACGGCGTTGACCGCGACGCTCCCGCCCGAGCGCTTGCTCCCATCGCTCCGAGCCACGGAGGATGCCCGGGCGGGCGGCGCGGAGCCGCTCTTCCCGGCTCCGAAGAGCGATGTCAACAGCGACATCGCTCCACCAAAGTGTAACCTCTTTCCGAGAAGGTGCGCCTTCGCCTGTCAGTCTCCATGAAGTGGACCTTATTTCGCTTTTTTTGGCCAAGCGCCAATCAGTCAGGCTGAGAATCAGATTCTGTCATGCTAATCACTAACTATATTTTAATCCAGTGGCTTTCAGTGAGGAATCATATCATCACAACATGCCAACAGAGCTTATCCCGCGCGAAAACCAAAAGGCTCTTCTTTCTCGCCCCTCGAGCAGCCCCACAAACACCATGCTCCGCAACGTGTGCCGTCGCGCACTCGCGGAGGCGGCATCCTTCAGCGGCGGGAGTAAAGAAGGACCACACGCATGGCGCACGATCTCGTCGTGTAAGGGCTCGTCAGTCGTCGGCACCGCTCGGGGAGGAGGATCTTGTTTCCATATCGCCACCCCAAAGGGTCGAAGGTCCGCGTCGAGTACCTCCCGAAGTCACGCGGCTCACCCGTCCACGGAGATAGGTGCCATCGACGACCTCACGGTGGAACTCCACCCATGGAGCAAGCTCCCGCTCCAAATCGCGGTCGGCATGGGCGTCGCGAGTTTCTGGCGCGGCGCGTGGTACGTCATGGACACGTCCATCTTCCCCGACGACAACCTCAAGTCCGGCGCCGCGTGTCTGGTGGCTGGCACCGCGGGGCTGGCGAAGCTCCAGAGGTACGCGGCGTCGGAGGTTCACAAGCGATACATCGCCAAGAACATTCCGCCGCCGCCCAGTTTGAGGTACGGGCTCCTGTACGGCATGGGCCTGAGCTGCGTCGCGGTGTGGCGGGGCACGTGGTGCATGTGGGATTCTCTGTTTGAGCGCTTCGACCCTTGGGCTTTCAAGGGCGACGCGGGTGTGAGAAACGGGGAGGACGAGGACTCGTCGAGCCCCGGGGAACCCCAAATGTCAGAAAACACGTTCACGTTTTTCAACGGCGTCGCGTCGCACGTCGTCGCCATCGCGGGTCTCACAGCCGCGGGCTACCTGAGCTCGGTGCTCTCGCCGCCGGCGGTTTGCTTTCTGCTCAACGACGAGGCGCTGAGAAAACGGGCGTGCGCTGTGAACCCGGCGTACCGGGAGGAGGCGAGGCGGGAGTTCCTGAAGGGGGCGGCGTGGCTGTTCGGCAACGCGGGACCGGTGAAGAGGGCGGCCAAGTGATGTTAGTCATTAGAGTAGGTTTCACGCAGACGAGAGTTTGGGTAATGATTGAAATTCTCATATTGCGAGTCGTCGTCGTCATAGGTTTCGTGGTTGACGCGGAGCCCGACGTCTTAGAACGGGACAAACTCCTTGTCGATGATGTGCTTGTGGCTGCCCATCTTGTTGTTGGCCACCATGGAGCCCATGGCGTCCACGCAGATGCGCAGCGCCATCAGGCTGGTGATGTCCGAGACGTCGTAGGGTGGCGAAACCTCGACGACTTCCATGCCGCACAGACCCTCCGCGGCGACCAGGCCGACCAGTTTGAGAGCCTCGCGGGGCAGCAGACCGCCGGGTTCGGGCCAGCCGGTGCCCGGCACGAACGCAGCCTCGAGTGAATCGATGTCGTAGCTCATGTAGACCGCGTCCGCGCCGTCCCAGGCCCGCTCCAAGGCCATCTCGGCAACCTTCGGGATGCCGAGCTCCTCGACGTCGTCCATGGTGAACACGTTGGTCCGTCGCCCGACGATGTGCTCCACGGCGGGCCGTGGCACCTGCCAGCCGCCGATGCCGATCTGCACCAGGTTAGTGGCCGGGACGTTCGGCAAGTTGGTGGCGTGGAAGTACGGGGTGGTGTGCATGCGCTCGTCCAGGTCCTTCTCCTGGATGTCCGCGTGTCGGTCCACGTGGATGATGCCAATCTTCTTGGTGGTGCACGCCGCGATGCCGCGGATGGTGGGGAAGCCGATGGAGTGGTCGCCACCCAGGATGAGCGGGAACGAGCCGGACTGGAAGACGTGGCCGACCGCGTTGGAGATCTGGTCGAAGGTCTTCTCGATGTTGGCGGGGATGGTGAACACGTCGCCCGCGTCGCACATCGTCATCTGCTCGCGCAGGTCGATGCCCATCTCGTAATTGTACGGGGTGTACAACGCGGAGATGCGCCGGATGCCCTGGGGACCGAACCTGGTGCCGGCCCTGTAAGTGCACCCGCCGTCGAATGGAACGCCCATGCACGTGACGTCGTAGTTGCCCACGTTCCGGACGTCCTCCTCGAACGGGGCTTTGAGGAACGTGTTGATGCCCGCGAAGTGCGGGAGTTCGCCGCGACTGAACGTAGGGATGGTCTTGTCGTCGATGGAGGACGCGCCGGGCAGGCCGATCTCGAGGCCGCGCTTGACCTCGGCGTCGTGCACGGCAGTGGGAATGGATCCTTGCTTAACCGCAGCCTTCCAGCCCCTGGTCTGGAACCTAGGGTCCGTCGGGTCGGGGTGGTGATGCCTGGCCTGCTGCTGCAGATGCGCCCCAGCAGCGGCGAAGCCCCCTGCGGCGGGGTTGTTGCCAGCCCCGGCGAGAACCTGCCGCGTGATCTGCTGCTGCTCGGTCTCCTGGAGCGCCGCGTTGGCGGCGCGCCTGCGATGGGTCGTATCGGGGGTGGAAGATTCGATAAGTCATCCGTGCAAGGACGAGCGAAGAGGGAAGGCACGGGGAGATCCCTCCCTCCCCCACGTGGTTGTTACCGGAGGGGGCCGAAACCAAAATCCAAACGACGCCCCGCCCCGTAAGCGACGCGGCGCGGGGATCGGTGCGATGCGTGGGCGAGGGGGACGGGATGATCGAATATCGTACCTGAGCGGCCTCGAGAGCTGCCTGAAGATGCGCATGGCTTTCGCGGATGATTCGCGCGCGTCCAAAGTGACCTGCCCGTGAACCCTCAGCACGTGAAAAAGGGTTCGGGTTTTTGGATGGCGTCTCGTTGACGTCAGCATTTGCGCGTTTTTTCTCAAAAAAACGCATTTCTCACAAGCTCTTCGTAATTTGCTAAAAACTGTGACTTAATACGCATACAATTTTAAAATGAGAAGAGCCGGCATCATGAGAATGGAGATGTGGGAACATCCACTTTTTATCGTTGCCCGCACTTTTGAGATTTTTTCGCGAAAAGCAACAATCGCCAAACACACGACGACGAGCGAATCGCGCGCCCCTCCCGCGTCCGCGATCTTCATTCTCGTTCTGCGGACGATCGATCCCGTCGCATCGGATAGCACCCTTTGACCTCAGATCGCGGGTCAAACCCTCGATCCACCCGCCCCGCGTCGCCCCCGCGTCGGTGTCGCCAGCGGCGTTCGATTCATTTTCGCCCCGCCCGCCGCCGCGCGTGCCCGTCCTGAACCGCGCGCGCGATGGCGAACGAGTTTTGGGTCGACCTGTGGGCCGGCTGGATCGCCGGCGCCGCGTCTGTTCTCGCGGTCCAGCCCGTGGACACCACCCTGACCCGCATGCAGGCCACGCGCTTGGCGCCCGGCGTGGAAGGGAGCGCGCGAGCGGCGCTTCGCAGGGTGCTCGCCGAGGGGGGCGCGCGGGCGCTGTGGCGCGGCGTCGCGCCGATGACCGCGGTGATACCGATGCAGAACGCGCTCCTGTTCGCGGGGTACGGCGCGGGGGAGCGGTGGGCGTCGCGCAGGCACAAGGACGCGGAATCCTCGACGACACCGTCCGCCGGTAAAGCCGGATACTCGAACCTCCTCCCCGTCTTTGTCGGCGGCGTCGTCGGCGGCGTCCTGCAGTCCTTCGTCGTCTCCCCGTTCGAGCTGGTCAAGATCAGGCAGCAGGCCTCGGGCGGGGCGGTGACCCTGGCGGTGTCCACGCTGACGGGTAACCTAGGGCGCGTCGGGTTGGCGACGAGGGGCCTGGGCGCGACGTTGCTGAGGGACGGGGTGCCGCACGGCGTGTGGTTCGCCGCGTACGAATGGTCCAAGCGTTCGATGAAGGACTCCTCCGGGAAAGACTCTTCGAGCTCTGCGTCGAATGATTCGGCGGTTCAGGATACGATGGTGCCCGTGTGCGCCGGGGCGTTCGCTGCGGCCGTCGCGTGGGGGGTCGGGTACCCCGCCGACCTCGTCAAGACGAGAGTGCAGGCGGCGGCTGCGGCTGGTGGCGTGGAGTCTGGGTTGTGGAAGACGTGCGCGGCTATGCTCAGGGAGAGCAACGGGGACGTGCTTCGGGCGTTCTACCGCGGGTTCGACCTGAAGCTTCTCAGGGCGGTGCCCGCGTCGGCGGTGTCGTTCTTCGCGTACGAGGAAGCGCGGCGGTGGTTGGAGCGCGAATAGGACACGACTCGTCGACCGGCTAAACTTTTAGGTGAGAAACGTGGGATTGTTGGACATTGTTGCAGTTGATGAAATTTCGCGCGGGAGAACCACGTGTTCTATCATATCCACGTTTTTCTTCCGTACGTCCAAATACAAATAAAGCAGACTGATAACTCTGTGACAGAAAACCGTTTCCGTGCGTTTTCGGCATTTGTGGACTTCTGATCTCGCGAAAGGTCGCAAATGACGCCAAAACTTCGACTTTTGGACAACTGTCGGTCGTTTGTTCCCGGATCGTCGACGTCACACGCAACGTCGCGACGACAGTGAAATGTCTCGCCACACGATGTACGCGCTTATGCTCGGCGCGGCTGTGGCCCTCGCGGTCACCGGCGGCGCCCAAGCGACTTGCCTGAGCGACGCCGGCAACGAAGACTTCTTCGTGCGTTGCCCGAAAAATTGAAACGACTGACGATTTCCTCTCGCCCGCACCGTCGTTGACTTGCCGCGTCCCTCCTCACGATTCCCATCAGGAAAACACCGCATCCTACGTCGGCATCACCGGCCCAATGCCTCGCGCCGGCTCTTGCTGCCAGGCGGATATCTGCGGCATCCCTTGCCCCGCCACGCACCCGAAACCCCCCAGCGGGTTCGGTATCGGTATCGGCATCATGATCGCCTTCTTCTGCGCCATCGGCCTCGCCGCCTTCTACTTCGTCGGCGGCAAGGCGGAGAACTTCTTCGTCGCCGGCAGGTCCCTGCCCCTCTTCGTCGTCACCCTGACCCTCGCGTCGCAGTCCATCGACAGCAACGCGCTCCTGGGTAACGCCGACCTCTCCTACAAGTACCACTTCTACGACGGAGCGGTCCTCCCCATCGGCCTGGGCCTCTCCCTCATCCTCAACGGCATCTTCCTCGCGCACAAGGTGAACGAGGAGCTCGTCCTCACCCTCCCGGATATCTACGGCAAGAAGTACGGCAAGGTCGTCGAGATCGTCACCTCCCTCTGCACCTGCTGCTCCTTCACCTGCCTCCTCGCGGGTAACCTCGTGGGCATGGGCGTCATCCTCTCGTACATCTTCGACATCTCCGAGGTTGGCGCCGTGTTCCTCTCCGGCATCATCTGCCTCGCCTACACCGCCTGCGGTGGTCTCTTCTCCGTCGCCTACACCGACGTCGTCCAGGCGGCCATCGGCATGATCGGCTGCCTTTCGGTCGCCTACTGGCTCATCAGCAACGCCAAGGAAGAAGCTCCCCCTCCGTCCATCGGCATGCCCAAGATGGCCAGTTTCACCACCGTCACCTCGGGTACCGTCGGCAACCAGGACATCGGTATGTACATGTACCCCGATGATGCCACCGCCGCGATGTACGACGGCGTCGACTGCGAGTTCAATCCCGGCGTTAAGTGCTACAACACCGCCAAGTGGTGCCCCTCCGACGACAACTGCGTCGCCGACAACGGCGCCTACCCCCTCGGCGATAAGCGAATCTTCGAGAACCAGATGTCCGATCCCGCGGCTCTCACGCCGTTCCCCAACGCCATCTTATTCAACTGGGCCACAATCTTCGTGCTCGGCTTCGGCAACCTCGCCGCTCTCGACTTCCAGGCGAGGTGCATGGCGGCCAGGACCCCGCTTCAGGCGCGCATCGGCTGCATCCTCGGCGGCTTGCTCACCTTCTTCGTCGGCATCCCCTTCGCGTACCTCGGCGCCATCACCAGGTACTACTACGGCCCCGACTCCAAATACGCCGAGTTCGAGGCTGATACCTGCTCCACGATCCTCGACCTGCCCACGTGCGCGGCGTGGAAGCCCGACCCCAAGGCTTTCATCAAGCTGCTCACCACCGAGCCCCCCGCGTTCCTCGGCGCCTGGGGCCTCCTCGGCATCGTCGCCGCGTCCATGTCCACCTCCGACGGAGCCATCCTCGCGCTGGGCACCGTGTTCTCCCACAACGTCGTGCGCCACTTCGTCGAGTTCGACGACACGAAGCTCCTCATGATCTCGCGCATCGTCACCGTTCCCTTCGCCTTCATCGCCATGGCCATCGCCTCGGCGTACCAGAGCGATCACCCCTCGGGCGCCACCGGCTACCTGCTCATCGTCGCCTTCGACATCGTGCTCGCGGGCTGCATCGTGCCCCTGTTCGCGGCCTTCTACTGGCCCTTCGGCAAGCCCAGCCCCAGCGCGGCGCTCTGCGCCGTCGTCGGCGGTACCCTCCTCCGCGTCATCCTCGAGGTGTCCCTGCCCAAGGACGGCTGGCTCCTCCTCCCCTTTGCCAAGAAGGAGTTTTACGACTACGGTGTCCCCGCGGGGACCACGACCACAGGGAAGGTTGGATCCGACGGTACCCTCTTCCCCACCTGGTTCGATGTTCCCGCCGACGAGCAGTGGAACCCCGATTCCTGCGTCCAGGAGAAGTTCGAGGACTACACCGGCGTCGACTCGCTCGCGTCGCCGCTGTTCTCCCTCGTCATGTTCCTCCTCGTCTCCGGCATCGAGAAGGTGAAGGGCTCGCCCCTCTTCGACTTCGGCGCGTGGTCCACGCCTTACAACAAGAAGATCAACGAGGATAACGCCGCGGCCCTGACCAAGGCCTAAACAAACGATTGTGTACCATCGGACACGGTTGAAAGAGACCGCTCCTATCCATCTAGCACCTGAGAGCTGTTCTCGGGCATCACTTGAATAACGAAGTAACACCATCAAAACTGTGACCCACAAATCAAAACTGCAAATACCCCGGTTTAACCCCAAACAAGCAACATCGCCACATATGCAATTCAGGTCGTTTTGAGAAAAAAGACCGTCTAACCGCGAAAAAAATAGATCGGATCCCCACAAAGCCGTTTGGCCGTGTGCTCCGCCGCAATTGATTTCACACGTCAGCACCTTCTCGGAGTGGGTTGCTCGAAAGTTTGAAATTGCCCGCGGAGCACGAACCAGGCTTTGACGATTTGTTGACATTGGGAACAACAAAATTCTCCCCGCCAGTGACTGTGAAACCCGTGCCCGCATAACGAGAGCTGATATCAAAGTAAAGGCGAAAAAGCAGACTGAATGCGCGTACGGTTAAAATTGGAATCCACGTTTTCGGCGAAGGCCGATTTTTTCACCACCTGGCGCAACAACATGTTCAATCACTCAACAACACGCGCGCGATCACCCGCGCACGTCACACTCGAGTGGTCCGACCGCTCGTTTCGAAGACTCGAAGGTACGCTTCGCCCATCCGAACACCCCGCGATCGTTTTCGGTGGTCGCACGGACGCACGCGTGACGAACCCGGCGACGTGTCCATTCGACATTGTCGGTTTCGTCCCGGCCGGGTAATCTGCGAGCGGTTCGGGATGGACGTGCGGGTCTACTCGAGCGGGGAAAGGCGTGTGCTCCGCCGATTTACCGCTCGAATAGTCATCTCACGTGCCTCGACCTGCCGTCCGAGCGTCCACTTCGGCGCGGGGACGGTCGAGGGCGACGCCATCCCCGGTTCCCGGACCCGCGCTCCGTTGTTTTTTCCCTCTCGGGCACATAAACGCACGCTGCCCGGGGTTTTCTGACCAGCCGCCCGGCGGGTGGCACCCGCGGCATCCCGGATCCGGCGCCGGAAACCCGCGGGTTAAGCGCTGGACGGCCGTGGACGTGTATTCCGGTGGCCCCGGCGGCGTTTCTTTCGTGCGAATCGCGAGATCCACCGATCGTGGCCGCTCCACACCCGCGCGGCCCCTGCCCAGTCAGCCTCGAGTTTTGCGGCCGGGAATTAATTATTCGGCCGGATCGCGCGCCGCGGACCCTCGACCAGCCGTCATCTGACCTCCCCGCCCCTCCCTCACTCGCAGATCGAGCTACTCACCCGGTAGCCGTATCACAGGGGCGCTTGAACGCATCCGCCACAGGTGAGAGACGCCTCCGACCGCCCTGATCCCAAGGCACCCCGAGTGCAGAGGCCAGCCTTTGACTTTGACGACACTGGAATATTCTATTTTTCTGACGAGCACCCCTCTCTACCCCCTGCTCCCACAGTCGTCGCGGGTCGTCACTCCACACACGCGTGAGCGCCTCGCTAAGGCGCTCCGCCCTCGCCTGGTTCTGAGAACAGGCACTAACCGAGTTAACCGCGGCGGCCGCCGGTTACCTCTTGGCGATTCCATCGTCAGCGTTTCATACGCAAACACACCCACCCACACACACTCGAGATGTCCCTCGCGATGTCCCAATTCACGATTCCCAACGGCACGCGGCTTCAGATGACCCGCAAGCCGTCCGCGCCGCGCCGCACGTACGCGGTGAGGGTGAACGCCGTCTCCGCGGATCGCCAAGGCAAGATCCAAGTCGGCGTTCGCCACTCCATGCGCGTCACCCGCCTCCGCGACATCGTGGAGGTATCCCCTGACCTCTGGGAACCCGCCGAGAGCAGCGCGGCGGTCCCCACGAGCAAGCAGGCCAAGCGCGGCGACGGCCTCACTCAGGCGACCATCTTCAAGGAGCTCCTCCTGGCGTCCAAGCACTTCCGCCTCTACTCGCAGAAGACCCACGGCGACGGCGACGTCTACGGCGTTCGCTTCCTCATGGGCTCCCCCCGCATGGAGGGCCTGGATGACGTGTTCCGCGTCACCCGGTGCGTCGCCGAGCGCGACGAGGGGCTCATGAACCTCGTGCCCGACTCGTCCGGCATGATGGTGGCGGAGATTATGTTCCCGCTCGCCATGCCCCTGGACAACACCATCGACGATCTCAGCTCCTTGGTCCGCGCGATCGAGACCCAGATCATCGAGGAATCCACCGTGTGCCTTATGGAGAAGGGCAGCGACGACCGCTCCGTCTTCCACGGCGAGCGCCGCCTCAACAAGTACTTCACCGGCATGTACGCGCGCGCCCCCGACCTGCTCCACCGCGGCACCTGTACCTCGTCGTCCCCGACCCCGGGTGCGCTCGAGGCGTCCAAGGAGATGCTTCACCGCCTCTGGGAGGGCGAGGAGTCCGCCGACGTCGTCCTCATCGACGAGGTCCGCTCCAGGGTTGAGGAACTCTTCTGCGGCGGTAACGGCAGAGCCGTGATCCACCCCTCGGGCACCGACGCCGAGACCATGCCGCTTCTACAGGCGGTTCTCGCGTCCCGCGCCCTCGCGCGCGCCGTCCCGGAGAAGGACCGCCCATCCGATTTCCGCGATGGCACCCAGCGCGGTAACGTCATCTCCCTCGTCGCGTGCGCCGGCGAGGTTGGCTCGGGCACCACCGAGGCTGCCGAGGGTCGATTCTTCTCCAAGGCTGTCCCGCTCGGCGGCAACCGCGTGGACATGGGCCAGGAGCTCCCCGCGCTCCACGACCTCGCCGCCATGGAGTCCATCGAGCTCGTCGCCCGCGGCGGTGAACTCGACGTCGGGCGCGGTAAGTCCGACTACGACGCCATCGTCGAGGCCAAGGCTAGGGAGGCGTTGGCGTCTGACCCCGCCGCCGTCGTGGTGTTGCACACCGTCGCCGGGTCCAAGACGGGTCTCGTCATGCCTTCCCCCGCGGTGGCCGATACCCTCACCGCCGAATTCGGCGACCGCGTCGTGTCCGTCCTGGATGCCTGCCAGATGAGGCACCACCCCGACCTCATCCCGCGGTGGCTCGGCGAGCAAGGACCGATCCTGATGACGTCCTCCAAGTTTTTCGGCGGTCCCTCGTTCGGCTCCGCCGTCTTCTTCCCTCACCGCGCGATCGATACCATGAACGCACAGCTCAACGACGAGTCCCCCGCCACCGTCGCGGCCATCGCCGAGGCGTGCGCCAGCTACCTGACCCACCACGACATCGGCGACGTCCTCCCCAAGCTGCACGACGCCATGCCCCCGGGCTTTTGCAACAGCGGCGTGCTCCTGCGCTGGGCCGCGGGGCTCCACGAGATGGAGACCCTCAACGCGACCACGGAGTCAAACGGCGGGGTGGCCAACACCGAGGATCACGTCCGCGCCTGGGTCCACGCCATGCGCGAGGAGGCTCAGAAGTTTTCCCCGCACCTCGAGTACGTCCCCGCGGTTGACTACGAGGGCGACTGGCAGCTCGGCGGCGTCAACACCATCATCGCCGTGCGCCTCCGCAGCGGAGCCGACGAGGACTTCTTCAGCACCGCGGACCTCAAGAAGGTGTACGCGCTCATGACCGCGGACCTCACCGAGTTTATCTCCCCGGAGTCCACCATGGCTGAGCGCCGCGTGGCGTCCCAGAAGTGCCTCACCGGGCAGCCCGTCGACATCCCCGGCGGGTCCGTGCTGCGAACCGTGCTCGGCGCGGCGCAGCTCAAAGACCTCGTGGGCGGCAAACAACCGCTCGACCAGATGATCGAGGACGATCGCGTTCTCCTCAGCAAGCTGGCTCTCATCGCGAGGCAGTACGACTACCTCCTGAGCCACTCCCTCTGAGAGTAAATCTCTCTCGCGAACCGATTATAAACGTCACGAAAAACGGGCACGGTTCGTCGATGGGCGAGCGCAAAATCGTCAACACGCTCGCACCCGCGGCCTCGTCGCATTATCAGACGGGGCCGACGGGTCGGAAAACTTGCCTGAGTATTATTCAAACCTGCTTGAAGACACTATTATGATGATCAGCGTTGTTTTGCATGGTCGAGGACTGGAGTAGCCGAGGGGGCCTGCCATGATTTGCATACTGTAATCCGCTTCATTCTTTTCTTGATTTGTAATATTAATAACACCACCAATAAACGTTCAATCGGTCTTCACGCACGTCTCACCCTTCTCCGTCGAGGTCCCGCCTGAGCGCCGCCCCGAACGCCGCGCCCGCAGCCGCCGCGGCTCCGAACGTGAACCCCGAGCGAAACAAACCCCGCTTCGGTTCCGTCGCCTCGCTCACCGCGTACGCCAGCGCGTCGCGCTCCGTCGTCGCCAACACCCGAAGTAAAGCGCGCCTAGCGTCCACAACGTTCGTTCCGGGTGTCACGCGTACCACGGAGACGACATCCTCGGGTACGTCTCGATCCGTCACGACCACGACGACGTCGCCCGGCGCGGGCGCGGCACCGTCGTATCCGAGCAGCCGACGCATCCTCCACCTCGGCTCGACCGGTGCGGGTTTAAAGTCGATCCAACCGCCGTCCATCTCCCGCAGCGCATTCGCAAGAGCCACCGCGTCTTCCTCGTTCGTGTCGTCCAAAGTGCGAACCCACACGCGCCTCGGGACGACCCGTACGGGAACCCTGGAGTCGCCAAAGTCGCCGCCGCACGATAAAATCATCGGCTCCCACCCAAACGCGCTCGGTCCCCCCGCGTCAGCCACTGGCAGTTTCTCGCCGTTGAACATGGGCGCCGAGACGCGCACGGTGATCGCCGCCGAGGTACCCGTCGGTGACGAGGACACCACACACGGCCACCCTCGTACCTCCGCCTTCACGCCTCCCCTCGGGTCGCAGAGGTCCAGATCATTTCCCCGAATAGCCGCCGCCGCCGCGAACGCGGCGCCGTCCGCGGAGGCGGAGACGACGGCGACCGCGAACGATGGCTTTGGGTTGGGAACGATGCCCACCGCCGAATCGACCGGCCGAGGGAGCGACGTCGGACTTGACCTGGGTGACTTGACGACGCGCCGGCACAGATCAACCATCCTCGCCCGGTACGTTCGCATGGCGTGTCGGAGCACCGCGTGTCGCACAGCAGCGATGGCGCCCGCGCTCTCCCTGGTGTCATCCGTGATTGAGGTGTCCGACGCGACATCATCCGTGTCCGACCTGACGACGACGTACCCGCCGTGGCCGAGGTGATGTATGGGTCCGAGGTGGACGTACTCTGGGCGAATAACTCGACCCGCCGCGCGAAGGTAGGACGACTTTGAGGAGTTCGTCACCTTCCCGTCGCCCTCCTCGTCCTCCGCCCGTACGGCGAGCGGGACCAGGCGCGGAAGCCTGCGCGCGGCGTTGACGTCCCGCGAGCTATCCCGCGACGGTGGAGAGCGCGGTCGGGCGGCGGGGGACACGTATGGCTGAACAGGCGCGGACACTCCCCGCGCGAGCGACGCCGCCGCGGATGCAGCCGCCGCTCGTTGCCGCGCCGGGGTGAACAGGAGCCGCGGGACCGGATCTTCCGGGACGCACACGTTGGTGAACGCGCCGTCCCACCCGCGTTGACACAACACGCGCCGCATCGCGG
>Ga0315330_10000717_pt1 | contig 21441 bp, 13 predicted proteins | sample M140m34915metaG_FD_203453 | JGI IMG/M metagenome (GOLD analysis project Ga0315330, IMG submission 203453) | Ammonia-oxidizing marine archaeal communities from Monterey Bay, California, United States - M1 40m 34915 | ecosystem: Environmental > Aquatic > Marine > Intertidal zone | place: USA...
CAGCTCTATAGCTTGAGCGCTTGCTGCCTTCTCGAGGGCCCCCTTAGCCAGTTCAGACGTGTTGTTGTTGATCCTTTTTGTCATTTCTTCCTGCAATGTCGGCCACGGCGTCTGGTCCCATGTCTCGTTTCCAATGTCAACGTCCGTGTTCTTCAGACATTTGCCTGGAATCGACCCTGACCGGATCTTGCTCCTGTCGATGTAAACGAGGTCTCTGGGGTGCGGAGCGGTGCGAGACCTGAAGCTTCCGTAGTGGGGGTCCCGGTGATTCTTGTAGGTGCCGGCGGGGGCGGGGGGGGGGACAAAGTAGGCGGTGTTGTGCGGCGCGCCCGCCGGACCGTATGCCGTAAGCTTGGCACCGCGGACGTATGCGTCATCCATGGCCTCCAAAACATCCACAGGATCGTCCTTGACCGTGTACAGTTGTGGTGCCGTAATCGTGGCAAGATCCCAAAACGGGTCGCCACCACTCAGCGAGAGCATCTCGCGGCTGTGCGTCATCTGGAACACGTATGACCGAAAGCGACCTTCGAGCTTCTTCATCTGTTCCCACACGAACACTCGCTTTTCGCTCGTTGGGCGATACTTCTCGCAGACGATCTCCGAGACTGCGTCGGTCGAGTTTAGCTTGGCGCGAAACTGGGAGACGATCTCGGCCCAGACCACATCGTCGTACTCGCACACACCGTGTGTGTGGGGAACCTCGGAATCGTTCTCGTCATCGCGGCCCAGGACGCGGCACATAGATTCCTGTCCCACCTCTTTTGGTTTGTGCTCGTAGCACGGTTTCTTCTCGTGCACTTGGTTTTTGTCGGGAGTTTCGTCCGTGGTGTGTCTGCACTCCACAACATCGAGGACAACGAGCAGCACCGGAAACCCGAGCCCGCCGTGTAGCGGACGCAAGACGTCGTAAAGGCGTGCCAGGCCCCAGCGGCAAGGGAAAGCGTTCATGAACCGGCTTTCCTTGCTTCCGTCTGCTGGGTTCGTTGCGTTGGCTCCGTATTTGTGGAACTCGTCAAATCGGTCCTGGCTATAACCCAAGATCTCGTTCATCAGGAAATGCCTCGGCATGACGAGTATAACGGGGCCGTAGTGCGTAAGCCGGTCGAAATGTTTCGCCAGCGCGAGCTTGAAGAAATTGAGACCACCCGTAGACTTGCCGCCCATGGTGTTCTGGGCGTCGACCACGTGCACTTGGCGCATCGCGTCAAAGTGTTTGGTCTCTAAGGTAGTCGGGTTGGTATACACCTTTGACATCCACGGCGGATTGTTGGACGGCCGCAGGGCGTGCTCGTACAGCTTTTGGATCATGGGGCTCTCCATGTACCCTGGGCGATGGTCCGGGCCCATCGCAGACTCCCACGAGCACACGGTTGGTTCGACGACGTGCAACGCGTCCATGGTCGGCATCAGGTTCTCGCCCAGGCTATTGGGACGGAACGGGCGGATGTACTCGCCGTGCATTCGTTCATAGGGTATGGTATTCGAGGGGCCCCATATCGATGGCTCGATGTAGGCACCCAAGCCCTTGTTCTCATCTGTCCACCCTCGCATCCACTGAGTCCCACGCGCGCTGAATCGCAACGGAAACCATTTGAAGAAGAGCGGAAACTTGTCCGCTTTGGCTCGATCAATGATGGCCGCATCCCTATCGTCGTCGCACCCGCTGCGGGGTTCGGACTCAGCGTTGGTAGAACCACCCAGTGGAGCGCCTGGGGCTTCCATTGCCCCGGGCGTTCCTTACCCGTTACAATTCGTCGACGGGCTTATCTATTGTACATCTGCAACTTGTAGGGCTTGTGGCCGCTCGGAACAGCAAATTGTCGGGTGAACGAATTGTCATGTCCGAGCCGCGGTTCCGCTTTGCGCACAGCTCCAAGTTCCTCAACAAGTCGGAGCCGCAGGAGGCGATGATGGACGTCATCCGGTCCGGCGAGGGCAACGGCATCCTCGTGTCGCCCTGCGGCTCCGGGAAGAGCGCCGTGATCATCGAGGCGCTCATGGACGCGGGCACGCTGGGCGTTGTGTTTTGCTACGAGTCGGCCGGCGTGTACCAGATGGCCGAGGCGATCCGGCAGAACACCAACCTCTCCGACTGCCAGATCATCACGTACAATGGCAGGGACAAGAAGGTCCCGAACCGGAACTGCAAGCGGTGCATCTTCATCACGACCTACGGCATGTTTGCGTCGGAACGGAAGCACGGCAACGAGGCGAGCGCCGAGGCGCGCGACTTTGTGTTCAACACGCCGTGGGACCTCGTGTGCTGCGACGAGGTCCACCACGTGTGCGCGAAGACGTACTATCCCATGATCCTGAAGCTGCAAAAGACTGCGTTGCGCATCCTCGGGTTCACCGCCACGCTGTACCGCAGCGAGCTCAAGTCCAACGAGCTCACCAGCGCCGAGTGCGAGGAGCAGGCTTTTGGTTGGTTTGGGCCCGTGCTCTTCCGCCGCAAGAGCAAGGAGCTCGAGGAGGCGGGGCTCATCGCCAAGATCCGACGGGCCCGAATTCGCATCGACTTTACGCGCGAGTACGCGCTGGCGTACAAGAGTGCCACGGGGGCGCAGCACAACTACCTGGCGGCGCTCAATCCGACCAAGCTGAGTGCGCTGAAGAGCCTGTGCGCGGCGCACAAGGCGTGCGGCCACGTGGGCATCGTTTTTGCCAACCACCTGCTCGTGGCGCAGGTCGTCTCGGAGGTCCTCGGCGACGGCTGGGCGGAGCTGTCGGGCGGCACCGCGTACGGGCGCGACGAGTCGCCCAAGACGGCCGAGAAGAACAACAAGATCGTGGAGCGCTTCAACGCGGGGCTGCTCGACGGCATGGTGTGCACGGCCGTGGGCGAGAGCTGCATGGACGTGCACTACCACAAGTTCTGCTACGTGTGCGTCGTGGACGCAGACGGTGGCCACGCGGCCACGGCGCAGCGCGTGGGACGCGCCGCCCGCAACGACCGCATCAACCTGGAGGACGGCGAGAACGAGGAGGAGCTGACGGCGCGGCGCGTGGCGAACCAGAAGAGCGCGTGGTACTACGACCTAGTCACCGACTGCGTGACGGAGCGCCTGGCGGAGGAGTCGCGCGAGCGGCTGCTCAAGCTCGAGGGCTACGAGGACGCCGTGAACGTGCCCGTTGACACGGTGGTCGGCATGGCGCGGGACGCGGGCGTGCCGCTGCCTTACACGACGCATCTGGAGGAGATGCACCTGCTTAAGCGCATCCTCACGTACAACACGCTGCGGGAGGTGTGCACCGTCGCGAGCGAGGCGGCGGCCGCCTCGCAGCAGCCGCAGCGCGCCAAGGTGAAGAACAACCAGGCGGCGCTGCAGGCGGCGAAGAACGGCATCAGCAAGGGTCTCGCCAGCCGGAAGCTGAGCCAATCCAAGCGGAACCTCAAGGCGACGGTCGCTCAGGACAAGTTGCAGAAGCAGCGGGCGATCGCGGAGCGCGTCATCGACCGCAGCACGCGCGACATCTTTGCGAGCCTCAACCTGTCCGCGCACACGCTCAGCGAGCTTGGCATCGCCGCGGAGGCCACGATGATGCAGAGCGACGACGAGGACGAAGAGAGCGAGAGCGACGATTGAGCACCAATCCCGACACTGTGTAATTGTCGGGTCGGGATCAAACTTAAAAAAGTATGCATGCGATCTCGAGCTCGAGATCAGTTTGCCTCAAAAATCTTTCGAGCCCCTGGAGAAAGGGCAAGGTGCTCGAAAGATGTTCCCTATTTTTTCACAAAAACCCCCTAAAAATTTGCGTCTTGTAACGAAGGCAAAGTCGTTCCGCGGAACGACCGATGCCGTTGGGTCAAAATGCCCGTCGTGCGGAAGCGAGCACCCCGGCCGCCCAAGCCGCCCAAGCCGCCCAAGCCCGCCAGGAAGCCCAAGGCGCGGCGGCCGCGGCCGCGCCGGAAGGTGGGCGAACCGAGGGTGCGCTGGTGACGACAACGAACGACAACGGCGCTGCGTTTTCCGACGCCGATCCGATGGACGAGTGCGATTTTGTCGAGTTTAGGGACGACGCGGATCGCATCCAGTCGATCACCTTCTTCCCGTCCGACGCCGAGCCGCTCACGTACAAGCGGCCTCTGAATTCCAAGGGGTCGTTGGCGCACCTGTGGAAGCTGGTCGAATCGGGTCGCCGCGCACACAAGAAGCTGCGGACCATCGAGCGGTCGTCGGACACGTCCACGTCGTCAACGACGTCGTTGGCGAATGTGACTGCGGGTCCGAACGGCTACGACCACAGCTGCGACCCGGCGCCCATCAAGTTCTTGACCAAGAAGCTGCCCGATCGCGTGCGCAACACCATGGAGGGGGTGTACTACTTGCGCATTGACGAGGGCACGCACGACCGGCACGGCCATGCCTACGTGCCCAACGAGAAGGCGAACGGCCACATGCACTTTGGACAGCCCGGCATCGACCAGTGCAAGCCGGGTTCGTTGTGCAGCGGCAAGTTTCCACACGCCATCAACATGGAGAAGATGGCCCTGAAGAGCAAGAGCAAGGAGCCGCACTACGTGTGCTACTCGTCCCACAAGATCGAGATCGTCGTGCGCCTGTTCAAGCACACGTTGGACGGCAAGGACGTGCCCGCTTCGGAGGCGGAGCTGCTCAGCAAAATATGCAACGCCTACCCGCTTTCCCAGCGCACCGGGGACGACCTTGCCGACAAGATGGGCCTCTACCTGAGCTTGCAGTTCAAGGACTACCTGCACTCCAAACCGCGTCCCATTGGGGTGCACGCGTTCAAGCAGCAACCGGAGGGGGGCTTCCTGCTCGAGCCGCGCGAGTCGCCGCCGTGCACGCACAACCGCGGCATCATCAGCTCGTACGAGTTTTCCATGGTCCGGGGGGTTGCAAGCATCAAACTCAACGTGAAAAGGACGACCACGTCGGCCAACCTCGTGGACCAAATCAAGTGGGGATTCTTTGTGTTCAACGTGCACGCGACGAACCCGTACCTGGCCGGCCTCGACGGGTTCAGCGTGACCTCGTTGCCCTTCCGCATCAAGAGCGTCATGCACAACGACGTCAACGCCAAGGACCGCTACGTGTGCCTGGACGACGGCGCCATCTCGAAATCGGCCCCCGAGGACGCGCGGTGATAGATGCGCATATTTGTGGTGTCGTTTTTTTGTAATTTTAAACACCACTACCGCTCTACGGACTGTCCGACTCGGAGGAGTAATCGGAGAGCTCGGCCACTAGTTGTATGCCCTGCACCGGCTGCTGGTTGCCGTCCTCGTCCGGTGGCTGCGCACCGGCACCTTCCTCATCGTCGTCCGCGCAGGGGTGTGGCACTGTCTTGGCTCTCTCCTCCTGCGCTTCCTTCTCCTCCTCCTTGGCCTTGTACCCCGCCATGTACGCCTGCTGCTCGTCGATTTGTTCCACCTGGGTGCCCACGTTGATGCCGTGAGACATCACCCGCTCGTGCCGCTGTAGCTCGAGGTTCTCGTCGAGCACCAGGTCGCCGAGGAGGGGTCGTTGGAGAAGGGTGGCCCTGGCGCCGAGGAATCCCAAGATCGGGTCTGAGCGCGCGGCCGCGTCAGCTTCGTAAGGGTCGACCATGCGCTGGAGCGCCACGTCCACCTCTGCGTGCGCCATGGCCGAGCCTTCCTCGAGCAGGTCGTCGGGCGTCAGCTCGCTCAGGGAGTGCGGCCCTGCCCAGTGCCCCTTCTTTCCGCTCAAGCAGTATCGCAGGTTGCGGAAGGGGCGCGTGTGATCGTCAACGATGCACAGAAGCGTAGATAGGTACGGGCTCCCCGTATCGGCCGTCGACTTGTCCATTTCGGCTCTCTTGATCCGGCAGTCGATGATGTCGTCGCGCCATCGCATTTGGCCGAGCGCGGTTCCGAGGGTGAGTTTCCGCCCTTCGATGCTCTCGTTGCCGATCTGGCTGAAAAGGAGCTCGGTGTCGCCGTACAACTTGCACAGTTTTCGCGTGTTCCTTTGCGAGAGCAGGTTAAGTTTCCAGTTGCCCGGCAGCACGGTTTTCTTCATGTCGACAAACCCGCGGCCGATGAGCTGGTAGAGCGACGACAGCTCAGGGGCCCGGTTGACTCGCGCTCCGTCATCGTACTCAAAGTCCTCCGACGGGACCGCCACGCTCATGTACTTTGGCACAAACATGTGCGTCTGCTGCACGCCCGCATCGTTGGTGGACGTGAAGGTGCTCTGCAAAGTCAGGCCCGCCTCGAACATCTGGTACCCAACCGCAGCGACCTTGACGATGTTGCAGCTGAGGAGCGAGGTGCGCACGGCCTCCTGCGCGTTTTTGAACCCCGTGAGGCACAGGCGCAGCGCGATACCGTTGAGGTCGGTGAGTGGCGGCGGGTCGTCTTGGAACGGATCGTTCGCGTCAGGCACACAGTCGATCACCTCGTCGTCCCTCGACCGGAAATTGTCGCCAGGCGGCAAGGCCTGGCCGCGCGGCTCGGGATCGATTGGGCCGTTGGACCACGCATCGTCCCATTCCTGGTTCACGAGCTGCATCGGTTCGGCGTCGCCGGCATCGGCGCCTATGTCAGGCGGCTGAGCGTACGGCTCGACGTTGCCGTAGTCGCCCCCTTGAGGGTACGGCAGGGGGTCGTTCTGCGGTGTGGGAAGGCCGCGCTTGTAGCACCTGGTTGCGTCGAAGCGGTACAGGTTGTTCCGTAGCCGCTTACCGCCCTGTCCCGTCGCCTGACTACCCTGGCCCTTGCCAAGCAAGAAGTCCTCTGCGGAAAGTGCGGGGTCCGTTTCTAGCTCGAGAATGTAGTCGGAGTACGCCTGGGCGTCCAGCAGCGGCACGAATACGTTTGGAAGCAGCGTTCCAGTCACGTAAGCGTTGCTGCCGTCGCTGTTCTTGGCGGTCATCTGATGGTTCTCAAACCGGTTCTCCGGGAGGCAAGGGTCGAAGGTGATGGCGATCAGCCGGCTGTCGGTCCGAATGTCGATATCCTCCGGTTTCGCGACGAGGTACTCGTACACTTTTCTGTCGCTGCTGTACCCGGTGTACACGAGCACTGTCAGGCCGTACCGCTTGGCCAGCTCGTCGGGCTTGGTGTCGCGCTTGATGATTCCGCGGACGTAGTCCTTGTGCATGCGCAGCCACGCAATCTTGCAGAGCAGGATGGCCCACTCGAGCCGGCCATTCTTGTACTGCACCTTGTTGCTCGTGGCCGTGACCAGCATCGGGTACAACAGCCCCGTATTACTCAAGTTCTTCTGCGGCAGCTCGTCCATCCAGTCCCTTGCGTGCTGGATCGTCCAGACTGCGTCCCTCGTGAGCGACTCGATGGGCGCGTTGACCACGCGCTTTGGTCCGTTCAATTGCCAGATGCCCCTGTTCTCATTGAAGTACTGCCGGTTGTCCTCGTTGAAGATTTGCAGGTACTTGCTGTACGCCTTCTCCAGTTGGTACTTTTCGGAATCGTCGTTCTGCTTCTTTTTAGGCTTCATCTGATTCAGCCTTCCAATGCTGTGCTCCAGCGAGTCGTCGATGAGCATGTAGTCGGTGGTTTCCAGGTAGATCTCGCCGTTTCGGTACTCCTGCAGGTGGAACCACGTCCCGTAGTAGTTGGTGAGGCGCTCGATCGCGCCTCCCTCGGTGTAGAACTCCTTGTACCAGCCGTCGTTCCTGTCGTCCATGTCGTCTGGGTACACGGTCGGAAAGAAGCCCTTGGAAGGTACCAGCACGTCCGGGCCGATGGGAAAGCTCCAGGGCTGCTTCACGACGCACTTCTCCAGGGCGGTGCGGCTGATCGAATCGTTCGGGTCGGATCTGCACCAGTCGCGGATCATGAACGTACTCAACAAGTCGTGCACCGAGGCGGCGCTGCCCGTAAGGCCCACGTGCATGCACACGGGCAGCAGCGTCGCCGACACGCACATGTTTAGGCCGTAAAACACGGGCGTCAGCTGGTTCGTGTAGCCCTTGATCTTATCCTCTTGCTTGATGACGCTCTGCGCCTCGTCGCGAATGTGCAACACCCACGCGACCATGCTGCTGCCCAGCTCGTACAGCTTGTGGTTGGCCCGAGTGATGTCGACGTTGACGTCCTCCGAGTACACCTCGTAGCTCTCATCGGGCATGCCTTGCTCTCTCCAGCGCAACGCGTTGATCTTGGCATTCATGGCCTCATTGGGCAGGTGCTTGTTGGGCGCCACGCCAATGTACACGCTCCCGCCCATCTTGATCGCAAAGGATCCCATGAGGAGCGAGAGCGCCGACTTGCCCATGCGCGGGGGCGCCGCGCACATGATGGGCGCCATCGGTGGGTTGGTGTAGTACGCCTCCGGCTTGTAGATCCTGTAGGTGCTGCTGTCCTTGGGGTCGGTGTGGTTCTCCATCTGCTTCGTGTTTTGATTGAACTCCCACTTGAACTTGGCAATGTGCGTGCTCGCGTCGGCGTAGTACTTGGACAGGTGCGTGTTCCAGTCGTGCACGTGCGCCTGCCGGATCATGCGTCGCGCAACGCCAAGCTCGGTGCTGCTCTCGTCCTGGTGGGCGTGCGCAAACTCCCGGTTGAGCAGCTTTCCTCGGTACTGGTCGTGCAGGGAGCCGAGCCCGGTGGTCTTGTAGATGCTCTTGGCCCACTTGACGCACCGTCGGTACTTGATCATGTGTGCCACATTCTGCACCAGCGATGGCATGTCGAACCCGTCGGTGATCGGCACGTTGCGGTCCACGCGTGCCGCGTCGATGCTCTTGTTCATCCGCCGAAGCATGCGGAGGTGCAGCACAGCGAGGCGCCACGCGAAGAGGTCGTTGGCTGGCCCCTCGCGCGACGTGATCTCCTCGTCGTATCGGCGTCGCCAGTACTCGGTGGCGTCGCTCTGGTGTCGCCAGTGCGCAGCGGCTTCGTCCTTCTGGTCGAGGGGCGACGAGGGCTTCCGGATGAGTGCCCGCCGAACGGCCGCGTGGTAACAGGGCACCCACTCGTCGTGCAAGCCAAACCGCTCGCCCTCGTCGTCCATGTCCCGGGCGCGTTTCCGAAGCACGTCCACCGCATCGGCGGCCACGGTATCGAGATCGGCATCGGCGACCGACGCCTTGAACTGCGACCCCCTGACGAAAAGGTAGTAGTGCTGCAGCGTGTCGACGCGCAGCTCCTCGAGCTGTTGGATGGACCACACGTGCGCCCGGGAAAAGTACATGTTGCTGTCCACATCGTTGATGGCCTTGCGCACAGCGTAGGACCATCGCGGGCCAGAGACTGTGTCGTCGGGGCAAAGGAACTCGTAGCTGTAGTCCTGGTCGTCCACCTTCTTCTCCCACATGCGCTCGTCCTCCTCGCCCTCGCGCAGCGGGTCTGCGCCCTCCGGGTACCAGTCGTTGTCGCGCAGGGCCGAGCGCTCCAAGTACGTGTGGATGTGGTCGTCCACGACCTTTGAAGGAGTGGAGACGGATGGCTCGTTACTCAAGAGGTCGCGGTCGCAGTGGATGACGCGCACGCCAAACGCGGCCATCTTCTGCGCGAGCGTGTCGAGGTCGGTCGTCACCTTCTCGATCGCATCGACCGCCATCTGCTGCAGGGCGACGATCTCCTCTATAGTGGCGTTAAAGTTCACCTCGGCCATCATCTTTGCCTCCACGGTCTCCATCAGGGTGACCAGCTCGTCCCAGGTGTACTGGTTGGGCGATTCCTTTCCCTTGGGCAGCGGGTGCTGGTACGCCTCCTCCAGCAGCATGTACTCGCGGAGGTATGCAATGGCCTGCAAGAGGAATGCCTCCTCCTCCTCTGTCAGCAGGCGCGCGAACCCCCCTTCGGGGCCATCTGTGCCGTGCCTGCGGGTGCTATCGGCGACCGCCATGTTTCGGTAGTAATACTCGTAGAGCGTCGTCAGCGCTTGGTACTCTTTCAGGCCATTCAGCTCTTGGTTCACCTCCAGTTCCTTCTCCAGTTCATCCACTTCGGACTCGCCCGACGAGTCCATTGGAAAAAAAACGAGTAAGGTCGATACTGTACAACCGTGTATACACGCCTACCCTTACCCTTGCACTTCTTCACATATCTGCGCCAGTCCGCGCATCGCATCCAGTTTACAGGCCAGCACGCGTGCCAATCGCACGCACGACGCCATGCCGCAAGAGACGCGCTCCTCCTGTCGCAAGGCAATCCGCAGCGTGGTGTCCTCGAGCATGGTCGTCGGAAGACCCTCACGAATCTCGGCGCGCACGAGGATGCTCAGCAGCCGCAGCAGCCGGTCTGCGTCGCTGTCGTCGTCGGCGCCGCGCAGCTGCGATGCCACGAGGGCGAGCTGCCAATCCTCCACGATGCGCACGACACAGCAACGCATCAGCTGCTCTATCTCGGCGTCGTCGAGCGCGTGCACCTCGGCCAGGCTCTGCCACCCTATGTCGTCCTCGGGGATGGGGGCAGAGAACGACTGCATGCACCAGCGCAGCGCATCGGTGGCCATGGTTTGCCCAAAAGGGCTATTTCTACAAGTTGCAGATTAAACAGAGTTTACAAACACGCCCACGCGGTAACACTCTGTCACTCCGCAACAAGCGCGCTAGTGTTTGTGATATCTGCGTCTTGTGCGCGATGGAGAGGGGGCGATGTGTAGGAAAGCATGGTGAAGCAGGTGCGCTTTGCAAACCTGACCGAGGACGACAAGCGATGCGCGCGCGACGCAGTCAGCAAATTCACGCGGTCCGTGTGTTCCGTACACAGCGCCACACGTCACGGCATACTGAAGATGTCTGACGCCAGAGGGAGAAAGCGCGCGCTGTACACGCATCAGGTGATTGCTACGCAGCGTCTCGTGCGCCAGCAAGCGACCGCACAGTGGAGCAACCGCAAGGCGAGTCTACTCGCCATCCACGAGGTGGGCGCGGGCAAGACAATCACGGCCATCCTGGCGATGGCCGCGGTGCGCGTGCTCAACCCGTACCGGAGCGAGACCAAGACGCTCGTCATCTGCCCGCTCAGCGTGCTCGATGTGTGGCACGAGACGATCCAGTCGTGGACAACCCTTGGAGACCTCGTGATCAAGGTGAGCAAGCAGGCGGAGCTCACGCAGGAGGCGCTCGCGCGCGCCAGCGTCGTCCTGACCACGCCCGATGCGCTCGTGGCGGCGTTCCTCAGCTTTGTCTACCAGAGCAAGGCACCGGAAGACGCCAAGAAGCCCAAGATGCAGCGGTTCCGGCACGGCGTGGCGCCCACCGACCACGCGCGACTGGAGCAGTTGGGCGGTAAGCCACCGCCGGTCCACCCGCTCTTTGCCCTACTAATGCACGAGCTGCCCCAATTCTGTCTGACCATTGTGGACGAGATCCACGGCGTCTCCAACCCGCTCACGCTGGCGGGGCACGTGGTGGGGATGTTCACGACCAAGTCGACCTACAAGCTTGGTCTCACGGGGACGCCGGTGACCAGCAAGCCGTCGCAGATTGCCAACCTCGCCAAGGCGCTCGACGCACGACCCGAGTGGTTGCAAGTGCCGCGGCACTTTTTTGTGGCGCGAGAGGGGGGCGACAAGTCGTTGCGACGCGCGTCTGTCGCTGCCTTCCACCGGCAACTGGTCGACCGCGTCGATGCGAGCTTCCTCGACCTCCCGTCGAGGAAGGTCCTGCTGATCGAGTACGACCCTTTTGTGGGCCTCCACAAGGACGGCTCGTCCGACCCACAGGTGATCGAGCGGCACAACAACGTGCTCGCGGCCGCGCAACAGTACGTGGACAGCGCCACCGGGTTGTCCATGTGGCAGTCGGCGGCCTCCACGTCGCCGTGGGGCGAGGAGCAGCGCGCGGCCTTCTCGGCCATCGTTGCTCTCGGAAACTTTGAGTTCTCCTCCGTGCTCGGGATGCACGGGGCCGAGGCCTTCAAGAGCGAGCCGCAGCTGTACGACGAGGCGGCGGCGGCGCCGAGCCAGGCGATGACGCTGATCTGGCGCGTCATCCGATCGAGGCAGGCGGCTGGGCACCCCCGCGTCGTCGTCTTCTCGGAGTCGACCACGCAGCTCAAGATCCTGCAGCGGTACCTGCAGGGCGAGCGCGCGGTGGGGTCGCTCTTTCTGTTTGACGGCACGCGCAGTGCCAAGCAGCGCAGCTCCATGGTGCGCGACTTCCTGGCGTGCGAAGAGGGTGTCCTGCTGCTCTCGAGCGCCGGCAAGGGCATCACGCTGTGCCCCGGCTGCGAGGTGCTGCTGTCGATCGGGTCGCTCCCGTGGAATGCGGCAACCGTCGACCAGGCCTTTGGGCGCGTGTACCGGATCGGGCAGAACAAGCCCGTCGAGATCATCCAGTTTGCGGCGAAGCGCTCAGTGACCTTTGCCAAGCTGCGCCTGCACGAGGACAAGCGCGAGCGGCTCACAAAGGCGGCGGCCGACGAGGACTACTCGCACTTTGTGGAGGGCGAGAGCCGCTGGAGGCAGACGCAGCGCATCCTGAGCGCGTGCGTGCCGCTCGACGCGCGCGGCAACTACCAGGTGAGCGCCGCGCAGCTGGCCAAGCTGCGCACGTACAGGCGCCTCGTCGAGAAGTGCGACGCCCAGGGCGTGAAGCGACCCGTGCCCCCCGCGGACCTGCCGGAGCCACCGCAGCGCGCCGACCGGATAGACCTGCCACCCGTCTCGTTCCCCCTGAGCGAACCCGTGTCCAGTACGCTTGAAAAAGATTCATCTTAAAACACACACTCTACTCCTCCTCCTCACGGTCACGCTTCCTAAGCATGGCCTCGAGCTTTCCCCACGGCACCTCCTCGATGATCTTGCGCATCACGATGCTGCCGCTCGTGTCCGTCGGCTCGTTTAGAATCGGCACGCCGTGCTTGGTCGCCAGGTTGGCTTGCATCGTCATGATGACGGCATCGCCGGGCTCCACCACCTTGTTGAACAGCTCTTCGCCCGTGACGCTGTCCGTGATCCGGAAGGGACGCCCGCACTCGCCCGTCTTCACCACGACGATCGGCGCGAGCTCGGAGATCGACTTGGCCTTGTCCGAGTGCATGCCGATGCCGCAGTCCTCCTTGTCGTACGCGGTCACGATGTAGTGATTCGTCGTCACGAAGCAGTGCTTCCAGAGCCAGTCATTGACGTCGCCAACAAACTTGGCAAGCCACGGCACGCGCTCCACGGCCGAGGTCGCCGGAAGCACGCGCCATTGCCACCCCGTGTACAGGTACTTGCGAAAGCCGTGCTCCGCCGGCTCGCCGTTCTGGAACCACATCTTGTCGCGCGTGAGCACGTTGCCACGGTAGCGCAGCGATCGGTGATCGCCGTGGATCCACTGAGGCTCGGCCCACGCGATCTTGTCGCCCTCCCTGCGGTGCGGGTACTCGTCCTGGAGGCGCTTCTGCGCCTCCCTTGCATCGATCCCGAAGCGCTCCGCAAAGCCGTGGACGATGTAAACGTCCTTGTTCTCCACCGGCATCGTGTACTTGCACCCCAGCGCATCGATCGCGGGCTTCAAATCCAACGGCTTGTACTCGTACTCGTCGTCGGAGTCGTTGTTCTGAGCGGCAACCACAGCCGGATTTGTCGACGCGGAGTCGGAATTGTCGGAAGCCATCGCGCTCACAATTGCCGCTCGGAACAATGCTCTACTTTCGTGGCGACTTGCGCTACATTTTCATCGTCGCCCGACATCAGTACACGTGGATTCGGGAACACCTGGACTTTGTGGCCACGGATCATCAGATGGCGGGCCACAAACTCTTGAAACCAGCCTTTGGGACGCGGGGCGAGTCGTGGGAATGGGCCATAGAGGAAGGGCGTTCCCCGCTTCAGTTCGACCCGTCGAGTGTTAGCAAGCGCTCGGCCCGTTTTAACAAACTCGCGGTGTAATAAACGTTTTTAAACCTCCTCGGTGAGTACTCGCACGGGGCGGGGGCGGCGCGTGGGTTGGCCCTGCGCGTCGATCGCGCGCATGCCGGCGGCGAACGACTGCCACTCCGCCATCGGCACGAGTTGGAACCGGACGCGCTCCCGCGGCGAGTCAAAGGTGTAGACCTTCACGCGACGCTGCGGCATCATGATCATGCGCTCCTCGACCTCGTACGCCTTGTGCAGCGGCAGCCCATACTCCACCAGCGACTTCATGTACCGGTGGATGCGCGGGTGCGTCTCCCCGACCCACTTGTTCGCCTTACCGGTGATGACCTCCGGCGAGATGCACTGCGGCACGTAGATCCCCGCCGTGCTCCACTTCAGCAGCAGCCCCTGGTGGCAGTTCTCGTGCAACGTGCCGTACAGCCCAGGCTCCTGGCCCGACTTGATCTTAGGAGGGTGCTGCGTCGTCATCCACTCGTTCGTGGTGTTGGTGCCAAAGAGCGGCTCGCGCGCGGTCGTCGCGCGCCAGCCCAGGAACATGCGGCGCATGAGGCGCTTCGCTTTGACGGAGACCACCTCGTGCGCGAGCCGCTCGTAGAAGACGAGCACGTGCCCGGGCGGGATCTCCACCCTCGCGGCCATCCCTTGGTAGTGCGCTTTCGCCCTTGGGTCCGTAATCTTGGCGAAGCCGGCGTTGCGGTCGCGCGCGTCCGCCTCGAGGTGCGTGCCCGGCGCGCAGCTGAAGTACTGCGGCTCCAGGTCGAGGTTGATCCAGCCGCCAAAGATGTCGTCGCCGGGCAGCGTGTTCTGTGCCTCGTCGCGGTGCCACGACTCGCCCATGGGCGCCTGGCCCTTGACACGGCGCATGAGCCGATCGAAGCACTGCTCGAGCCGGCGGCCGTGCAGCGGCAGCACGTCCGCGTCGAGGATCGTCGCCTCGCACATCTCGCGCATCTTGCGCACAAACGGGTGGTGGAAGGACGACGGGTTGCCCAGCACGCCGAAGCCGCCCTGCACGCTGATCCAGTCGTTGTCCAAGGGCCGCGGGTTGAGCAGCTCGGGGCTCTCGTAAAAGTGCTGGTCAAAGGCGGCGCGCACCTCGTCGAGCATCTGCGGGTTGCTCCCGAGCGCCGTGGGCACCACGACGAAGCCGTCGCGCTCCAGGAGCGCCTGGTAGTCCGGACCGCCGTGCGGAAAGTGCGGGCCGAGACCACTCGGCGTGTCCTCCTCCCGCGCGGGCGTGAGGTTGGACAGGTTGGGCAGCAACGGCTGTGGTACGGGCTGTGCCATTGTGCGCTGCTCGTTGTCACTTTTGCCACAAAGTTGCAGACGATATGCAATTCGAATTGTCGAAAAATGTGTAAGTCGTTCTCGAACGACTCCGCGTCGTTCGGGAGTCGTTCAAAAGTAGGGAGTTTTTGCCAAAAAGTAGGGGGTATCTTTCGAGCACATGGCTCATCTTTCGAGCCCCTCGCACAGCCGCGCAGCAAACCGATCTCGTTCTGACGAGATTTGTCTATCTGCCTACTTTTTATTTTTTAGGGGGTTTTGGGTGCCGGGCCCTCGCGCGTTGTTATAAGGCCCGCTGCTGCGCCCTCTCTAGTGGAGAGCACCCGTGCGCGCATGTCGCTCCCCTTTTTGCCGCTTCGCCCAGCGGGCGTCCCCGTCGGCACCGCCATGGACGAGGCGCTGGGCTCCGCCGACATGGCCATCATCCGCACCATCTTGGCCAACATACGCGCGGGTGACGAGGAGGGTGCCCAGGAGCGGGCGTGCGCAGCGGTGGACGGCTGGTTCGCTGCGTCCAAGCTGCACATGAAGCTGAAGGGCTGGGCGGTAAACGACGAGGCGCTGTGGGCGGCACTGGTGCGCAACGTGTTCCCAAACGCGCCACAACCGCCCGCCCAACTGGCTCTGACAAACCGCGAGTGGTTCTACCGCATGTGCCAGCGGTACAGGGACCTGCGCGAGTTCCGAGAGAGCCCAACTAGTCAGCGAGTGCGCGCGTTCAAGGCGGCGCAGCAGGCCTCCTGGGAGGCGCTCAAGCAGCTCCGCGACGCGCAATACGGCGCGAGCAGCTTTCACCGGGGGCAATACGGCCAGGCGCCCGGCCTAGCACGCAACCGGTATAAAGTGTGGATCGAGGCAAAAAAGCGCGCCTATCGGCTGTGGAGAGAGTTGCCGAACAAGGGGCGTGGCTACTCTACGCAGCTCGCCTTTTGGGAGCAACGGCTCACGGTCTGGGACCCTCCTCAGTTGCCCTGGTGGGACCCCGACATTGCGGAAGAGGCTGTGGACAACGGCGAGTTCTCCTCGCGTTATGGGTATGGGCAGGACGCAGAGGACGGGGAATTCCAGGGCAATGCGGAGGACGACCCCGACTTTTACCGTCAGCCAATGAGTGCCCCTTGGGAGCAGTAATCTTAGTAGTCTGCGGGACGTGTGTGCATGTGTTTCGATAAAGCGTGTCGTGTTGTGGAGCAAGTAAGACGAGTACCCGCGCGCGCATGTCGCTCCCCTTCCTGCCGCTCTGCCCCACGGGGGGTAACAACGACCACGAGGCCGGCGGCTCCAACGCCCCGTACCGACCGACGCCCGCCGCCGCGGAGGCCATGGACTACGCGTTGGGCATGCCCGAGCTCGAGATCGTGCGCAACATCCTGGAACAGATCCATGCGGGCGACGAGGACGGCGCCAAGGAGCAGGCGTGCGCCACCGTCGACGGTTGGCTCTCCGCCAACAAGCTGCACTTGTCGCTGCGCGACGAGGACGCGATCTGGGCGACGCTCCTGCGCAACGTGTTCCCAAACGCGCCCACCCCCGCAGCCCACAACGGCGTGGAAGACTGGCTGCCGGAAAACTATGTGCCCGGCAACAACAAGGAGCTCTTCTACGCCATGTGCAACCGCTACAGGCACCTGCGGCTCACCGAGGAAGCGTTCGCACGGCTGCGCGCCGAGCGGGACGAGGCGGAGCGCGAGTACATGGATCGCGACTCGCAGCTCCACGTCTTCATGCAAGGCCATCCGGGGTTTGTGTTCTACGACTACGTCAGGAAGGAGGAGCCTCCCCCCGACGACGCCGACCCGCAGCTGAAGGCCGAGTGGAAAAGGATCGCCAGAGACTATCGCAAGGCGCGGCTGCGGTGGCTGAGGCTTGACGACCGCGTGCGTCGGGAGTGGGACAATGTCCTTGACGCGCGCAACTTTATCAGGGAGTGGATACCCTCGCCGGCGATACTCAAGCCTCGGCGCGAGCCCGCCAGGCCCTGGTTCTACCTGCGCAACGAGCCGGACACGAGCGACGAGGATGGCCTGTGATCATAAAACGTGTCGGTCCCCCTTTTAAGTAAAGCCCCCGAAACAATGTCCGCGCACCGTATCCCCATCGTGTGCCCGCCGTGCGGCAAGCCTGGCACGCTGCACGGCCCGGCGATCACGCTCAAGTTTGCACCGAAGAAGCCGATTCCCCTGCTGACCGGCGTGGCGCTCAACGAGGTGGCGTGGAAGGACGACAAGGGCGAGGAGGTCGACTGCACGATCTGCGCGTACCCCATGAGCGCCGACAGCGAGGCCAACCCGTGGACCGGGCCGGGCCTCTTCCTGACGCAGGCGTGCGTCAACGGGCACGTCTACCACAAGGGCTGCCTCCTCACCCACATGAGCCGCAGCAACAACATCAACGCCGCGACCTGCCCAGAGTGCCGCAACCCGATCCTGAGCGAGGTCGCCGCCTCGCTTCGCCGCAACGGCGCGCCCGCGCCGGTGCCGCCACCGCTGAACAGCGGCGGCGGCGGTCTCTTTGGCGGCGGTGGCGGCGCCGGCTTTGGCGGCGGCGGTGGCAGCCTCTTTGGCGGCGGCAACGCGCCCGCGCCCGCGCCGGCACCGGGAGGCGGCGGCCTCTTTGGCGGCGGCGGTGGCGGCCTCTTTGGCGGCGACAACGCGCTCACGCCCGTGCAGCGACGCAACGCTGTCCGAGACCGCTCCAACGACGCCCCCAGACTCAACAACGACGAGGCGTCGTCGCTGTGGGAGCGCATCCACGGCGGCGGCAACCTCCCACCGCCGCCGCAAACGGAGCGGGGCGGGACCCTATCCGAAGATGGGGCGGCTTGGTGGAGAGGTGAGGTCAGTCTCGGGGAGGCGGAGCGACGGTCGCAGGAGCGGCGGCGATTGGAGAACGAGGAGAGGCGCGCCGCGCAGCTGCCCTACCAATCGCTCGAGCCGCTACCGGAAATGACCGGCGTCAACGGCTACTTCTTCCTCGTGGGCGGGTTGGACGCCAACCCCACGCCCCTGGAGATCAAGGAGGCGCTGCGCTACCGCGTCCAGGACGAGCCCCTCTACGCCGAGAGACTGCACATCCGGATGAGCGAGCAGAACCTTAACCCGTTCCACGGCGGCAGCGAGAGCGGCGGCATGAAGGTCACCCTGGTCGAGTACGAGTTCAACCAGCTCACCGACGTGGAGGGCGACACCTTTGTGGGGTACTACCTCGACATCGTCGGCGTCCCCGGCGGGCTCGGGCAATTTTACCAGGAGTTCTTTGACCTGCCCACCACGCCCATGGTGGGCGCGAACGGCGCGCCCAAGTGGGGGGAGGACCCGTTGGGGAGGCCGCCCACGCTGCAGATCACGCCCGACGAGTACGACGCGTGGGCGCGCCAGGCGCGGGCGGAGCGGGAGGCACTGCAGGTCGAGAGGGAGGAGCTGCAGCGGATGGTCAGGATGGCCGAGCAACAGGCGGAGGCTAACCAGGGGCCGCGCACGCGGGCGCGCGCGGCGACGGAGGAGCGCGAGCAGCTCGACAACTTTTAGGGTTGGGTGCAATCCCGACTCCTCCCGTGGACGGTGGACAAAACTTGGATTATCCAAGTTTCTGGCACATTAGTGCAGACGGTCGATTTGGCAAAGTCGGTTTATAGATGATAAAACTTGGATAATCCAAGTTTTGCTACGGTTGACAATTTTTTAAAACACGCCCTGTGGTGGGGGTTGTTTTACCTAGGCGCGCTCCTCGTGGAAGACGCGCCGTGGCGGCGGCGGTACGTAGATGAGCGACCGCCACGCGTCGCGCAGCCACTGCGGCATGGCGGCGTACGCAGGATTGGTATCGGCCAGCGCACGGTTGACGCGCGCGTCAATGTACGAGCGGTCTTGCGTCCACGCCCCGGCCATTGACCCGGGCACGGGCAGGGAGCGCACAAACGGGGTAAGCATGTTGATCAGCCGCTCGGTCGTTTCCCGATCGACCCTCCAGTGCTGGGACATTGAGAATGCGGTGGCGAAGAGTAGCGCGTCGAAGAATTCGAGCTTCCGCTTGACGTGGCCACCGGCGCCCGCGCCGTCCGGCAGCACCGCGCCGCGGTCGAGCAGCAGCTTGAGGATCGGGCCGTCGCTGGCCATGACGGCTTGCTGCAGCACCGGTGGAGGGTTGGGCATACGGGGCGTCACCAGCGGGTACTGGCGCACCTCGAGGCTCCCGTCGTAGTTGGGGTCGGCGTAGCGGTCGAGCGCGTTGCGCACCCTCTCAAGCTGCTCGGCCGCGATTGCCGGCGTAATGTTCTCGGTCTGTGTGACCTGATGGATGGCTGCGTAGAGCAGGCGGTCGACACCCCGGTACTTGGCGAGCTGCCAGGGTTCCGCGCCGCGCAGGTCAAGGAGCGTCACCAGGGCCATCAACGGCGACGTGTCGATGCTGAGCCTGCTGGGCTCCTTCCGTTTCCACGCCTCGTACATCCCGTGCAACTCTGTGCGTTTCTCGCTGCGCAACGCGACAATCTCCGCTGGCTGCCCCCGGTGAAGTACCTCCTTGGCGATCCACCCCTCAAACAGCCCGTTCATCAGGGTGTCCAGCTCGCGCTGGTTGGCATCCGGGTTGATGAACCGCATGATGAAGGCGCGAGTGACGGGTCCGCCGCCCATCACATTCTTTGTAAAGTTCCAAAAGGGGGCCGTGCCCATCTGCAGCGCCACGGAGTTGGCGACGGGACCGCTGGCCATGAACGCCGCGGAGCCGTAGAAGCACTCGCACAGCGTTGCAAACAACTCGCGCCAGCTCTTAAAACCCGAGTTGCTGGGCAGCGCGCCCACGCCGCCGATCCCCTTCATGGGGTCGATCCCGAACGCTGCAAGCGCGTGGAAGTACCAGCTGTCCTCGCAGCCAGCCACGGCCTGGAACTTGCCGGCGCGGCAAAAGTTCTTCATCCACTCGCACATCTCCATCGGGGGGTTGTCCGACTTGCGCGCGCTCATCCCGGCGTGCGTGATGACGAGCGCGATCGCGTCGCCCGACGCATTTGCGAGCGCCGACGGCGCGACGGGGGCCGGTCTTGGGCGCTGGGCGGGCGGCGCGTCCATGGCCGTGGGCGTGCCCATGTGCAGCCCCGCGAGGGGCGGCAGCCACGCGTCGGCCATGGCTGCCTCCCCCTCCTTGCACGCTGCGTGCGTGGCGTTATGTCGGCAGGACGCGGCGCACCCGACAAATCGTCTACAATCCGCGATTTGTGGGGCCGGTGCGCCGACGCCACAAGCCGTCCCCAGCGGCCCAAATGCGGGTATAAAAGTGTCGGCGCACCCAAGGCTGATAGGAGGCTTGCAGCAAGCATGACCCCCAGAACAGCCAATTATGACAATGGACCGCGCCTCGGCGCAACAAAAGGCCTCCTGGGGGACCCGCGGGTCCCCACCCTTTTTGCATCGCGCTAGGGTGCCGCCAAACCATGGACTTTGCCAGCGTCGAGCGCACCAATGTCGGCCGGAGGGGCGTACCAGCGCATCCTCTCCAAGGCGCGGGAGTTTGACTCGAACGTGCGCATCTCCAAGGTGTCGCGCACGGATGCAAACGACGGCGTCCTCCTGCGCCTCTGCCCGCAGGAGGGCGAGACGGCGGGCCTCGTGCAGGCGCTGCGCCGCTGCCTGCCGCTGGCGAGCGTCAGCTCCGTCGAGAACCGGCTGAACGGGCGCACCGAGGCGCAGATCCTGCTGCCCAACGAGCGCGAGCAGGTGCAGATCGCCAAGTCGCTCGCCATGCACGGCGCGTGGCAGCACCCGTTGCGACTGGCGGCTAACCTGCTCATCGCCGTTTTGGGGATTGTGTGCGTCTATCAAGCCATTCAGATAACCAGAGACTGAGCCGCGAAGGGGTAAGGATGGAGATCCTGTCGACATGTGAAGCGAATTACGACGCCACCGGGGCGGCTATAACAGCGACGGTGTTTCTAGTGGTGTTCGTTTGTTTGTTAGTGTTCGACGGTGTCCTGACCGCGCTGGCGCTTAGAGGGGCAATCCTCCCGGGGTCTGCGTATTTTAATAGGTGTTGTGTACGATCATAACAACGACTTGTCACAACGGTAACGGTTCGATGTCGTTGTGGGTGGTGGGTACCCACACGACCGCGGGGTGCAGCGTTCCCTCCCAAATGGGTTCCGTCACCATCATGGCACTTGGCTGCGTTCCGCGCCGCGAACGATGAATTGACGCGAGCAGCGCCCTGCGATCTCTACGCCGCTTAAGGTCGCGCAGAGAGATGCACTTGTTCTTGATCTCCGATGCATCGCGACCTTCGAAGAGGAGCAACACCCGCTCGTAATCGATGCGGCCTACCGGCAAGAGCTCAAGCAAGTGCTTCAGCGTGTCCACCTCGGACGCGGTCCACGGGCGCTTGCCCATGC
>Ga0315330_10000722_pt1 | contig 21384 bp, 22 predicted proteins | sample M140m34915metaG_FD_203453 | JGI IMG/M metagenome (GOLD analysis project Ga0315330, IMG submission 203453) | Ammonia-oxidizing marine archaeal communities from Monterey Bay, California, United States - M1 40m 34915 | ecosystem: Environmental > Aquatic > Marine > Intertidal zone | place: USA...
GTTCTTCCTATAGAGCCGTGGTAGACCACCACGTTGATAGGCTGGATGTGGAAGCGCAGTAATGCGTGCAGCTGACCAGTACTAATAGCTCAATTGGCTTGATTTATGCACTGAAAAAAATTTTTAAGAAATAAATATTAATTAGAACAAAACTAAATATTTTTAACGATATATTAATTTAATTTGAATTAAATGTCATATTATTTGAAATATTCTATGTTAATAACTTTGTTAATGTAAATTAATATTTAGCTTTTAAATACCCATTTGGATGGCATGAAATTAAAAGCTTCTCATCAATACTTTTATCAATTTTAAATCTATTATTAGTTCTTAAAAATTTTTTCATGGCTGTTTTGGGATTGTTTCCTGGTCCCCATGGCCTTGGTCTATGTTTTTGGACAGGTACATCTTCGACTATTGTATCACCTACAATAATGTAGTTTCCTTTACCCACAAAATTTTTATAGATCTTCAATTCTTCTAAAACGTGATCGTGTGTATGATGTGAATCTAAAATTACTAAATTTTTTTTTTCATTATTTATTATTTTCTTAAGTTTTTTTATAGTGGTTTTATCTATACTACTTCCCTCTATTAAAGATATTCTCTTTGAAATTTTGCCTTTGTTTAATAATCTTTTTTTTAAATCATCAGGAATAAAAATATCTATACCTATAACCCTACCGCTAGAATAAAGTTCTAATAAAGAAGCGCCTAATAACAGCCCCCCTCCCCAAGCAACTCCTACCTCGATAATATTTTTAGGTTTTGTTTTCCATATAATATTTTCTAAAGCAATAATATCTTGTGGTAAATTTAATATTGGTTCTCCCATCCAAGAACTTTGATGTATCCATCTATATTTATCTGCCTCCACCAAAACTTCCTTTGCTTTTTTTTGCAAATTCTGGTTATTGAACATTTTTCTTGCTGAGTCAGAATTTAATCTAACAAATTCCTTTTTTGAAATAATTTTTTTTTTTATTTTGTTTCTCATTAATTAAATTTTAAAAATACTGTTAAACAATAATTGCTTACTTATACTGTTGATACCTTATTTTTCTTATTTTATAAAGCAAGTTCTATTATTTTTTTTTTTCATTAATTGAAAAACTTTTTTTACTCAAATTCATTTTTTGCAGAAAATATTTTACATTTGAATTTTTTTCATTTACCTCTAAATGTTCTATCAAATTCTTCTCTTCTTTTTTAAATAAGTAAATTTTATTTAAAAAATTAAATCCAGATTTTAAATGAATATTAATCGTGACTTTGTTAAAAGATAAAACTCTTAAATATATTTCCTCTAAGTTTAAATAATTAAAACACCATTTTAAAATTGATCTTTCAGCAAAATAAATTAAGTTTTTTGAACCTCCATGATTGCCTCTCATCATATTGTCTAGTTCACCACAATTATTTTTTACATTTGCAATACCAATATGACCAATAAGGTTTTTTTCAATATCATAAATTAAAAATAAAAGTCTAGTTTGATCATCTACACTATTTTTTTTTAAATAATTTAATGTTGAATCAATACTGGACTTGAATTGAGTTAAAAAAAAACGCATTGCTCTCTTTCGCCATTTGTAAATTTCATTGACAACATAATTATCTTTTAGAACCCATTCACCAATCGGAACTAGTTTGCCAATTTCAATATTATTTTCATCAAATATTTTTAAACTTTTTGTGAGAGCATCATCATACTGTTCTTTTTTAAATTCTTGAATTTTAAACATAATGTCTTTTGACGTAACTTATTTTTTCATTTATTATATCCTCAATTGAATATTTTGGTTTCCATTTTAAACTCTTTTTTGTTTTTGTCGAATTCATAGCAATCATAGATGGTTCAAAAATATTATTTTTTTTTTTGTATATGATGCTTGGATTTTTATTTTTTGAAATTAATTTTGATATCATTTGAGCTAAATTTTTTAAAGAAATTGGTTTTGTGCCTATATTGTATAGAGAAAGAGTATTTTTAAGTTTTTTGAGAGCTTTTATATTTGCAGATATTACATCGTTAATGTGCACAAATGAAATCTTATGATTTGGATCACCATAAATTTCTATTTTTTTATCTAATAAAATACTTTTTACCATTTCCTCAATAACCCCAGGTGTATCTTGGGCCATAATTCTCGAATATCTAAAAATATCCACAGATATTTTTTTTCTTCTTTGCCACTCAATAAGATATTTCTCTGCAATTAATTTTGATAAACCATAATAATTGTGAGGATCTGTTTCACTAAATTCATGTGATTTTTTTTTATTAAATTCTCCGTATATTTGTTCTGTGGAGTCAAAAACAAATTTTTTAATATTTGAACTTTTTAATAACGCCAAAATCTTTATTAAATTTTCAAAATTTATTTTCATATATTTTTCAAAATATTTTAAATCAATACTTTTTGGTCCTCCTGTCACACCAGCCCTGTAAAATATAATATCTATATCTTTTATTGCTTGGCTAAGTTTTTTTTTTGACCCGGCATCAGCTATAAAAAATTTTGATATTTTACATTTTGTATTTATCAATTTTGAGGGTTTGATTTTATCAAAACAAGTGATTTTATATTGGTTATCTAATGAATTAATTAATGAACTGCCAAGAAAACCCGAACTACCAATAACAAGGATATTCATATTTTTTTTACAATTTTTTCAATTGTACTATCTAATCTTTTGATTGGATCAAAAGCATGTATAGAATTTATTTTTTTATTAGAAAATAAGAAGTCTTTTTTTTTGTTGTTTTCATTTATTTTGATGATTTTGCCTTTATATTTTGGAAAATATTTTAATACTTTTTTTATGAAAAAATTAACACTTATAAATTGATTTGTTGATAAATTGAAAATTCCTTGTCTCTTTTTTATTAATTTTTTCATAGCGATTGATAAATCTTTTGTATGAAGTAAATTTAAATTAATTTTATCGCCATTAATTATAGTTAAATCTTGATCTTTTGAAATTTTTAAAATTATTTTTTTAATCAGTCTTTTTGAACTAATATTCTCCGAATATATGTAACCAAGCCTTAAGCATAAAAATTTAATATTGTTAACTTTTGAATAAATTCCAAAAATCTTCTCTTGAGTAAATTTACTAAGAGCATAGGCAGTGTCTGGGTTTGTCCTAGAAAATTCATCTATTTTTTTTTTAATATTTGTTCCATATACTGACATAGATGATGCTAAAATAATTTTTTTTATTTCCAAATTTAACTTTATAAGAATCTTAATAAGAGAATAAACATTTATTTTTTTTAACCCATCCCATTTTGAATTAAATTCTGAGAGCGGAACTTTGCTTGAAAAATATATTAGATAATCTATTTTTTTTTCTTTTATTTTATTTAAATTTTCAAATGAAGATTCATTGTTAAAATCAACAAAAATATTATTTAGTCCATTAATTTTATTTCTTGAAATATTATAAATCTTATTTTTTTTTGACAAATCATAGACCAAATGTTCAGAAGCTAAACTTGAAGCACCAAAAAAAATAATTTTTTTGTTTATCATAATTAATTGCTGTATATATTATAATATATGTTATGCTTAAAAAATTATTTTACAAAATTGAGTCATTTAATAAAAGTTATAATAATTTTTGCCAATAACTTAGATATAAATTAAAAGTTCTATAATAGATGGTTAAATCTTGCTTATGTTAAACATTTTTAAAAATATTAGAGAATATTTATTTAAATCAAAATATCATTCTAATAATTTATTTTTAATAAGATAAATTATGAGTGTAAGATTTTCTACATTTGGACCTCATATTTCTAAGATTGATCAATTGTATGTATCTAGAGCAATGAAGCCTAAAAATTGGTACAGTAATCCTTACTTTTTTGTTGAAAAATTCGAAAAAGATTTTGCGAAATATTGTGAAAGAAAATTCTGCCTCTTAACACCCAATTGTACTTCAGCAATACACCTGTTCTTACATTCCTTAAATTTAAAAAAAAATGATGAAATAATAATTCCCGAGTCAACTTGGATTGCAACAGCCTCACCAGCATTTCAAACTTCGGCAAAAGTAAAATTTTGCGATGTTGATCAAGCAAATTTTTGTTTATCCTTAGAAAAATTAAAAAAATTGGTAACAAAAAATACAAAAGTAATTATTTCAGTAGATGTATATGGAAATATGCCAGATTATAAAAGTTTAATTAGTTATTGTAATAAAAAGAATATAATATTGCTTGAGGATGCTGCCGAAGGTCTTGGTAGTTCAATAAATGGAAAAAAAGCAGGATCATTTGGAGATGCATCAGTTTTTAGTTTTCACAGAACCAAAACAATTACAACTGGAGAGGGAGGGGCATTATTATTAAATAATAAAAAAATTTTTGAAAGATGCAGAATGTTAAGAGACCATGGTAGACATCCTTGGACTAAAGATTTATTTAATGAGGAGTTTTCATTTAAGTATATGCCATCAAACCTACAAGCTTCACTTGCATGCTCACAATTTAGTAAACTTAATTTATTATTAAAATTAAAAAGAGATATATTTTTAAATTATAAGTTTTATCTTAAAAAGTTAAAAAATGAAATTCTAATGAACCAGGATGACAACAAAGTTAAAAATTCATGCTGGTCAAATATTATTTATTTTAAAACTTTGCCTGTGAGCACTATTCAAAAGATAAAAAATGAATTAATGAAGAATAATTTCTATCCCAGACCTTTATTTTATCCTTTGACATCTATACCAGCATATAAAAAAATCGATAAAAACTATAGAAAATATAAAAAACAAAATCCAATTGCTTATCAAACTTGTAGAAGAGGTTTTGTTCTTCCTAGCTCTTATTTAATCAATAAAAGACAAATTAAAAAAATATGCGGTATAATCATTAAGCTAGCAAAAAATGAAAATTAAAATGATAAAAGGTGTAAAAATAAAAAAAATAGTTAGTCATAATGATAGAAGAGGTTTTTTCAGAGAAATTATGAAAGCTTCTGACAAATACACAAATATCAAGTTTAGACAAATTAGTCATTCAAAAATTAATAAATCAATTAAAAAGGGTTGGCACGTTCACAAAAAGCAATATCAATGGAACTATCTTTTAAAAGGTAAAATTGAAGTTTTTTTACTTGATTTGAGAAAAAATTCTAAGTCGTTTAAAAAACAAATTAAATTTATTGTTACTGAAAAAAAACCATTAATATATTTTTTTCCACCAAATGTAGCACACGGGTATATTACATTAAAAAAGGATAATCATATAATTTATGGAACATCAGGAATATATTCTAAGCTAGAAGAATATAAATTGCCTTTTATTAATTAATAAAAATTATAAAATAACTTGCAAAATAAAAAATCTAAAAAATTATAAAGAATGAATATACTTATAACTGGAGGAATGGGTCATATAGGCTCTTTATTAATTAACAAATTATCTTCACTAGATAAAATTAAAAAAATTGTAATTATTGATAATTTTTCTTCGGAAAGATACATAAGTTTTATAAATTTAAAAAATAGAAAAAAAATAATTTTTTTTGATGAAAATTTAATTAATTTAGATGTCACTAAAATTAAAATTAAAATTGACTGTATTATACATCTGGCATCAACAACTAATGCTGAAAAAAGCTTTTCTAATCAAGAGAAGGTTTTAGATAATAATGTAAAATGTACAAATAAGATTTTGTCTATAGCAAAAAAAAATACTAAATTTTTATTTGCATCCTCAACTAGTGTCTATGGGAATCAACTTAAAATTATAAATTCAAAAAATAACCAAAAAAATATTTCCCCACAAAGCCCATATGCGTACTCAAAAATATTATGTGAAAATGTAATAAAAAAAAAATCGAAAAATTATTGCATCATGAGATTTGGTACTATTTTTGGTATGTCGGATGGAATGAGATTTCATACAGCAATAAATAAATTTTGTTACCAAGCGGCTATGAATAAAGAAATAACAATATGGAAGAAGTTTTATAAAAAAAAAAGACCTTACTTAGATTTAAATGATTGTGTAAGATCAATAATATTCTATATTTTTAACAACTCTATAAAAAATGAAACTTTAGATGTGGTAACAGTAAATCTTAAAGTTATTGATATTATTAAAAAAATTGAAAAAATTAAAACAATTAAAAAAAAATTTGTAAATACAAAAATTCTTAATCAATTATCCTATGAAGTTCATAGTGATAGATTGAAAAATTTAAATTTTAAGTTCAAAGGTGATTTATTTTTATCAATTTATAAAACAATTAGAAAACTTAACTTAGGCTAAATGTTAAAATTTATTAAGAAAAATTCTCAAGCACAAATTTTAATTTTAGATAAATTAGATAAAAATTTTAAGCCTAAGAGAATTTTTTTTTTATTAGCAAATAAAAAAGTTATTAGGGGAAATCATGCACACAAAAAATGTACTCAAGCTTTTTTTAGTGTCAAAGGATCTTTCTTAATAGAATGTATTAGCCCTGGTGGTAAAATAAAAAAAATTATAGTAAAGCCTGAACAAAAAATTATAGTAATTAAACCACTTACTTGGGTAAAGGTGCACCTAAGCAAAAATGATATATGCGGAGTGATCTGTGACAGATATTATGAAAAAAGAGACTATATTCATGATGTCAAAAAATTTAATGAAATCAAAAATAAAATTTAAACATACCAGTTTTTTAATAAAGGTAAAAGACGAGGAGAGTTTCTCACGAAAATTAGTAAATCATATTAACAATCAAAACGTTGAAGCTGAATTTATTATAGCAGATGGGAGTATAAGAAACCAAAAAAAAATTTTTGATAAACTTAATTCTAAAAAAAAATATTATTATTTTGGAAATGACAAAAATGTTCAAAAATTTTTTTTAAAAATTTATGAGGGAATAAAAAAATGTTCAAAAAAATTTATTTTTTTTTGTGATCAAGATGATTTAATTAACTTTAAGGCAATTAAAAATGATGAAAATTTTCTCATTAGTAATAAAGATTATTCTGCTATCGGAGGAGGGGTTTATGAGTTTAAATATGTTGAAGACAAAATAAAAGTATCAAATGTTTGTTATGGAATTTATTATTTTGATTTTAAGTCTTTTTTCTTAAGATATTTTTTTAATAATTTTAATTCATACTATTACCTTCATAGAAAAAAGAATTTAAAAAAAATATGGAGTCTTGTTAAAAAAAACAAACTTCACGATATTAGATCAGCTAGTTTTCTAGAGGATTTTTATACTATAGTTAGTGGAAGAATAAAATATCATAGAATTACAACAGTATTGAGATGGGCTGGAATTAAAAAAAGAGATTTAAAAGATAATACTCATTTTAATGATCAAGTTCATAAAAATAAATACCAATGGTTCAAATATTTTTTTTCAGAACAACAAAATTTAATCAAGAGTATTTTAAAAAGTAACAGAATATTTTTTAATAATTTTTATTTTTTTAAAATATATTATTTTATTTTTATAATAGTCTTAAGAAATATGTTCAGAAAGAATATTATGTATAAGTTTTTTAAAAAAATAATATTTAAAATTAAAGATAAAAACCCATTCAACAGTCAAATCAAAACTTTTAATAAATTGAAATTAAAAGAAATTATAAATCAGAGAGATCTTTTTATATAAAGATTTTGATGTTTTGAATTTATTATTCAAATTAAATTAAGTTTAATTTTTTTAAATTCTAATGTAGAAAGAATCAATGTTTATTTGGGAAGGTGTTTTTAAAAATTTTATTAATGCTAAAAAACAATCACGCGGAAAAGGCTTTTTAGGAAAAAAATGGCAAAATTCGCAACTTCTATTGTTTAAAGAATGTATAAAAAAACTTAATAAAATTAAATTATCAAAAAAGTATACATTTCGTTATTATGACTTTTTAATAATTATTAAAAAAAAGTTTAGAAAAAAAAAAGTCAATATTTTAGATTTCGGAGGTGGTTTTGGGATTGGTTTCTTTTATCTTACCCAAAATGGGATAAAGATATCAAATTACACTATAATTGAAAATAAAAAATCTGTAAAAAGTTTTAGAGAAAAATTTAACCAAATTAATTATTTCAGTAGAATTAATTATAGAACTAAATATGATATCGTTAATTGTTGTTCTGTGTTCCAATATTTAGATAATTGGAAGGTATATCTAAAAAATATTTCAAAAATCAATGCGAATTATTTATTTTTTTCTGATTTACCCTCTGGTAATATTAAAACCTTTGCTTCATTACAAAATTATTATGGAGATAAAATTCCATACTGGTTTATAAATTTTACTGAATTTAACAATATTATAAATAAGGAAGGATACGTTCTTGTAAAAAAATCAAAAATGGCCACAAAATTTCCTCCTATGATTAATTTTAAAGAAAGTCAAAGGATATATCATTCATTAAATCTTCTTTATAAAAAAAAAGAATTTAAAATTTCTAATGATTAGTGCTTTTAATTATTTCATTAAAAGTTCCCTTTTCAATAAGCTTACCCTGTTCAAGTTTAAAAATAATATTACAATTTTTAACAGTATTTAGACGATGAGCTATGATTATGATAGTTATGTCTGAACTAAGGTTATCAACAGCTTCCATAACCACTTCTTCAGTTGAATTATCTAGAGCACTTGTTGCTTCATCCAAAATTAATAGCTTAGGATTGTTATATAATGCGCGCGCTATTCCAATTCTTTGACGCTGACCCCCTGATAATCTTACCCCACGTTCACCAATTGTTGTAAAATATTTTTTGGGCAATTCATTTACAACAAAATTATGTAAATTTGCGATTTTAGATACTTTTTCAACCATTTCATGATTTACATTATTAGGCTCTTTACCAAAAGCAATGTTAGCTGATACAGTGTCATCTGATAAGTAAATTTGTTGAGGCACATATCCAATAAGTTTTTGCCATGCTCTTGAGTTTTCTTCTGTAATGATTTTTCCATCAACCTCTAAAGTTCCCTTTTGGGTTTTAAGCAAACCTAAAATGATATCAACTGTAGTAGTTTTACCACTACCAGTAGTTCCTACCAATCCTATTTTTGATTTTGCAGGAATAATTAAACTTATGTCTTTTAATGCTGTTCTTGAAGAATTTGGATAATTAAAATGAATATTATTTAGAGTAATTTCTTTATTGAAAGATAAATCATTCATATTATTAGCATCATTAGATGATTTAAGACTTTGGATATCATCATGTAGTTTGTTAAGTGCAGGACCTACAAAAGTAAGTCGTGTAAACGACGCATAGATTTGCTGTAGTGCTGGCATCAAACGATAACCTGCAAAAACATATAAACTAAGGATAGGTAAAGCATCATTAAAGTTACCTGTTTGGCTCATCATATATAATATTATTATTAAGATACCACCAAATGCTATAGCCTCTAAAATAAAACGTGGTATTTGTGCCACAACTTGTGCTGAAGACATAGTTATTGCAAAAATTTTAGCAGCTTTTGAAAATAATTTGATGTAAATTTTTTCTAATCCTCCTACCTTAATTTCTTTTGCAGCACCAAAAGCTTCACTTACAGCTATGAATCGTTGCTCATTACTTTTAAGTCTTTTGTCTCCTAAAAGATTAAGATAATTTCGTAGAAAATAAAAAATTATCCCGTAAACACTTGCTAGTGAAAGTCCAACAATTGAAGTAAGTTTTGGGTCAGCTATAAACAATAAAGTAATAAGTGCAACTGTAACCAAACCCTTGGCTATTATATCAATTAATGGTCCAAAACCATTTGTAATTATTGCATTTATTTCTGATAGTATTGTCTTTCCAAGTTCAGCACTATTTCGATTTAAAAACCAACTATAGGGTTGACCCAAATAACTTTCAATCAATCGTTTTGATAAATTATATTGGCTAAATTGAATAAAACGTATTTGCACATAGGTTGTTAAAGCTTTGAAGGCAAGTGATATTATTAATAATAAAAGGACAAGAAATCCTAAAAAAAATAGAAATTCTTGATTATTCTCAACACCAAACAAAAATGATATTTGATACATTTTGTTTAAAATAATATTTGTTCCAATAATACTTGGATTAGTAAGTGCTGCCATAAAAGGCAAAATGGATGCTACCCCAATCACATCTAATAGCGCCATAAATGTAATCATTAGTAATAATATGAATGCTTGTTTACGTTCTTTTTTTGAAAATAGTAATAATAACTTTTTTAAGGTTTGCATTAAGTTTTGATATAATCTTGATAGGTTTTTTTAAGACCTTCATTTAAGTTTGTCTCTGGTTTAAAACCAAGATTACTAATTCTAGTAATATCTAGACATTTTCTAAAAACACCATCAGGTTTAGTTTGATCAAAATGAATTTCTCCCTCATATCCAACAATTTTTTTTATATTTTTTGCTAATTCTTTAATGCTAAGGTCCTCACCAATTCCAATATTAATATGACTTCGTATTGGAAATAATTGTTTTTCGTAAATATTTTTATCCAAATTCATTATATAAATAGATGCTTTTGCCATATCATCAACATATAAAAATTCCCGGTTTGGCAACCCCGTTCCCCATAAAGTAACATTGGGTAGATTATTAATTTTTGCCTCATGAAATTTATAGATCATTCCAGGTATCACATGACTATTTTCTGGGTGATAATTATCACCTGGCCCATACAAGTTTGTAGGCATTACACATCTATAATCGATATCATGACTTCTGCTATATTGACGGTTATAACTTTCACACATTTTTATGCCAGCAATTTTAGCAATTGCATAAGGCTCATTAGTTGGCTCTAACTTATTAGTTAATAAATCTTCTTCTTTTATTTTCTGATTACAATTTTTGGGATAAATACAACTTGATCCTAAAAATAATAATTTTTTAACACCATATAAAAAAGCATTATGTATAATATTATTCTGTATCATTAAGTTTTCATAAATAAAATTAGCTGGGTAAGAGTTATTTGCATGAATACCACCTACTTTTGCTGCTGCCAGATATATTTGATCTATTTTATAGTTTTTAAAGAAATCTTGAACATCTTGCTGGTTTAATAAATTAAGCTCTGATCTATCTTTAGTAATAATTTTAACATCTTTATTTTTTAATTGACGTATTAAAGCAGATCCAACCATTCCGTTATGACCTGCTATGAATATAATTGGTTTAGACATCTTTTTTAGTATTTTATACTACATTTGATATATTAAAGATTCGCAAGCGTCTCACTTTTCGCTAATTTTACATCTTTATCAACCATTTCTTTTACTAATTGTTCAAATGATACTTTAGGAAACCAGTTTAATTTTTTTTTTGCTTTACTAGCATCACCTACTAAAGTTTCAACCTCTGAAGGTCTAAAATATCTTGGATCAATTTTTATTATTTCTTTACCATTTAATAATCCAATTTCATTAAGATCTTTTCCTTTCCATTCTATTTTCATATTTAAATTTTTTGAAGCCTCATTAATAAATTCTCTTACAGAAAATTGTTTTCCAGTCGCTATAACAAAATCTTCTGGTTTTTTTTGTTGAAGCATTAGCCATTGAGCTTCCACATAATCTTTTGCGTGCCCCCAATCTCTTAAGGCGTTAAGGTTACCAAGATATAATTTTTTTTGAAATCCAAATTTTATTCTAGCTAAAGCCCTTGTAATTTTTCTAGTAACAAATGTTTCACCTCGTACTGGACTTTCATGATTAAATAAAATTCCATTGCATGCATAAATTCCATATGCCTCTCTGTAATTTACTGTAATCCAATAAGCATAAAGTTTTGCAACTCCATATGGGCTTCTTGGATGAAATGGTGTCTGTTCATTTTGTGGAGTTTCTTGTACAGCTCCATATAATTCAGAAGTTGAAGCTTGATAGTATTTAGTTTTATCTTTTAATTTTAAAATACGAATGGCTTCTAAAATTCTAAGTGCTCCTAGAGCATCAGAATTTGCAGTATATTCAGGCTCTTCAAAAGAAACTGCAACATGACTTTGTGCAGCTAAGTTATATATTTCATCAGGTTGTACCTCTTGAATGACTCTAATTAAAGAAGTTGAATCAGTCATATCTCCATGATGCAAAATAAATTTTCGATCAATTTCGTGAGGTTCTTGATACAAATGATCCACTCTATCAGTATTAATTAAAGATGTTCTTCTTTTAATACCATGAACAATATAACCCTTGTCTAACAAAAATTGGGCAAGGTAAGATCCATCCTGTCCTGTTATTCCTGTTATTAATGCTTTTTTCATATATAAGATTTGTTTATTTATTAATTAAGATATGAAAATAAATTATTTTAAAGCATAAGTAAAGTTTTCAAGCAAAAAGTAGTTTTATTAAAAAAAATTGTTTCATAATGAAAAAAAAACTAAGCTGTATTTTTCTTGGTAAAAAAAAGTGTAACTTTTCTGATAGTGCAATTAAATTTTTAAAAAAAAAATTTAAAGTTATCCCAATTTTAACACATAATGTTATTGGTGAAAAAAAAAATTTTCCAATATCTAAAAGCGATTATTTATTTTCATATTCAACTAGATTAATAATATCTAAAAAAATTTTAAAAAGAATTAAATACGGAGCATTTAATTTTCATAATTCGCTTCCTAAATATCCAGGTTCTGGTGGAAATGTTCTTTCAATTTATAATAATGATAAGTTTTGTGGGATCACTATTCATTATTTAAATGAAAATATAGATAAAGGAAAAATAATTTTTGTTCAAAAGTATAAAATAAATAAAAATTTCAATATTGAAGATTTACTTGAGTTTGTCTCAAAAAAAAAATTAAAATTATTTAAATTTTTTATAAATAAAATTTCGGACAACAATTGGATGACAAAAATGGAAAAAAAATTCTCTAATGAAAAATGGGCAAAAAAAACTTACAAAATTAAACAAATAAATCAATTGAGAAAAATCAATTTGAATATGAAAAAAAAAGATGTCGATAAAATAATAAAAGCTTTTGTATATAAAAAATACAAACCATATATAATTTTCAAAAAAAATAAATTTTCACTAGACAAAGTTTGATTAACAAAATTTTAATTGTAATTAATACTTTTTAATAATTTTTGAATTTGATATTATAATTATGAAATTCTTAAAATTTAAATCTAATTTTAAAAATATGAAAAAAAAAATAATAGTTACAGGTGGTAGTGGATTTATAGGTTCTAACTTTTTAAATATAATGGTTCCAAAATATAAAAATTTTAAATTTTTTAATATTGATAAATTAACTTACGCTGGAAAAGTTAAAAATACAGAAAAAATTAACAATTTAAAAAATTACAAATTTTTTAAACTTGATATTTGCAATTTTAAAAAAATAAACAACACAATAAAAAAAATTAATCCAGACATAATTGTTCATTTTGCGGCAGAGTCACATGTAGATAATTCGATTAAATCTCCTGGCCAATTTATTCATTCTAATATAATTGGAACATATAATATTTTAAGATCTATAAATAAAAATATATTTTTATTACATATATCTACTGACGAAGTTTTTGGTCATGTTTTAAATAATCAAGCGTTTAAAGAAACAACAAAATATAACCCTCGCTCCCCTTATTCAGCTTCTAAAGCTTCTGCCGATCATCTAGTTTCAGCATGGAATGTTACATATGGTTATAAATCTACCATAATTAATTGTTGTAATAATTTTGGTCCAAATCAAGATAGAGAGAAGTTTATCCCAGTAATTATTAATAATATTCTTAACAACAAAGAAATCCCTATTTATGGTAATGGAAAACAGAAAAGAGAATGGATATATGTTGATGACTTTATTAAAAGTTTAGATTTTATTATTTCAAAAAATTTAGTAAGGGAAAATTTTATCATAGGAAGTGGTGTAAGGTATGAGAATAAAATATTAGCAAAAAAAATAATTAAAATTTTTGAAAAAAAATTAGGATTTAGTAAAAAAAATATTAAATTATCCTCAGTTACAGATAGACCAGGTCATGATAAAGAATATAAGATTAACTGTACTAAAATTAAGAAATTAGGATGGAAATCAAAAACTAATATTAACAATGATTTACTTAAAACAATTAAATATTATAAAAATTTAAAACAATAAATTAATTATATGAAAGCAATTTTATTAGCAGGTGGCACAGGAACTAGATTGAGGCCTGCAACATTAGGAATAAATAAACATTTAATACCAGTATATAATAAGCCAATGATATTTTACTCTTTGAGTGTTTTAATGCTATGTAAATTTAGAGAGATCATATTGATATGTGACCCGGACAGTAAAAAAGTTTATAAAAAAATATTCTCTAATGGAAGACATCTAGGTATGAAAATAATAATAATTACTCAAAAAAAAGCAAATGGTATCCCTGAAGCCTTTTTAATTTCAAAAAAGTATATAAAAAATGAAAGTGTTTGTTTGATGCTAGGAGATAATTTTTTTTACGGTCAGGGGTTCTATCAAAATTTGAAAAAAGGGATAAAATTAAAAAAAGGAGCATTTTTTTTAGCTTATAATGTTCAAAATCCTAAAAAGTATGCTGTTTTAGAAAAAAAAAGGAACAAAATAAAAAGTATTGAGGAAAAACCTCAAAATCCAAAGACTAATTTAGCCATTCCTGGTATTTATTTTTTTGATAAGAAAGTAGTTAGTTTTTGTAAAAAATTAACAAAATCTAAAAGAGGTGAATTAGAAATAGTTGATTTGATTAAAATTTATATAAACAAAAATCTTGCTAAATTCTCTGAAATTGGTCGAGGTATTTCCTGGCTTGATATGGGATCATTTGATGATTTGAATGATTGTTCAAATTACATCAGAGCAATAGAAAAAAGACAAAATTTTATTATAAGTTCGCCTGAGGAAATAGCTTACTTGAATAATTGGATTACTAAAAATAAATTAGTTCAGATTTCTAATAAATATAAAAATGAATATGGAGATTATTTAAAAAGACTGTGACCCAAAAAAATAAATACACTAACTGTAGAGTAACAGGTCAAAAAATTCCTATTATTCTTAATTTCGGAAAAATGCCAATTGCAAATAATTTTTCTCGAAGTGTTGATAAAAAAAATTTTTACAATATGAGTGTTGCTTTCAATGAAAGCAATGGTTTGTTTCAACTTGTTAATGCGCCAAAACCAAAAAAACTTTTTAATAAAAATTATGCTTTTTTATCTTCGACATCTAATTCAATGAAAGTTCATTTTAAAAATATTTCAAAAGTGATTAAGAAAATGATGAAAAAAAATTCTAAAATTTTAGAAATAGGCTGCAATGACGGAATTTTTTTACAAAATTTCAAACATTATGATCACCTTGGAATAGAACCTTCAAAAAATGTATGTGACATTTCAAAGTCTAAAAATTTAAATGTTTTAAATTCTTTTTTTAGCAAAAAACTGATAGATCAAAAAAAACTACATAATAAATTCAATTTTATTTTTGCTGCGAATGTAATTTGTCATGTGCCTGACATACTAGGCTTATTTAAAGGTATTGAAAAAACTTTAAAAAAAGATGGTTTATTTATTTTTGAAGAACCTTATTTAGGTGCGATGTTAGAAAAAACTTCTTATGATCAAATATATGATGAACATTTTTATATGTTTTCAGCTCATTCAATTAAAGCAATTTTAAAAGAATTTGATTTGAAGTTAATTAAGGCAGAAAGAATACCCACACATGGTGGGTCAATGCGTTATTATGTTAAAAAAACAAACTTCTCAAAGAAAAGCAAACAATTACAAAATATTATAAAATATGAGAAAAAAATAAAGATTTCAAAAATTAAAACCATGAAAACTTTTGCAAAAAATTGTTTAAATTCAAAAAAAAGAATATTAAATAAAATAAAGGAATTGACCAATAATGGCAAAGATATCTATGGATACGGAGCAACCTCAAAAAGTACAACTATTCTGCACTTTTGCAAAGTAGGAGATAATTTCATTAGTGGTATCTTTGATAATACACCAACAAAAATTGGTAAATATTTTCCAGGTAAAAAAATAAAAATTATTGACTACAAAAAATTTAACCAAGTTAAACCTAAATATTGTTTCCTATTTGCTTGGAATCATTTTAAAGAAATATTTAATAAAGAGAAAAAAAATCAAATTAAATGGCTTTGCCACATAGATAAAAAATTTTTTCCAAAAAATGTAAGAAAAAATTTTGTTTGATTATGATTTTTTTTGCTAATCCAAAATCAGAATATATCTACTTAAAAAAAAAAATAGATAGCAAAATCAAAAAGGTTTTGAATAGTAATTCTTATATATTAGGTGAAGAAGTTGAAAATTTTGAAAAAAAATTTTCAAAATATTTAGGTGTAAGATTTTCTATAGGAGTGTCTAACGGTACAGATGCAATTATTTTAGCATTACAATCAATTAATATTAAAAAAGGAGATGAGATAATTACACCATCACATACCGCCTTTGCGACAATTTCAGCTATAGTAGACGTTGGGGCTGTTCCTGTGTTTATTGATATTAATGAAAATGATTTTACAATTGACACAAAACAAATAGAAAAAAAAATTACAAAAAAAACAAAAGCGATCATTGCTGTCCATATTTATGGAAATCCAGTGAACATGGATGAAATAATGAGGATAAAAAAAAAAAACAAGATTTTTTTGATTGAGGATTGTGCTCAAGCACATGGAGCGATTTATAATAAAACAAAAGTAGGTAATTTTGGAGATATTTCGACTTTTAGCTTTTATCCAACTAAAAATTTATCAACTTTTGGAGATGGTGGAGCAGTTTGTACAAATAACAGTAAAATTTATAAAAAAGTAAAATTATTGAGAGAGTATGGTTGGATTAAAAAAAATTTTAGTAAAAGTAATGGTTCAAATAAAAGATTAGATGAACTACATGCAGGAATTTTAAATGTAAAATTATCCTATTTAGATTACTTTAATGAAAAAAGAATTTTAATAGCAAAAAAATATTTAAATAATTTAAAATCTCCAAAATTAGAGTTACCTAAAATTAATTTTATAAAAAAAAAACATGTTTTTCATCTTTTTGTTATTAGAGTAAAAAATAATCAAAGAGATAATTTTTTAGATTATTTAAAAAAAAAAAATATTTTGGCAGGAATTCACTACCCATTACCCAATCATCAACAAAAACCTTTTAAAAAATATTGTAATAACAAATTGATTATTACTGAAAAAATATCAAAAGAAATAGTTTCTTTACCCAATTATCCATTAATAACTAACAAAAGTTTAAATAGAATAATAAATCTAATTAATAAATTTTAATTTAAAGATATTTTCTTAGTTTTTTCATAATTTCTTTTTCTTCTTGATAAACTATCTTCATTGGTTTACCTAAGGATTGTTCTACCACTCTCACATCTTTAATTAATCTAGCGTAACCTAAGGGTTCAATTGAAGCTTGTTGGTCTGTACCCCACATTGATTTATCAAGTGTAATATGCCTTTCTATAATTTTAGAACCCAAAACTACTGCAGCAACTGATGATGATAAATTCATTTCATGTCCTGAGTAACCAATGACAGATTTAGAATAAATTTTTTTTAATTTTTCAATATATCTTAAATTTAATTGATGATTTTGTGCTGGGTATGAACTATTGCAGTGAAGAATTGATAAGTTTTTTTGAGAAAGAGTGTTAACTGCTTTTTTTATTTGTTTCTCTGTGCTCATGCCAGTAGAAATTATTATTGGCTTTTTTGTTTTTTTATATTCTCTAAGTAAATTTAAGTCTGTAATGCAAGCAGAAGGAACTTTATGAAACTTTACTTTGTATTTTTCAATAAATCTTATTGAAGGGATATCCCAACAGGATGCAGTCCAAAGTATACCAATCTTCTTAGAGAATTTATCTATAATATCATATTCTTTCTTACCAAATTCTATTTTTTTTTTATAATCAATATATTTCATTTTTCCCCAAGGAGTTTCTCTTAAATTGTTCCAGGTACTTTTAGGGGTAGCAATTTCCGGGGTTCTTTTTTGAAATTTAACTACATCACATCCAGCAAACTTTGATGCTTCAATTAACTTTAAAGCATTTTGTATATCTCCATTATGATTAATTCCAATTTCTGCAATGAAAAATGTTTTATTTTTAGTTAAATTTTTAAAAAAATTCATAAGAATATTTTTATTTTACACAAAAAAAATTAAAGGTCTACTTTTAATATTAATATGATTAAAACAAAGCACTTGTTTGGAAATTAAATTAGATGAAAGTTAAAGTTTTGATTTAAAAAATTGAATATTTTTTTCTACATTTTTTTTATAATTTTTTAATTTTTTTAAATCGTATTTAGCTGTTTTTTTTTTAAAACTTATTACTACACCTGTTCTATCTCTATTAGATAAGTTTTTTGCACTTCCATGAATTACTTCTGGATGATGAATTATACAGTCACCAGGTTTTAAACTTGGATATTTTTTTTTGTATTTGATTTTCTTTAATGCTTTAGAAATTATTTGTTGAGAAGTTCCCTTTTTATATGAGAGCTCATGTTTTAATAATCCTTTTTTATGTGACCTTTCCAGATAACAAATTCCACCATTATTTTTATCCGAATTACTGCAAGCAATCCAAACATTCAGTGCTTCTGCTTTTTTTATATTCCAAAAATAATTATCTTGATGAAAAGGAGAACTTTGGCCAGTTTTTTTTGGTTTTAAAAAAAATTCTAAGTTTCTAACAATAGTTTTATTTGTATTTAGAATATAATTTACGATATTTTGTAATTTTTTTTTCTTTGAAAGTTGATTCAAATAGCTCTTAATTTTGAGTTTATTAATGTCGTGGATCGAATTAATTCTTCCATCTGGGGTCAAATGTAAATGTTTATATTTTTTTTTTTTTAAAATTTTAGAAATATAAGCTATGTCTTTTTTTATTAAATTAACTTCATTGTTAGTAAATAGATTTTCTATTTTAACAAACCCATTTTCGTTAAATTTTGTTTTAATGCTTATATCTAAATTTAAAGTTTTAATCATTTTAAAAATTAATGCTTTTAATTTTAATATTTTAATATACTTTAAATTCAATTTTATTAAATAATTCATTTATAATTATGACTTCTAGATTAGTTTATATAAACGGAAAATTTGTTGATGAAAAAGATGCGAAGGTATCTATTTATGACTCTGCTTTAATGTTTGGAGACATGATATTTGAGATGACAAGATCTTTTAATCAAAAACAGTTTAAATTAAAAGAACATTTAGAGAGATTATTTAGAGGAATAAAGATTTATCAAATACCAATTAAAATTTCATTGGATGAATTAACAGAAATTTGTCATGAGACTGTTAAAGTTAATCAACCTTTTTTTAATAAAAATGATGAGCATAGGTTAATGATTAATATAAGCAGAGGTCCTCTGGGCCCATACTCAGAAGTTTTTAATAATAAATTAGAGCCTACTGTTATTGTTTCAGATTTTCCTCTAAAATGGACAATTTCATCAATGTGGAAATTATATTCTGAAGGAATAAATGGCGTAATAACAAATCAAAAAGCAATACCATATTATTATTTAGATCCAAAAATAAAAAATAGAAGTAGAGTTTTTTATCAGATGGCAAATATCGAAGCTTCAAACTTTAAAGGAAAGAATAATTGGGCAATACTAACAGATAAAGATGGTTACTTAGCAGAAGGCAGCGGATGTAATATTTTTATCATAAAAAATAAAAAAATATTTACTCCTCTTGGAAAAGATTGTCTGATTGGAATATCAAGAGATTACATTTTTGAATTAAGTAATCAACTAGGTTATGAATGTATTGAAAAAAATATTGAGCCTTATGAAATGTATAATGCAGATGAAGCTTTTGTTACAGGAACTCCTTTTTGCATATTACCAGTTTGTAGATTAAATAATTTAGACATTGGAGATGGTAAATTTGGAAAAATTTCTAGAGAACTTTTAAATTTATGGAGTAAAAATGTTGGTCTTGATATAGCAAATCAAATGAAAGATTATTTTGAAGAGTTTAATGATGTTAAAAAAGAAAATACAACATCCATTTATCAATTTAAAAAAAATATTTAATAAAAAATATGTTTCAAATAATAGGTCCAGTTTATCCTATAACCCCAGCATTTAAAAAAAATGAATCCATTGATTGGATTAAAACAAAAAATTATATTAAATATTTAATTAAAAAGGGAGCAAAAAACTTAATTATTACAGCTGGATCAAGTAGAATAAATTTACTTACAGATGAGGAGTTACATAAATTAAATAAATTGGTCTCAGTAGAATCAAAAAAAAAAAATATAATTAGTATCACCTCAAATCACATTTATGGTGACTTGAATAAAACTAGAGAATTTATTGAAGAAAGTATAAAAAATAAAGCTTCTGCAATTTTAATATATTTTTCAGAAAGATATTATGGCGACAATGAATTAAAATTTTTTTTTAGAGAGTTAGATAAGATTTGTAATAATAAAATAAAATTTTTGATACACGCGGTTTTATTAAGGAACGAAATTCCTCAACAAAAAAAATTAACTCCAATATCAATTAATGTATTTGATTATCTTATAAAATTAAAATCATTTGGTGGAATTAAAGAGGAATTTAATATTTCAAAATATAGGATTAAACTCATAAAAAAGTACAAAAATAAAATGAACATTATCTCAGCTGGAAGTTCTATGAGAGGTTTTAAAAAATATATTAAATATGGATTAAAATCATACTTAACATCTGTTGGTAGTTTTAATCCTAAAATCGAGGAAGATTTTTTTGATTTACTTTATTATAAAAAAAACAGAAAAAAGGCAAAAAATCTTATTAATAGATATGAGGTATTTTTTGAAGATAATAAATTAATTGGATGGCACTTAACAATGAAAACAGCATTATATTCACTTGGTTTGATGCCAATATATGAAAGATCACCTCTCAAAAATGCAAATAAAAATATAGTTAATAAATTCAGATTAAAAATTAAAAATATGAAAATAAATGATTATGAAATTTAAAAAAAACTTTAAAATAAAAAATATACCTGTAACAGAAAATAGAATTTTTATAATTGCAGAAATAGCATGTGGTCATGGGGGCTATTTTAAAAAAGCAAAAAAACTTATTGATGTAGCTGTTGATGCAAAAGCAGATGCAGTACAATTTGAAATTTTTGATCCAGACACATGCTGTATACCAGGAACAGAAGAAAATTTGGAATTGCATGATGCTAATTTTTCAAAAAATGAATGGATTTGGTTACTCAATTACGCAAAAAAAAAAAATATTATTAGATCTGTTTTTGCATATGATTTAAAATCTCTTAATTTCGCCATAAACCAAAAAGTAGAAATGATAAAATTTAATTCTTCAGATTTATTAAATATAGATATGCTT
>Ga0315330_10000723_pt1 | contig 21354 bp, 21 predicted proteins | sample M140m34915metaG_FD_203453 | JGI IMG/M metagenome (GOLD analysis project Ga0315330, IMG submission 203453) | Ammonia-oxidizing marine archaeal communities from Monterey Bay, California, United States - M1 40m 34915 | ecosystem: Environmental > Aquatic > Marine > Intertidal zone | place: USA...
GGTCCTGAGAACTTGCAGATACTGACACAAGGATCTATCTTTTTTGGGGAAACAAGGCTTATCTTATTAGCCACTTTAACTATTCCTTGATAGATATCTTATGGTTGCGATTTATGTCGGCTTATTACAATGTCTTCTGAAAACACAATAAATGATCTAGGAGTAACCTATCTTTTTGGTAGACCTTCTTGGCACATTTTCCATAATAATAAATTAATACGATCTTGACCATAGAAGGTCTCACCCCGGAAAGTCATTAATGGTACCCCCCAATGATCTGTTTTCTCTTGGGCCGCTTGGTTCTTTTCAATTATTCTTTGAAATTTAGCAGGTTCTGACTCAACTTCTTTAATTAAGCTAGCCCCATCTATATTACACGCATTTAGAGCGGCCCTAAGATGCTTGTTTTCATGCCAATTATCAATAGAACCATCCCATAGCTTGCGGGAAACATGATCCACAAACCTCAGTGCGCTTCCTTCCATTTGGCATGCCGCCCCTATTAAAGTTATTTTACGAATATAAGGTTGCTCGGGTGCAATCTCATTTGTTTCCATATCCTGAATAATTGGATCTGGAACAGGCCGGCGGTATGGTATATCTAAGAAGTCTGCGACGCGTTGACTATCCTTTAGGTGATAGCGTCGGTATTTTGGATTTACTGTTTTGAAAAAGTTAGGAATACGTATAGCTAGTGGGAACACGGGTCGCACATTGATAGTTACTTGAAATTCCCTATTAATATCAAGGATACGGTCGAGAGCCAGATAGCAGAAAGGACTTCTGAATGACCAAAAGAGGTCGAATGAGAAGTCTCTAGAATTATTATTTTCCATTTTTAGTCCTCAAAGCTTAATATTTGACAATCATAGACTTATTTTGATCGCTGTATTGTGTAATCATATTTAGATTGTAAAGTGTTTTTTTGTTCTAGGAACTAGATGAGCAAAGCGCTAATTAATCTGATATTCATAGTCGCTATTTAAAATACGGTGTTTTGGGCTGAATTTTCAGGTTTTGCGCATCATAAGTTAACTTCGGGGAGAAGGGTATTTTGGCCGCCACATTAGAGTTTGGAGTTTTTGATTGGATAGATCGTTCACCTGATGCGGTTGGCGACTTATATGAACAACGATTACAATTGGCAGAACTTGCAGACGGCGCAGGCTTTTATGGATACCATCTGGCGGAGCACCACGGTACCGCTTTAGGAATGGCTCCATCCCCCTCAGTATTTTTTTCTGCTCTTGCGCAGCGTACGGAACGGATTCGTTTTAGTGCGATGGCTTTTTTGCTCCCCATGTACCACCCAGTTAGATTGGTCGAAGAAATTTGTATGCTAGACCATTTTTCCAAAGGCCGTGTTGAAGTCGGAATTAGCAGGGGTGTTTCACCCCATGAAATTAAGTGTTTTGGTATTGACCCTGGAGCAACACAGGGGATATTTAACGAGGCTCTCGACGTGTTCCGAGAAGGTATGATGGAGCGTGTGCTCGATTATAGTGGTGAGCATTTCCAGTTTGAGCAAGTATCGCTTCCGATTGGTCCGGTACAAAAGCCTCATCCCCCCATATGGTACCCGACATTCAGCGAATCAGGTACAACCTATGCCGCGAAAAATAGCTTTAATTTCTTAACATTAGGGCCTCCTGAATTAGTGAGTCAGTTAGCGTGTCTATATAGGCAGACATGGGCTGAATATCAGTCAAGGCCAACAGACTTTCATGACCTTGATTCCCCGAAGATCGGTGCTATGCGACAGGTTTTTATAGGCGAGACTGATCAGCAGGCGTTAGATACTGCTGAGGCTGCATATCAAGATTGGTATCAATCGATTACTGAGCTTTGGAGAAAGAATGGGGATACTAGTTTCGATGATTTTTTTTCATGGGAGGCGTGCTTAGCTTCAGAGACTATACTCATAGGGTCGCCTGAGACTGTAAGAGATAAGATCGAGAAATTAGTTGAGCAGAGTGGTATAAATTATTTTGCAGGTTCATTTGCTTGGGGATCTCTGACGTTTGAGGAGAGCAAGGAGTCATTTGAACGTTTCGTGTCGCAGGTGATGCCAGCACTAGAAATGCCCGTAGCCGTTTAATTTTTCTGAATGATCTGAGAACGACGGAGTATGCCTGCATGGATAAGCAAGATTTCTATCAAGACGCGCGTTCTGACATTAAAGGGCCTTTAGATGGGGTTAGGGTTCTGGAGGCGACTACAATGTGGGCGGGACCGATGGCAGGTTGTGTGTTCGCCGATTTGGGGGCTGAGGTAATAAAGGTTGAACATCCCAAAGGGGAAGTATGTAGAGCCTTACCTCCGTTTTTGCCAAACTCTACCTTGACGGTTCCGCATGAAACGGTTAATCGCAACAAAAAAAATGTCACCCTAGATCTTAAATGTGCAAAAGGTCAGGAGATCTTCCTTAGGCTAGCTGAAGATAGCGATTTAGTTATAGAAAACTTCAAGCCTGGAACTTTATCGTCATGGGGCCTTGGATATGAAGAAGTACGCAAGGTTAAAAAAGACATTATTTATGTCTCCATCAGTATGTATGGGCAGTTTGGGCCTTACTGTGACCGTCCAGGATATGACCCCTTAGCGCAGAACTTCACGGGATGGAGTTCTCTTAATGGCGATATTGACGGTCAACCTACTAAGGCCCCTACCTTTCTAGCAGACGATTTAGCGGGACTACATGCCGTAATCGGAGCGATGGCGGCTCTAAATCATAGAAATAGTTCTGGTGAAGGGCAACACGTGGATATATCCCTAGTAGACAGTCTTTTGTTCCAAAGTAACGGTTATCTTACTTCGGGAAAACTGGGAGTACCGTTAGAGAGAGCTGGCAACAAGTCCTCTATTGCAGCTCCTGTGAATGGGTATAAATGTTCCGACGGAAGTATCTATGTGGCTGTACTGCTAGACGCTCACTGGAAAGCCTTTTGCTCCCTAATTCGACGCGATGAAATGTCAGGAATGGACGCATCAGAGCGGAAGCGAGAAATGCAATTAGTGGATAAGATTATGGCAGACTGGTGTCGCACGAGAACGGTCAAAGAGGTTATATTAAAACTTACAGAAATTGGCCTCGCGGTAACCAAAGTTAATACTTTTAGTGAAGCTGCAAGTCACTCTCAGATTAAAAGTCGTGATATGTTACAGGAAACTGAATTAGTTGATGGTAGTCAAATTCCTTTAACTGGACCTGCGGCAAAATTCTCGCGCACCCCTACTAAGATTCGAAGCGGTGCGCCTCAGTTGGGTAGAGATAATAATGAGGTATTGCAGTCTTTGGGTTTTTCTATGAAGGATATAAATGCCTTTAGGCGAGATGATATTATTTGAGCTTAGGTATTCTGAAAAATATACTGGAGTAGGGGTGTTCTAAAAAAGGGGTAAGAAATGGAGAAAACTAGAGTTGCAAACATCACTTCTGATCTAATAGATGCCGTTCACGAGATTTGTATTAAGCACGCAGTAACACACTCGGAATATCGTGCGGCCATTAACTTCATCAGCCAGGCAATCGACAGTGGTGAGCGTTCTTTATTATTTGATGCATTTCTTGAAGCCAATGTGGTGGCAAGCGACCCGACCAAGATTTCCGGAACTACTTCTCAGGTACTTGGCCCGTTTTATTTGCCTGATATGCCTTTTATAAAGGATGGTGTTCTAGCGAGGAAGAACGAACCTGGAGAAAGGTTGAGAGTGTTTGGCAAAGTTTTAAACACCAAGAGCGAACCAATTGGTGGTGTAGAGTTAGATTTCTGGCAGGCCGATGCTCAGGGAAGATATTCACACTTTGACGGAGGAGCTACTCCCGAGGAAAACCTCCGAGGGAAAGTAGAAAGCAACGGTACTGGTGATTTCTTTCTGGAGACAGTGAAACCTGCACAGTACACCATCCCCGATTCAGGACCTACGGGTTTGCTACTCAAAGAAATGGGAAGACATCCTTGGAGGCCGGCACATTTGCATGTGATAGCACGTCATCCCGATTACTCAACACTGACTACACAGATTTACTTCCAGGGAGACGAATACCTTGAGTCTGATGCCGTTCGAGCAGCAAGCACTGATCTTGCGTTCCCGCTAACTTATGAAGGAGAACAAGCCTCTGTGTCATTCAACCTCGTCTTGCAAGCTACCGATAGTTGTAGTTAACAACGCAGGGAAAGCGAAGGTGCAATTCTTATATGTTCGTATTGACTTTAGGCATTACTTGATTAGCCATTAATTCCATAGAACGTTTTGCCAGTTCCGGGTTACTCCAATCATGCCCTGCGTAAACGAGAGTTCCAAAACTTCCAACTGTGTTCCTGAAATCAAACAATTTGGATGCCACCTGTTCGGGAGTTCCGCATATGATCAGCGAGTTCATTACAAATTCTAACGTGACATCACTGTCTGGCATTTCAGCGCTAGTTTTAAAAAGATCTGGCCGACCATTGCCTATAAGTTTTTTCATGAGGCTAGAATAATAATTGCCGTAAGGACCTGTGGGATCCATAGCATATTCATAAGCTGTTTTTTCGTCGTCGGCAACAAAAATACTTTTTGCAACTCTCCAATCTGAAGGAGTGTGAGGAATTCCTTTGGCATTCCAGCCCTCACACAATTTTTCCCAGTGACTAGCAACCCACACTGGCTGTAAAAAGTTAGCAGATATGATCGACCATTGATTTTGAGCCGCGGTTGCTACGCTCTCGGAAAACGGGGACATGCACGCCACCATGATTGGTGGATTCGGCTTTTGATAGGGCTTGATAATTAAGCCCTGCCCGATCTCTATATCTGCGGTTTCAATGGTTGAGATATTCCAATAGTCACCCTCAATATTGAAGGGACCGTCATTACCCCATATAGTTAATATTTGCTCAATCGCCTCGGCAAACATTGCCTTTCGATCTTTTTTTAGTGTTCCAAAGGCCTCAGCATCTGATAGCAGCCCTCCAGGACTGATTCCAAATATGAACCGACCTCGAAGCATGTGATCCAGCATTGATACTTGAGCCGCGACCGCCGCAGGATGACTATTAGGTAAATTGACAGTACCGCTACCAAGTATGATATTGTCAGTTTGATAAGCAAGACTCGCTAAAAATATTAAAGACGAAGTGATTGTTTCGGCTTCATCGGTCACGTGTTCCCCTACGAAACCTTCTTTAAATCCTAATCTGTCAGCAAGTATGAAAGCATCTCGGTCCTCATTCAGAGTTTCCATATAGTTACGATTCTTGGGATGAAGTGGCATCGTGAAGTAACTAAGATCCATGTTTTTCCTCTCGCCTGTAATGTAAATAATACAAGGTTGGCACTTCAGCCATATTACCGCGCATAATTCGTTAGAGCTATTGCATTCTGGTGCTTCACCAAATTTTATTGGTATATTAGTTGCCAACTAAAAAATGGGATACAAAGTATGTCTTTAGCAAATCGATTGGATGACATTCGCCAAGCATCCGCCGGAAAGATTCCTCCAGACGCCTTAAAGGCTATGCAGATGGCAACCGAGGAGTTACGTAATTCCGGAATAATGGGTGGGATAGTGAAAGCCGGAGATATTTTTCCATCTTTTTCTCTCAGGAATCAGAATGATAAAGCCATTACATCGCAAGAGCTGCTTTCTAATGGGCCCATTGTGTTCACAATTTTTCGAGGTCATTGGTGACCCTATTGTAATGCGGAGCTGTATGCTCTGCAGGAGTTACATAAAGATTTTTCGGGAAAAGACGCAACTATAGTGGCCTTAAGCCCGCAGGGTATAACTTTTAGATCGCAGATGGTCGACTCTCATAATCTTAGCTTTGATATTTTGGGCGATCCTGGAAATGAATTCGCCTCAAGACTGGGCTTACGATTTACGCTCCCTGATGAATTGATACCCATATACAAAAGTTTTGGAATAGATCTACCCGCATGTAACGGTGATGACAGTTGGTCGTTACCGATCCCGGCTAGAATCTTGATTGCCGCCACGGGCGAGATCCTTGATGTTAACGCCGATCCAGATTATACGGTCCGCCCAGAACCTATCGATACATTAGCGCTGCTGGGGTGATGCTCGACTAGCTTAAGGTGATCACGTGCTGATTCTTGCGAGGCTTTACCTGACCGATTATCTTAGCGTCGGCGTAGCCATTTTCCCGTAAGTTGGCTAAGCAAGAGTGGGCCCTTTCGTGGGGCACGGTGCCTAATAGCCCGCCAGAGGTTTGCGGGTCAAAAGTGATATCTAGTGCACTTGTTATTTCGGTTGCTATGTCAACCATACCTTGCAGTTTTAGATTTTGGGAATGAAGTGAGCTCTCATAACCTTTTGCAAAAAGGGATTGTGCTTCGGGCAGCACTGGAATGGCCGCGCTTGATAGTGTTGCGCACAGTTGGCTACTACTCAGCATTTCTATGAGATGACCGCATAGACCAAAGCCGGTAACATCGGTCATAGCAGTAGTCTCATGAGATTTAAATATTTGGGCGGCCGTTTTATTGCTGGTTAACATCATATTAACCGCCGATCGTATGGTTGCGGCCTTAGATTCACCTTGCATCATGGCTGCAAAAATAACCCCGGTTCCAAGGGCTTTAGTTAGGATTATTGCGTCATTATTTTCTGCGCCGCTTTTTTTTAGTAGATCTTTTTCAGAGCAGTATCCATTAATACTTAGCCCAAGACTCATTTCCAGCCCCTCGCAGGAATGGCCTCCGATCAGTTCAACATTATCTTCGGACAGAGCTTTTAAAGCACCTGACATTAGTTGGGCTAGGTCGTCGGCCATAAGTTTTTCTGTGCCTATTGGGATAGTGGCGAATGCTAGCGCAGTTTTCGGTTCCCCCCCCATGGCATAGATATCAGATAAAGCATGAACAGCTGCTATTTGGCCGAAAAGGAAGGGATCATTCAAAAAGTCTCTAAATCCGTCCACAGTATAGAGCGCGAGCGCGCCGGGAGGGACGCGCGTAACAGCGGCGTCATCAGGGTTGCTGAGACCCACCAAGACATTCGGATCAGAATATCTAGGAGCGAGCTTTTGTAATGCGGACTGCAAGATCTCCGGTCCAATCTTCGAACCACACCCTCCACACCTCATGATTTCCGCAATAATCTTTTTGTCCGAGCTATCTAGACCAGTTTCTATCATTCTCGGTAGCTCGGTGTACCGTTCAATAAAGCGTTTATCAATATATTTTTTTAATCGCCACAACCATTCGCCGCAAAAGGCCACTCGATATTTTGTTCCTATTGCTAATTTTTTTCCCAAAGAAATTAGACTTAGCACATCCTTCTGCGGTGAATATTTCTCTAGTCTTGTTTCTCCCCGAGCGACGTGACGAAGATTCTTTGCCAGGATAGGCCCCTGTCTGACCGCAAATACACCAGATTTTGGCCGGTTGAATTTTTCTACATCGGCGATATCCCCGACCGCAAAAATATTTTTATGGCCAATTGCCTGTAAGAATTTGTTTACCTTAACGAATCCAGTCGTGTTAGTTTGGAGACCGCAATCACCAGGCCATTTTGGGGCAGAAGCTTGTGTTGCCCAAATAATATGCTCGACAATGATCTCTTCGCCGGCCTCATTGCAAACGGCATTGTTTGTCGCGCTAACGACTTTGAAACCAGTGACTAATTGTATTCCGGCCGATTTGAGTGCTTGCATACAGTGTTTCTGGGCAGAGCGGGGGAACGTAGGGAGTATTGAATCATCTGCTGTGATGATTACGACTTCGGTATTTGAGACCGCCTCACCTGTACCATTCAGTGTATTCATGAAGCGGTGCTTTATTGCAAATGCCAACTCGACCCCGCCAGCCCCTCCACCAACTATACCAACGGTGCGTGATTGACCTTGATCAGAAGAAGATTCGGAGTTTTTGAAATATTCATAAAAACTATTTATTGGCTTGACTGGTAGAACAGATTCATGGCCATCAGGAATCTCTGAAGGTGCCGAGCCAATGTCTAGACTAAGGACATCAAATGGTACTGGAGGTCTACCGTCACATAGGACAATATTTTTTTTTAAGTCGATTGCTAAAACTTCACTGTGAAAAAATCTACAATTCGCAAAGTGTGTCAGTGGATGAAGATCAATATGCACGTCATCAAATTTATAATGGTTTGCAATTAGCCCAGGCAGCATTCCAGAATATAAAGTTCGATCTTCTTTACTTATTAATGTCAGACGAGTCCCAGGTTCGGGTTTCATCCCAAAATTCCTGATCACCTCAATATGAGCATGACCACCGCCGATAAGTACGATATCCGTATGTATACTATCTGTATTTAGCTTAGAACTATTCAATTTTTGATATCAGCATTATGTGTCTACAGTTCTCCAGTCCATCGGATTAGTGTGAGGTTTTGACCAAGTACTATCACTATTATTTACCGGATTATTTTCTATTAAACCCGCGTCATCAATTTCTTGCATTGCTTCTTTACTGAATTCAGCGCCTGGTGCATCTCCGGCAATGACAAACATTAAAACTGCGGGTTGGTCTCGAGGGCCGTCGGACACATTTTCAAACCGTCTTATGGCACCTGGCGGAAATGAAATTACGTCAAGCGGTTGCAGGTCTACATGTTGTTGGTTCCCACTTTCCTCTTCCCAACTTGCTCGCCAAGTACCGGTCATACAAATAAAGGTTTCATTTGTATCGTGATTATGCATCATGGGGCCTTTGCCAGGCAGTGCTTCGCAGTAACCTAGGTTGAAGCCTTCGCTGATCTTTATCGCGGACATTCTCGCCGCTGCAGCACCTACTGGAGAGACGATTCCATCTTTTTCATCGGCCGGTGGCTGGAAGCCAATGACGTTATATAGAACTCGCTGAGCACTTGGCATATAGCTATCAGGGAGACCGCCATCGAACCCTTTTAAATCACTAAAACGTGCGACACGTTTCAGCATTTCGTCCTGGGTGGGATAATATCTTGGGATTTGTTCTTTAAAAGTCATAATATTTGCTCCCCTATTATATTCCTGGGTTCACTCAGATTCGTTGGTTCTTAAAACTGCCCAGTTAATTTCAATCTTATCTTGTTTGCGTTTAAATTTGCATTATTATTAATAACGCAGCAGTTTCATCCTTTTATTTTATATCAGAAGATTTAATCAGACAGCGATTTGCTCAAAAAACACTATGACCAACTCTAATAATTTTAATATTACTCCCAGCAGTGATGGGTTCGGCGCAACTTTAAGGGGTATATTACTGAATGGTGAACTCTCAACGGCTCAAGTTACAACAGTAATAGATGCTCTAAATCAGTATGGTGTCGTGTCGTTCCCAGATCAAGATTTCACTCCTAGTAGCCTTGAGAACTTCAGTCGAAGGTTAGGCAAATTCGGGGATGATCCTTATGTCCAGTCTATGGAGGGATTTGAGCATGTGATTGAGGTCAGGCGCGATCCGACCGAGACTGCGCCGATATTTGGGAGCTTGTGGCACTCTGACTGGAGTTTCCAAAAGATACCACCAAGTATTACAGCGCTTTACTCTGTCGAAATACCACCACGCGGCGGTGATACTTTGTTCGCAGATCACCGTAGAGCTTTTGAAAGTCTGTCTCCTAAGCTTAAGCAGTTTCTCACTTCGCTTGAAGGTGTACACTCGGCAGGTCCCGCATACAGTGATACTGTAGGACTTTTCTCTAAGGATGATGATACTCGTTCAATGAAGATTCTGGTATCACCTGACGCGGACAATTTTGTTACTCATCCTGTTGTTCGCAGGCATTCACCTTCTGGGAGAGACGCTCTTTACGTTAACCATGTTTATACTACGGCGATAAAGGATTTGTCGCGGGACGAGAGTGATGTGATTTTAAAATTTTTGTTTTCTCACTGCACCCGAGAAGAATTTACCTACCGTCATGTATGGCAGCCGAACACTTTGTTGCTTTGGGACAACCGTTGCGTAAGTCACTATGCCGAAGGAGGTTACGAAGGGTACAGTCGCTTACTATATCGCACTACTATTGCTGGCGAGGTGCCTGTCGCCTCTGAAGGACTTTGAGCTATCCTATAGAGCGAGCTTGAATGCTTTTCGCTTAGAAATTCGGTCATAGTACCTCTGGACGTTTTCTAGCGGTGCTATATCGATGAATTCCTGAGCAAGATGTATGCTATACCCTACACCAGTATCAGCCGCGGAGAACCCGCTCTGCAAAAGGTAATCATGTTCTGCCAGTATTGGTTCGAGTATTTCTAATGCGATAAATAGTCGCCGCGACTCAAGTTTTTGCACAACTTCAGATCTTTTTTCTGGGGCGATGAATACCTTCTGTTGCACTAACGATGCACCGTGTACTGCAATAGTTTCCGCAAAATGGATCCATTGTAACCATTCGATTCGCTCGGAATGACCGGGCGCACGATAAAGGTTCTCGGTATCATAATTTTCGCATAGATACTGACAGATGGCTCCAGACTCAAAAATGGTGCGCTCGTTATCCGTTAAACATGGTACGCGGCCCAAGGGAGAGATCCTTAAGTACTCCGGCGTTCTCAGCGCGGCCATACTAAATTCAATTTCGTGCAGCTTAAACTCAATTTGCATTTCGTGTAAAAGCCATAGTGAACGCATCGAGCGCGCTCCTTTGCAATGGTACAGCTCAATCATTAGTGTTCTACTCTTATTTTATTACCGTCTAATTCTAGCAAATGTGATAGTTTTAAGCTCCACTCATAACAAATAGAATATACGTGAGGATAATATATGGAAGGAAAGCTAGTAGGAAGAACGGCCTTAGTAACAGGAGGAAGTAGGGGAATTGGTAAGGCAATTGCCGAGGGATTTGCAAAAGAAGGCGCCCAACTAGTTATAAATGGTCGTGATATAAAAGTGCTGGAGGCGTCAGCTCAATATATTCGCGAAACGTATGGTGTGCCTGTATTACCTATAGCTGCGGACGTGACAGACGAATATCAAGTAAAAATGATGGTTGCCGAGGCAGAGGCGTTCGGACCGGTAGATGTTCTAGTGAACAATGCCGGTGTTCATATCGCATCTTCATTTTTAGAATATACTTTTATGGACTTTAAAAATGTTATCGAAAGTAACGTGTACAGTGTTTTCCACGTGACTCAGGCTGCGTTAGTCAATATGGTCAAGCGCGAATATGGGCGAGTTATAAATTTGGCATCAACCGCTGGGAAGTGGGGATCGCGTAACCAAAGTGCGTACAATGCGTCCAAGCACGCGGTTGTCGGAATTACTCGGTGCCTTGCGCTTGAAATGGCACCACATAATATCCTAGTAAATGCGATTTGCCCTTGGGTTGTTGATACCGACATGGCCAAAGGATTTATGAGTGAGCATTCAAAGGCGTTGGGTGTTGGAGAGGAAGAACTGGCTGAAAAAATGAACGCATCTACCCCGCTGGGACGTTTGATTAAACCGCGCGAGGTGGCCGGACTTGCTGTGTATCTCGCAAGTGATGATGCATCGTATATAAATGGACAGGCGTGGACCGTTGATGGCGGTTACACTATGATATAAAGGGTTTCCCGATGAAGCTACCTTATAGCAATAGGGTTGATGATTGCTTGTACCGACCCGTAAAGTCGTGGTTGTCCGAGAACAAAAAGAAATTCTGAAGCCCCGTCTTTTGCGAGAGCTCGAGTATCCATATTTTCAAGCAGGTAGATTCCATTCTTTGTGAGCATCTCCTGATGAACAGGGAAGAATTCTCCCTCTTGCTCAAATGGGATTACTTCCACCCCATAGGTGTCCGAACCCACGGCTACTATCTTCCTACTAGCTAAATACCGAGCTCCGTCTTTGCCTAGTCCAGGTTCTCCTTGCATAAATCGCTCGCTATCAGTTTCACTTACGTTCAACCATCCAGTGTGAAAAAGGACAACATCTCCTTCTTTTATCTTTATTCCGATAGCGGCTTCTGCAGCTCGAATATCTTCTTCGTTAAAACTTGTTCCCGCTGGTAGTATCTTTTTGCCTTTTAGCTTTGCCATGTCGAGTAAAACACCTCTCGTTACTATTGGAGGAATCTGCGACGTGGAAAATTTGGTAAGCCCGTTTACTTTAACGAACTCACTTGCGTGAATATTGTTGTAGTAATGATGATTAATCCCGACATGACCGAGACCATCTATTTGACTTCCGATTCCCACGTAACTGTGCACTAGATCATCATTCCCAGTAACTTTGTTTGTACCCGCTGGTGTACCCAAGCCGTCATCTAGTTGTAAAACAGTCATCTGATATGTCCTCGTCCCATAGGCCGGAGAGTCTGGTCCTGTTTCTACTCCCAACGCATATGTTTGGCCTAATTTCACAAGCCTGCTCGCGCTTAGTACCGACTCACTATTAAGTCGATTTACGGCGCCTAATGTGTCATTTGGCCCAAATTCAGATCGGGGAACTTCTTCGCTAATCCCGCTGTGGATGAAGCCTAAGCTGATCAATAAAGCAAATAATTTTGAAATATTCATTTTTCCCCTTACAGTAATTTTGTATGCTTGCGCGACTTTTTTAATATTTACGTATACTGATTAATTTCACAAGTGGTTATCTTAGAATTTATGATAAATATTCATGTAAAGCTTATCGCAATGGGAGTTCTTTGGGCGAGTTCTTATCCGCTGGGGCGGTATCTCGCAGTCTATGATGCCCCTCAAGTGATAACGGCTTTTCGGGCATTAGTGGCATTTGTGATACTTGCGCTGGTCGCGCATTTTAGAGGTCAATTAAAGATAAGGTGGACTAGGCAACTTCTCTATCAGATTATTTTGCTTGGAGTGTGCGGGTTCTGTATCCATAATTTCTTGATGTTTTCCGCACTTGAGCATACGCATGCCGGCACAGGCGCCGTCATTAATGGCGCAATCCCGGTGCTAGTGATCTGCGCTGACTATTTATTTTTCAGACGTAAGGTGAAGCGTAATGCAGTGATCGGAATTATGCTCAGTTTTTTAGGCACTATCATTGTTGTCACCCATGGTGATTTATTCAGTGTTTTTAGCACAGGAGTAGGGCTAGGAGAGGGATTGTTTTTGATTGCGATCTTGGGCTGGACCGGGTACACGATTTTTGGTCGTGCCCCACTGACCTTATATCCAGCGCTAACCATTACGGCATATAGCTGCTTAGCTGGTGGGATTCTCATGCTCCCTCTAGTTATATCGGATCTTCCGGCAGTTTTCAGACTTTTGGGCGAAGGGAAAAATATTTTAATATTAACCGCGCAAGGCATTCTAACTATGGGGGTAGGGTTTCTTTGGTACTACGAAGGGATACAGAAGCTAGGACCTGCGACGGCATCGGTTTATCTGAATCTTGTGCCAGTGATGGGTGTTGTTTTAGCACTACTTATTTTGGGCGAAATTCCGGGAGCTGATTTACTAGTAGGGGGTAGTCTCGTAGTCGGAGGACTTCTTTTGGCAAGTCGCAATGGGTAAGTGATGCTGAAATTGGGCCGACTATGTCCCCTCACTCCAAAGCAACCTTAGTCCCACATGTCATGAAGCCAGCTTTCTATACTTGAAAAATGCTCTGAAAAAGTTTGGACATCATAGTGACTTGCCGCTGGCACATTTGAAAAACTAATTTTATAGCCTTTATCTTTCGCATCATCATACTTGGGTACAAAGCATTTATACTCGAACACTTCATCATTTTTTGAGAGAAGTAAGTGTACTGGAGAAGTTGGGTTCATTTCGCCAGACGGAAAGCCTGCTAATGCTATTCCGCCAGAGAATATATCTGGGTAGCTGTTCAAAAAGTGAAAGGCACCTAATGCCCCCATACTGTAGCCGCCGATCACAATTTTCGCAGGGTTGATTTTATAGACTTCTTGTATTGATTCTATGAGAGTCATAACAAATGATTCATTCTCTTCAGTATGCCACTGCCCGTTGATTGACTCAGGGGCTACTAGTATCGCGTTATATTTTCGGAAGACTGGGAGAAACATACTTTCTAAAAGTGGCCTTCCATAAAAGCGTGTAGGTTGCCCCGCATAATGTAATATGAAAATCAGTGCTGGCTGCTGTTTAAGCTTATTCTCTTCAGGGAGGTAGATGGTTGCTCTGGCGCACCTTTGGTTGTCCGATTCAATTTCGATATCGTGGATCTTGTCGCCTTCTTGAGGTAACTCGCGCTGAATTGCTATAGATGAAAACATTTGGAAGAAGGTCTCCATGTCACAATTAATTGTATTATCATATACGAAGGGTGTTTAAATTTTCTACCGAAGTCAAATTATAAAACTGTCCGTTGAGATTGTTAGTCGGAGGAGTTGAGCCGTGGATCAAATATGTAGCGTTGCGGTAAATTTACTTGCAAATAGACGACATCAGATTACCTGTGGGCCGAGCTCGAATTTTTATGACGCCACGGTAAGGTGTAGTGTCGATCCGAAGAATTTTGGTGATGACATCGTTGGTCGTATTGTCAATGGAAAATTTAGTATTGCATTTGATAACCTGGACAACGGTCGTCAATATTTTTTTCTTGAATCGGCGTCTGGTGAATCGCTTGTGTGTGCGCAAAGAAACGTTCTTTTACACGGCAGTGTCAATTTTAGAGATATAGGTGGATACCTGACTGAGAGTGGGACGCGGATTGCGTGGGGCAAGATTTTTCGGTCCGGCCATTTATCTAACCTCACTGCGCTTGGCAAAATAGTTTTTGCCAAGCTCGATGTTGGTTTGGTTATCGATTTCCGTCTCTTAGAGGAAAAAGCTAATGAAAACGCGCAACTTCCAGGAGACCCTAACGTTTGTCAACTTGGGATAATTCCTGGCGTAGGAACTGCACATTACTTTCATGACTTGTTCGCAACAAAGCCGAGTGAAATTGATGTAGTGGAGGCGATGCACGAGATGATGAGGTATCTGGTAACTGATAATATTGATGTGTACGGCCAACTATTTCAATTGTTGTTGCACTCCGATAACTCAGAAGTTTTGCTCAATTGTTCTGCGGGTAAAGAACGAACTGGGTTCGGCGTCGCACTTCTTCTTGAGTGTTTGGGAGTGCCGCGTGAAACCGTGCTATATGACTTTATGCTTTCAAAGAAATATTTCCCCGTCGAGGACGAAATTGACCGAGTGTTGCAAAAATACGGGGTCTCGAATGAAAATGGAGAGGGTGTTAAGATTATTATGCCGCTGCTTGAAACACGTGAGTCATATTTAAATGCAGCATTTGATTATATCGACAAATATTACGGCTGTACCAAGGCGTTTGCTAAGCAATGTTTAGGTTTAGACGATGTCGATTTCGTCAGGCTGCAAAATAAATATACAGATTAATAAGGGGGAAGCCGATGTCTAAGCTTTATGTCGATACCGATAAATATGGATATTTATCCGAGTTCGCTTCGGTTGAAGCGTACAATTGTGCCATCAAAGATGTTGTCAGAAAACGCTTTGAAGAATCCGGCGTTGGATGGAACGAGTTTGTCTTTGGGGTGGGTGAGCAGTTGATCTCAAAGGATGACATGCAGGCTATTGAGGATAAATTGCTTGCGTTGGGTTATCGTTTCGAACCTTCCGCGATGTCTTCTCCACTGGAGAGACCGGATGCATATAAAGACTCGGGCTTATCGAATGAAGACTTTTGTTTTGAGCATAAGGAAGCACCTGTCGGGGAGATCGAGACCAACGGACGGGAGTTAAGAGGTTCGGGAGACAACGTGGTAAATCATGTTGCAAATTTGAACGGAATTGCCCGTTACGTGAGAACCAGTGATAAAGTACTAGAATATCTAAAAGATGGTGTTCCTGAGGAGACTATTGCAATAGTTGATGACTCGGGTGGTACCCTGACGGCGCCGATACTTGAACAGTTTAAGGGCGTGTTGTGTGCTGGAGGAACTACTCGTTCTCACTTGGCGATCTTGACTCGAGAATATAATATTCCTTGTTTGATGAACGTAAACTTAAATGGGATCAAAACGGGCGAGTTAATCGAGGTGGAGGTGACGGCTCCATCCAAGACCGCCGACGATTATTCCAGTGGCACCGACGTGACAGCTAGAATATGGCGTTTACACAACTAACCTGTATCACACTGGATGAACTTAGGGAAAAATCGGAATGATTAAAAATGAAATTAGTTATGCTCAATTACTTGAGACTAATAATCTTATCCAACAGAACTCTGATGAAACATACTGGCTTTGCGCCACTCGGACTGTTCAAGAGTCAAAAATATTTCCTGTCTCGGCCTATATATTATTTTCTTACTTAAATTGCTTTTATCGATATCCTGAGCTCCTAAAAAAAATAGAAGCTAATATGTCAGCTGAAGAAGTGGGGGATAGAGCGAGAAGTACGGGAGTGAAAATATTAGCGTGGACCATTCCTTGTTTTTATCTTCTTGGTCGAGAGATGCTGATAAACTGGGGAGTTATTAAGCCGACAGACGCTGTTGAAGATGTTGTTTACGTGATGGATTTTTGGAAACGATTCCAATTGTCGTGGCATCGCAATAACGGTGGCCTAACAAATCGTCAGAATGGTCATCGAGCACAAATTTTTCCAGAACAGAAGTTACAAGTTTTTCATGCGGATGCTTTTGAATGTGTCCCTGGAGATGAGTTACACAATTCTGCACAAGAATTTATGGCAACAATTGCGCAGTATGGCTTTTTGGTGTCGTGTGAAAGTCGGTTGACCATTCATAACCATGGTCCGTACAAAGTTTCTGAAAACCGGGAGATGTTGGTCAGAGACTTTCGTGAGTTAGCGGAATATGACTTCCCTTGGTTGGATGGCGTAGCCAAAGACCTGCTATACAACAATTTGACTGTAGCAATGATAGTTGAGGATACCCACATCACATTACTTGATGATTGGGGATCTTTCGAAGCTGAGCCTGAATTAAAGTCTGAACATATTCGAGCTGTTGGTCTATGGACGGCGGATAATCTTACTGATGGGCATCAGCCAATAGGCATGGATACTCCGGAGCAATTAACTCAAACTTTTATAGAATTAACCGCCCAAATTAAAATAGCTACAACGAAGTTGTGGGAGCAGATGGCTGGTTGGAGCAGAGACCAACAAATGGATGCAGGCGCGTTGAATTACTTCGCTGTGCCAAAAGAGTTGGCACATATTGCGGGCTGCTATGAATCAAGTGACTGGATGATGATAGATGACCGTGCTGAACGTTTTCGTCCACTGTTAAACGACGAGTATGGGAATCTGTTTCTCGGGGAGTTGGTGGGGATGATCACTCAACCCAGCCAACAAGCGCACGCATACACTATGGCACAACACACAGACAAGGCCACCAAGGGGTTGAGTTTCATTCCTTACTCTATTTTGCAGGATGAGCAGTATACCTTCGGAGTGGGACCGATTACTGGTGGGGTCACTAATCTAGAGCCTAAACAAGATCGATATAGAACGTCCGAGGGTGTTTTGTCGGAATCCGAACTTAATGAGCGTTGTAAGGAATTTACTATGACTGCGTGCACCGAGGAGTTCCGCTTGCTGTGTTCAGATTGGGTGAAGTACCATTTTCGCGAAGATAAGGCTGACCACTTGTTTGCGATTGAGCAGAAGCATTCTCGTCTTTTGAAAGGTAAGGGGGCCTCTTTATCTCGCGATGACATAGAAGCTTTACGTAATAAATAAAAATGAGTGTTGAAGGAATTAATATGACTCAAGTTTCTGATATTCACGCGGTCTTGCATGCTGTGGCAGTTAAAAAAGGCGCTGAAAAAGAGATTGTTCGTGCACTTACGCGATTGCCAGAAGAACCTTTTAGCCTAGCCTTGGAACATGCTTTACTGGCCGACAAAGTTTCTGAGGTTGAGGGCAAATACTTTCTGACTGCAGTAGGCCATATGATAGTTGGGGCAGAGTATTCCCGCTATTACGATGGTCTCCGTGCCGACTCGAAGTTCTTGGATGAGTACGAAAAATTCGAAATCATCAATATTGAGTTAAAATCTGTGATCACTTCTTGGCAAATGATTGAAGTTGCTGGTGCATTAGTTGCGAATGATCACACCGACGAGTCCTACGACTCGGAAATTATCGATCGCTTAGGAGGGCTGCATGAGCGATTCGAATCTATTTTAGATGGCATAACTAAATTCGTTCCTAGGTTTGTGTTTTACCAGGAAAAGCTTTTGGCAGCGCTAGAGTCAGCGGAGGATGGAAAGATTGAATGGGTCAGTGATGCTAAAATAGAAAGTTATCATACTGTGTGGTTTGAGATGCATGAAGATTTGTTAAGGATAGTAGGGCGAGAACGCCCAGAATAAAGTTAGGAAGGTTTAAATTAATGTCTAGACTAAACGGAAAAATCGCTTTAATAACTGGGGCCGGAACCGGTATTGGGCGCGCATGTATGCAGCTTTTTGCCAAAGAGGGAGCTTTCGTATTTGGTGTCTCTCGGACGCAGTCTAATCTTGATGAAACTCTGAGTTTGGTTACCGCGGGAGGAGGACGTGGCTCTGTATTCAGCGCGGATCTTTCGGATGCCTCGCAAGTCAAGACAGTTGTTGAAAACTGTATTTCCAAGAATGGTAAAATTGATATCCTACTTAACGCCGCTGGTGTCGGCTATAATTTGAGAGAAAGTAGTCAAGGGTCTATGGATCCTATCGACACGACCCCGATAGCGAAATGGAAAGAAGTAATGGCCTCTAACTTGGACAGTTTATTCTATGTGTCTAGGCTAGTTATACCTCAAATGAAGCGACAGAAATCTGGTTCTATCGTAAATATTTCGAGTATTTTTGGTATGGGCGGTGCGCCGGATGCCCACACATACACAGCTACGAAAGGTGCCATTATTAATCTCTCAAAATCGATGGCAGTGGCTTATGTGGACGATGGAATACGATGTAACGTAGTGGCACCTGGATTCGTTGAAACACAGATGGTCGAAAGTGTGATTCCAGATTTATTTTCCGAAGAGAACCCTAAGCTTATCTCTCCAATGGGACGACCCGCGACACCACAAGAGGTAGCCTACGCGAGCTTATTCTTCGCATCCGAAGAGTCGTCCTACTGCACAGGCTCAGTGCTCGCTGTCGATGGAGGGGCTACAGGAAGAGCGTAGATCCTAGCTTGCATTCCGCAGTTTTTCTGTAGCAGTATTATCGATGTTTAGACTCTCGTCCTCGATGCTACCTTTCAGCACAACTCCGTAGGTTTCTTTAGCTCGCTCCATAGTTTCCCATTTTTCTCGAACATCTTTTAGAACCCGAGCCGGATCTCGGTGTCTCGGCTTCCCATACCCACCGCCTCCAGTATCGGTTCCCCTTATAAATTCTCCTGGCGCCAGTTCACACTCGATGACTCCTGCCAATTGTTCTTCTGTACCATCTTTCTTTACACGCCAGGTAGTCGCTAAAGGGCCTGGTTCGCCACCGTTTACACCTTTCGGCGGAAAATGTTGTCCATCACACGCTATAACTACAGTCATTTTATCTTTGCGAGGACCATAAATTACTTCGGCGCCGGGTGCGCCTCTAAATTTTCCAGCGCCACCTCCGCCGGCTATAACTTTGAGAGATTTAAACATTATTGGGTATTTAGATTCGTCAACTTCCACGCTTCCCCGATACATCCTACCGGCAGCTACGGGCAACCCAAAATTTAGCCATCCATCACTTTCGGGACTCGCAGGGCCTCCATTCACAATTAGCCACTCTTGATTAATATAGTCACTATTACCCGATCTCCAGTCTTTACCTGAGATCACGCCTGCCGCAGCCCCCATACCAACGCCACCTTCCGCTAGGCCATAGTTTTCTCCTAATTGCGAAAATGCTGCTTGGGTTGCATTTAAAACTCTATCAGACATATTAGTTGTGGCCATAGAGGCACTGTGGGGGAATTTTGGATTACCGGTAATACAGCCGTCTCGGAGTTTAACGTTAACTCTGGAAAAGCTTCCCCCGTTCACGGGTACTTCCTCTAGACAATTAAACACCCCTGCCATAGCTGTACTTGTGGCTGTCGCTACGGTCATGTTTAAACCAAAATCTTTATTATCTTCATTTTTTGTTAAATCAACTTCGATCATGCCTTCTTCAGAATTGATATCGACATCTACCCGGATATCTAAACCTTTAGGAAGCACCGTTCCTAAAGGGTCATGATGTCCCATACTCGTCAGTTTACCGCTAGGCATTTTTTTAATGGCTTCAGTGGTGCGCGTCGCCGAATAAGCGAACCAGTCACGCATGAATTGTTGGATTGTCTCGATACCATATCTCTCAACCAGTGCGATTAACCGTCTTTCACCAATTCGAGCTGCGCCTATTTGAGCTAAATAGTCGCCGTACCATTGTTCTGGCACGCGTATACGGCGTTGACACATCCGTATTATGTCATCAACATCTTTATAGTCTTTCTGTATTCGTACGCATGGGAAGATTAGCGCGCCTTCTTCGTAAACATCCCTCGCATAGGCATGATAAGTGCTTGGTATAGAGTTGCCACAGTCAGCCATGTGCGCTTTAGCACAAGTCGTGAACAGGTGAACGCCATCAACAAAGACAGGGGCCATAATCATATGGTCAGCAGCGTGAGTGTTGCCTAGGTATGGATCATTATGCAGGAACGCATCACCCGGAGTTAGGTCTTTGTGCAATTCCGTCATTGTCTCTCCTTGCAAAGGACTTCCGAAGATATGTATTGGGAGTCCGTCGCCGGGGCAAAGGAGTTCGTTATCCGCCGTAATAATTGAGCAGGAGAAATCGCGAACTACTGCAAGCACAGCAGAACGCGCGGTTCTGAGTAATGTGTTAGTCATTTCAGCCACAATGGCGTTGATTCGATTAGACAAAACTGCCATATGAACAGGATCCATTTCATAGGTAGTTCTAGCTGTATTCTTATTCATACTAAACCGTGCTCCGATGGTGTTAAAATATATCTTCCCCCAGAGCTCACTTTTACATTGGCTCCGGGGTTTACGACTAGGGTTGATGTAGGCTCTTCTATTATAGCCGGACCGTCGATAGACACGCCGATATTTAGATCACTTCCCAGATAGATGGATGTATCGATAGGCTCTTTACCAAAATATGCTTTCCGTATTCTGTCTGCCGTCGCTCGATTCTCAGTATCAGATCTTGGTGGTTCCAGAGAGGGGGCCTTCACGTCAGCGATAAGCCTGCCACGCCAATTTAAACACTCCACCGCCTGGCCTATATCGGTGATCGCAAAAACTCTTTCATGCATGTTATGGAAGGCTTCAACTAGAGCATCAACATCCTCCGGCCCGTTAAAAACACCAGTCTCAATCTCTACTTCCAATTCCCACACTTGAAATCGATAACGTGCTTCTACGAAATAACGTTTCTTTATTTCAGAAATACCGCGCGACATTAAGTTACTGGCAAATTGA
>Ga0315330_10000724_pt1 | contig 21346 bp, 16 predicted proteins | sample M140m34915metaG_FD_203453 | JGI IMG/M metagenome (GOLD analysis project Ga0315330, IMG submission 203453) | Ammonia-oxidizing marine archaeal communities from Monterey Bay, California, United States - M1 40m 34915 | ecosystem: Environmental > Aquatic > Marine > Intertidal zone | place: USA...
AACGCTTCCCGAGTTAGACATGCTGTTGGTCTCAGGTAACAAGATTGCAGATCTGGGGCCCCTGGTTGAAATGTGCAAAAAAGATGCTGAAGGCGACAGAAGATTTGCACCTTATCTAGAGGTTTATCTGGGTGGAAACCCGATCGATGAGAAGAAGAAGGCAGCCCAGACCGAGACGCTGAAGTCGTTCGGCGTAGACGTTTTCGACAAGTAATGCGTTTGCATTTCAGATTGAGAGGTGTTTTCGCTCTCAGTTGTGTTGCTGAGCTCTTTTTTGTAGGTGCAACTGCAGACCACGTAAGTCGTCTGCATTGATGAGGTCGACGTTCAAATCCAAAAGTTCGTCCCACAGTGCAGGCGAGTCTGGTGTCGCCCAAAATCGTAACAAACGGCCTTTGTCGTGTACCTGTTTGACATACTTGCGTAGTTTGTTTCGTTCTTCTTCCGGGAACTCATTTTGCCCGCGCCAGCGAAAGTGTGAACGCCAGTTGTCACTAATCCACGGCATCGCCTCGGACGAGAGTTCCGAGTTCAAGTCGGAAAGACGTCCGTCGATCCCTGAAATACGGGGCTGAGTTAGCAGGATATCTTCCTTGGCGCGGTTGCCACTTATCACCACACGGACAAGAGGGCCTTTGGAGTCCACTTGTTTCGATCGTGAATTTTTAATTTTCAAAAATAAATCAGGATAGCGCTCCAGCACTGACTGGATTTTTCGATGTGTCTTGATGGCGTCTGACTTCACGTCGATCATCAGCCAGAATGTCTTGTGTGTTGAGTCGTCAGTTTGGTTAGAGAAATGCTGACGAAGCGGGTTGAGGTAAAGAGACTCAAGCGACCGGTCCGGGGTCGTGTCGCGCCGGTCGTGGGCTACTAGCAACTGATTGTCGACGAGGTAAACATCGGCTTCGACACTCGTGAAACCAGCTTGCAGGGCGTCATGTAGTGGGCGTTCGTGTTCATAGTCGTTGTGCGCGTGGGCGATGGGAACAGAGGAGGATGCTTGAGCGAAGATTGTGTGGGACGACAGTGTGGCCGTTGTCAGAGTTGCAACCGAGAGGATGCACTTGAGGCTGGTCAAATGGGAAAAAAGGGACATCGCTGTCTGTCAGTGAGAAACGAAAAGTGATTGCAAAAAAAGACCACTCGACACCAATGGCACCGAGTGGCCGAAGTTGTTCCGCCGGAACTTGAGGACTATTTCTTGTCCACACCCAGCTCTTTTAGTTTTGCAGCGATAGCTTTGCCATGATCTCCGGCTTTGACCGCTTTGTCGATGTAAAGAATCTTTCCATCCTTACCGATGTAGTAGGTCCAGCGATTTGACATCCCACGAGCGTTAAGGCACCCAAGGGCATCAGCAAACTGCTTTTCAGGATCGGACAGGATTGGGTAGTCGAGATCCAGACTCTTTGCGAAGTCTGTATTCTTTTTGACGGGGTCGACGCTTGCGGTGAAGTAGGCGACATCGAAATCACGAATCAGTTTACCGCTCTCACGGAGCGATTTGCATTCCTTCGTTCAGCCACCGGTAAAAGCTTTGGGGTACCAGGCGATGACGAACGCCTTCTTTCCTTTGAACTGTTTCGACGAATAAGTTTTTCCGTCACTGCCAATAAGTTCGAAGTCAGGGACTTGGTCACCGACTGAGGTCTCTGCTTGTGTCATTCCGCTTCCCAGTCCCAAGGACGCTAGTAAGGTAAGTGCTATCAACCAACGAGTTTTCATCTGATTTCCTGGTGTAAATGAACTTGGTAAGGGGCTAGTGAATTCTTGGGTGTGGCTTCATGCCCGCTACAATGTCTTCAGGTATTTCATGCTTTGTCGAATGCTGTTCAGAGGATTCGGCGAGTGATCTTGCTCAACGTGGCAGATGTCGACTCCCGTTTCCGCAGCGACCTCGATGATCGGTTCCATCGGGATGACGCCGTTTCCTAGTTCCTTGAATGCTTCGTTCGGGATACCACCGTACTCAGGTGTCTTGACACTTTTGTCGAGGTCCTTGAGGTGCAATTGGGAGACTCGCCCTTTGAGAGTTTTCAAGAGTTCGACGGGATCTTTTCCGCCTACCTTGATCCAGAAGACATCAACTTCGAATTTCATGTCAGGAGAAAAATCTTCGATCATGATCTCGTAGCCAGTTTTACCGCCTTCTTTGGGTTCGAATTCGAAAGCATGGTTGTGATAGGCGAGTTGAATTCCGGCCTTCTTTGCTTCCTCGGCACCACGGTTGCAACGTTCACACAGAGTGCGGTAGTCGTCGAGAGTCTTTCTGTTGCGATCAGCAAGGTAAGGAACCACCAGGTGTTTAAGTCCCACCTCATTGGCTGAGTCGAGGATTTGTTTGAAGGGCATCACACCCTTGTCATCAGGGTTCACAACTGAATCCCAGTTGAAGTGCGATGATTTTACAGCCAGGCCATTGTCTTTGGCTGCTTTGATCATCGGTTTGGCATTGGGGAATCCGTACGGCTCTACCTGCTTGTACCCAGCATCAGCAACTGATTTCAGTGTCCCCTCGACATCTCCATTGATCTGGTTGCGGAGCGTGTAAAGCTGAATTCCGATTTCCTTTCGGTATCGGTTATCTTGATCAAGTGCCATGATTAGTTGCGGTTGTGATATTGCACAGGAGATAGCGGCGCTGGCCCCGAGGAATTCCCGTCTCTTCATGATATTTTCTTACCTCTTCGGACCAGATTTTCCCGGTCGGTGATGTGTTGCTGTTTCGCACAGTATACAACAACACGCTCGGAATGTCTGAAGAATGAATCTGCCCTTCCAACGAGATTTCCATGGCTCGATGCGCACCCAGTGGGCATTTGCAATTCCCACACCACACTTTGTCGGCTGATGAGTCGCGAGGTGAGGTGTCGCGAATACCAGTCGAGGACGTAGTTGCGGAATTCGATCCGACTAACGCGGGTTTTGCTGCGGTAGCGAAACAGCTTAGAGATGCCAATGTGCGTCACATTTTGCTAATTCATGGGACTTTCGCAGGAGGCGATATCACCGGATTTGTTCGTGAAGTCAAGCGGTTTTCTCCAGTCAGGGCATCGCGGATTGACGAAATTAGCAAGGCTTGGTTTGATGAACTCGCCGGCGATGTCGGAAATTATACTGAGGGTTATGCGAAGCAGCTGTCGTATTTAATCAATACGGAAGGTTCGCCCACGATCAAAGTTGAGCGGTTCGGTTGGTCTGGTGAAAATCATCACATTGGACGAGCTGATGCAGCGGTATCGCTGCTAGGCAAAATCAGCTCGATGGATCCAAAGGGGCGGTTGCTGGTGATGGCCCACAGCCATGGCGGCAGTCTGCTTGCCATGCTGTCACAGATCGCCGCGGCACCGCATGAGGCAAAGGAGTACTTCTTTAAGGCAACGCGTTTGCACTACCACAGTCCGTTACGCAGTAAAGTGGATTTGCAGGATTGGATGCATGCCCGTGAAATTTTGCTCGATGGGCACAAACCGAGTCGAGAAATTGACATTGCAACTTTTGGTGCCCCATTGCGCTACCGATGGAATGAGCGGGTGGTGCCACGTTTGTTGCACTTTACGCAGCACCGCCCTACCGACGGGGCCGATCCTCTGAAGGCAGTCATTCCAAAGTCTGTTGGTGATGTGATTACAGCGGCGGCAGGTGATTATATTCAGCACTTGGCGCTTGCCGGCACGGACTTTATCCCTTCTATCTTTGCGTTGCGGGATGTCGTGGTAGAACGTCGGCTACGCAGAATGTTTGAATCAACAGCACGCCGGCGAGATTTGTTTCAGAAATTGAAACAGGGACGCAGAGAGTCGTCCGATGGTAAGACACTGTTGGTGGACTACGCGGCGACGCCGGGCCGTGAGCATCAGAAACTATTTGGACACGGCGTTTACACTTCACCTGCGTGGCTGCAGTTCCACTTCGAAACGATCTGCGAACACTTTTATTCACGAGCGGGGACGTTGCGGGCTGATGCTGCGTTGGAAGAAGGATAAGACGCCGTGCGGTGGCTCAGTATCCATTCAAATCTCGCTATTGCCGTTGATTTGCTCGGCTAGCTTTTCTCGAAAAATCTTGCTGTTGTGACGGATGTCGACAGGTAGCGGCTTGTCCCAAATGACGATTTCAGTGATTCGGCGAGTAAGTGGGTTTCTGGAAGCCAGTTCCAGTAATTCTTCGCTCAGTTTCTCGCTTGCCTCAACGTTGACCGGCATCTGATCTGGATGCGGTTCTACGATCATCACCGGTTGCTGATTGGGGCGTTGCCCACGTGGAACGAGCGCAGAGCGATAGATCGCAGGATGTCCGTTAAAGATCGCTTCGCAGGGAACGGTGAACAGAGTCCGCTTGCCTGTCGTGACGCGGTGTGCCTTACGCCCACAAAACCAGAATCGATCACGGGCATCGAGGTACCCAACATCACCCATGCGGTGCCAAATGCGTTTGCCATCTGAAACCTTGTGAAGAGAGTTTTGGTCAGATCGCACAACATATTTCTGCGTAACCATTGGCCCCGTAACCATCAATTCACCGATTTTTCCGCGTTCCAGTTCTTTTGTTTCCTGGATATCCGTTACTGGTCCGTCCTGAATTTCGATGACTCGCCAGGAAACTCCCTCAAACCGCGTGCCGACGCATGTGCCCTTGCCTTTGAGAGAGGCTGGTCCGGTCTCAGCAATGACTTCACGCGACTCGATTGAGGCGAGGGGAAGCGCCTCGGTCGAGCCGTAGGGAGTCATGATATTGGCTTCCGGATCGACGAGATTTCTTAGCTTTTCAAGCGTCTCGGCTGGAACCGGTGCTCCCGCCGAGAGAATTCTTTTGAGAGTTGGGAAGGGACGGGTTGCATTGTTCGCCTCGGCCCATCGAACAACTGTGTTCCACAATGCGGGCGACCCAAACGCCTGGTCGATCTCCCATTGAGTCGCTGCTTCGATCAATCGCTCTGGGTTGACGGCGGCGGGCTGGGTGGGATCCATGTCAGGAATAATGGTCGTCACGCCCATTACCGCATCGAATAAGCCAAACAGTGGAAAGCAGGCGAGGTCGCGGGAGCCTCGATGGATGTCATACCTTTCACGGATCCTGTCAATCTGCGCATGGAAAACGCCATGCGTGTATAGAACGCCTTTAGGAGGCCCGGTGCTGCCAGTTGTAAAAATGACAGCGGCATCATTGGCGCGATCGACGCGGGGGAATTGAATGCTTTCTTGTTGCCCCTTGCCCATGTCTGCGACTTGCTTGAGTGTCTTACCCCCCCAGAAAAGTCGTCGTCCAACGGTGACGTTCCACTTGGCTTTTGGGAAGCGACGTCGCAACACAGAGCGAATGGCTTGGGCTTTTGGAATCCCGATAAAACCATCCGGTTCAGCAGCGCTCAGGCAGCGAATCAGATGCTTACGGCCCATGCCTGGGTCGACAAGCACCGTCACCACTCCCGCTTTCATCAGTGCGAAAACGAGTTCAATGAACCCGGCACCGAAGGGAACAAGCATGGCGAGTCGCATGCCGGGCTGGACACCCCATGCGATGAGGCCGCGAGCGATCTCATCGCTGCGTTGGTCAAGACTTCCAAAAGTGGTTAACGCATAACTGCGGAGTCCATCAGGCTGAGGTGGGCCGTCGGGTTCAGCGATGGCAATGGCCCCCGGAGCCAGAGAGGCAACCATCGACAGGCGGCCGGCAACGTTCCCGTCGACGGGAAGTCGCCTTGCCGCAGTCGCGTCACTGTCGTTCGGGGCATTTTGTGGGGGAAAAGAGTCGCTCATTTGGAAACCTTCACTCCGAATGCCGCGGCTTGATTCTGCAATTCCTGAATAATTTCGTCCGCGATGCAATCTTGCGATACGGCTTGAGCACCTCTCCATCCTGGAATCGCATTGACTTCGATCACTTTTGCTTCACCGCCCTCAAAGTGCAGCAAGTCTACCGATGCAAATCGAAGTCCAATGTCTTTGCAAATGGTTTGTGCCATCTCCACCTGTTGCTCATTCAGGTCAATAGCTTGGCAGTGTCCCCCACTTGAGACGTTCGTTCGAAACTCGGTGTCGTTGGTGCGTTGAATGCCCCGCACGGTGTCACCAATGACCAGCAGGCGAGTGTCAGATCCGCCGGGGGGCACAAATTTCTGAACGTAGCAAACTGCACCCAGATTTTCCAAAGTTGAAAAAGTGGTCCAAGCTAGTTCAGGGTCTCGGATTCGCATCACGCCACGCCCTTCGCCGCCAAAGATGGGCTTCACAACACAATCACTTCCTAACATCTGGAACGCATCTAACGCGTCGCGTCGTGATTGAACAACCGCGGTGTCGGGAGTTGGGAATCCGAGTGCGGATACCCGCTGTAGCGTCGCAAATTTGTCGATCGCAACTTCTAATGCATCCGGTGGATTGATGATAGGAAGCGTCTGGTCATGGACCAGTGCGTGAAGCACTGCGAGTCTGAACGTGATTTGCTCTAAAGAACCTGCGGGCATGGTGCGGGTTAACAGTACGTCAAAATCACGCAAGTTGCCTGCTTCACATTGATGGTTTGGATCTCCGTTGATCATTACTGTTTGTAATGATTCATAGGTTGCGAAATCAATTCGGCAACCAGCTTCAGCCGATGCGTTGGAAAGCTGGTTTGAGTGCCATCCATCTCCGGCGCCCAAGCAGAGAATGCGGAGCTGACTCATTTTGAAATAAACGATTTTCGCAGGATATCGGTATCAATTCGGCCATGACTCCATGTGTTTCCACTCTGCAGGCTGTGGATCGTGACGGAAGCTGGACTGAAAAGAAGGGGGTCGACTTTATAAAAATCGTACTCGTAGTCTTTGAAGATAGTCGCAAATGGGCGGCCGTAGTCACGTGACGAGCAGCTTGGCACATCGCTTGCCACTGCTTCGATTTCATCGTCACTTGCGTCGACCCAGAAAGTGACCGTGGCGCCGTAAAGCATGGCGTCATTGGTTCTTCCGATGCCTCCCACGGTATCCCCGGTTTTCGCTGGTGGGGGTAATGGGGCCGTTCCGGTCGCTGAGGTGATCTTGTTGACGTCAAATTTGAGTGCATGAAGTTTGTGCATTGCGGTCTCGATGCTTCGAGCAACGACCTGAAAGCTGCCCGCAATGCAAGTGCTAGGAGCCACTGCGAGACGCAGTTCGGTTGTTGGCACGCCACACTCTTGTGCAATGAGCTCGATGGCAGCTTCTGTGGGCAGGGTTTCACTCTCGAGAATTCCGACGACTGGCCCGTTGCCGGACTCGGTCAACTTCAAGTGAAGAAGCGTTTCCTCGCGGCCGCGATAAAGCCGCATGGGGCCACTACCCATCGCGAAATAATCGTCCGTGGATACTGGCCATCCTGCGTATTGGCTGCCTAAGCAAGCGATCACCGCATCATCGGTTTGCACCCGAACGAGGTTGTTGGACACGAGCAACGTGGAATCAGCGGGCAGTAAGGCAATTTCTGCGAGCCCTCCCATGCAGAGCTGTGCCAACATTCGGCCAGCTTGCAGGGATCCGCGAGTGTTGACTCCCGCGTCCAAAATCTGGGCACCTGCAACCGATTCGATACGGCAGCCCAGTTGTTTAGCCCGTGCGGTTGATTTCAGAAACAATTCTGTAGCGAGTTCATTGACCATGCGACGATGTTGGTGGAAACAGTGCGTTCTGTCCAGCGGGAGCGAGGCCAAAAGTGGGGCCGGATAAGAGATTTCAGCACGGTTTTTAGCCAATCCCCTGCACAATTGGCAGTAGATCGGTCATCCTTACGTGCCTTGGTCATTCGAGGGAATTGCGTGGGATACCCCAATTTTGGCTTCGCCAAAGCAGGGCACCTGCTGTAGGCGATAGACAAGCGGCGGAAATTGCACACGCTCCCTTCTTTGTTATCACTTGGTTTTTGTTACGACACGGTCCGACATGCAACTCAGCATCATACCCTATCCTCACCCCACTCTACGCGTTCGCAGTAAACCGATACGACGGGTCAACAAGGAGCTGCGGAATATGGCAGCTCAGATGTTGGACTTGATGTATGAAGCTGAGGGTGTGGGACTGGCAGCAAATCAAGTCAATCTGCCGCTCCGAATCTTTGTCGCAAATCCTTCTGGCGAAAGAGGGGACGGTGAAGAGCTGGTGCTGATAAATCCCGAACTGGAAATGCCAAAAGGAAGCGTGACTGGCCAGGAAGGCTGCTTGAGTTTGCCTACGGTTTTTGGACAGGTCAAACGACCTAAATCGATTCGGTTGAAAGCTTTTGATCTCAAAGGCAATCAAATCGATCGTGTGGTCGATGGGTTTCTTGCCAGAGTGATCCAGCACGAAAACGATCACCTTGATGGGGTCATGTTTTTTGATCGGATGATCGAAGAAGCAAAACGCGAAATTGATGACCAACTGCATGAACTGGAAACAGTATTTGAATCCAAACGCAGGGCAGGAGGCATAGCCAGCGATGAAGAACTGATCGCGGAATTGAATCAGTGGTACGAAAAGTACGCATGAAATCGTACGCCCAACCGATGCGTTATATGAAGTCCTTGCCGACCGGGGCCGTATCGGAGGTGAGGCGGTTTCTCCAGAAGGATAGGTAGATTGGCAGATCACACGACAAAGCTTCCCCTGCGTCTTGTATTAATGGGTACGGGACCCTTTGCGGTTCCATCATTTGATGCATTGCGATTGGCGGGCCATGAAATTGCGATGGTGGTCACGCGACCTGCACGGATCGTTAAAAGTCGAAAGGGACCTCCGCCCGCACCAGTGCGTGATTGGGCAGAATCCCATGGTTTTGAAGTCTTTGCACCCGCCAGCATCAACGAAGCGGAGGCTGTGGCAGCCGTTGCAGAGAAGCAATCGCAATTGCTGGTGGTTTGCGACTACGGACAAATTTTGAAACCCGATGCTCTGGAGACAGCAACGTTGGGCGGTATCAATTTGCATGGTTCTTTGTTGCCCAAGTACCGCGGTGCTGCCCCCGTTCAGTGCGCTCTTTTGAGTGGAGATCAGGTGACAGGAGTGTCCATCATACATATGACACCGCGGTTGGATGGCGGACCGGTGATCACCCGTCGTGAACTTGAGATCGATGAGCAAGAAACTGCTGGTGAACTCGAGGATCGCTTAGCATTGCTAGGGGTCGCAGCAACGCTGGAAGCCGTTGAGATGCTCTGTCAGTGGGATGGTGAATCAGTAATCGGTGAGATGCAGGATGCACGTGCCATCACCAAAGCTCCCAGACTTAATAAATCAGATGCAGAGATAAATTGGGATCGGACCGCCCGTCTAGTTCACTGTCATGTACGCGGCATGCAACCTTGGCCGATCGCCTATACCCATTTCAAGCCGGTCGGATCCAAGCCCGCCATTCGTTTGGCGATTAAGGAGATCAGGGTTTTGGATGAACCCGTTGGTGCTCGCGTTCCCGGGGAGATTGTGCCCCGTGATGAATTCATTGTGGCAACTTCGGATTCTCTGATTGAAATCCAGAAACTCCAACCTGCCGGCAAGCGTGAAATGGCTGGAGTGGAGTTTTTAAGAGGACACAATCCGCCAGCGGGCACGATTTTGGGCTGAACCAAGCAGTGGATTGCTTGGTTCTGCACGTTTCTCATCGCTGCCTTGGAGGTGAATGTGAAAAGGTGGCACAGAGCATTGTGACACAGAGCCGTATGACACAGAGCCGTATGACACAGAGCCGTATGACACAGAAGGATATACCGACACTTGTTCCCCGTGCTACGAATCAGGTTAATCGACTACCTTCGGGGGGATTAGCAGTATTGATGGGTTACTTTTTACTGAGTTCCATGAAGAGTCGCATCTGTCGGTCGGTTCGCTGACGTGTCAGTTTTGCATTGATTTTGTCGCTCAATGCATGGCACATCTGTACGAAACAGGCGACAGACGGATCTTCGTTCATTGAGTGTGCGTTGAATTCTCCCAAGGCTTCCTGTCTTAGTTGAGTCACTTCGTCCAACAGGCTTTGCAATTCTTCGACATCGTTACCTGATTCGTCTTCATCGAGGCCGAGTTGTCTTCGCTCGATGTCGAGTACGAGACGAACAAATCGATCTAGTTCATGTTCGTCCTGCTTGAGTCTTCGATCACGCAACCATCTTGCCAGCAACCAGCCCGCGACGAGCAACGAAAAAAAGAAGGATCTTAAACCCTCGGTGGCTTCCACAAAGTCAGGATTGAGCAAGGGTTTGAGCTCCGGGTTGTAAATGTGCTCTGCCCCAGCATGCATTGGGAATTCGGGGTTCGCCATGGCAAATGCTTTCCCACGGTCAAACAATTCGTGCAGTTCATTGCTCCGCTGAAAATATTCGTCCATCACGACGTTGGTCACGGCCTCGACAAGAACCGTCGGAGCATCGGGATTTGTCAGCAACTTGGCTCTTCTTGAGACTGTTTTGATCTCCTCTTCTGGCACCACGGGATCGTCTGTTTGGTAGAACCCAGCCGGAATGGTGGTTGGGAAAGTTGACACGTGATGAAGCGCCATCGCGTCTGCGAATGGAACTGGAATCAATGTGACTCCCGGAACGCTTGCTGTTTCTATGAATGCGGGCGAGTGAAGTCCACCTGCCATGCAGGCAGCATCGAGTTTGCCGGAACGCAGCAGGTCGGGAATGTCTTGGTAAACAACATCGAGTTTCTCGATGTCATCCAGTTCGATGCCCAAGTGTTCCAGTAAGGTTTTGTTGATGGAAAAGTCACCAGATTCCTGACTGCCAATCGCGACTTTTTTGCCTCTTAGATCGGCAGCTTTCTCGATACCGCTGTTGGGAGCGGCAAAGATGTGCAGTACCTCAGAGTACAGGTTCGCGACGAAGGCTGCGGAGTTAGGACTTTCATCTTCATTGGTTCCTCGTGCTGTGTCAGGTTGATACAACGCGAAATCAACGACTCCTTCCTGGATCCTGTGAAGGTTGTCCAACGCACCACGCGACTCAAGAACCTCAACTTCTGTGCCAAGCTGTTCTTCCAATCTCTTCGCAAGTTGCTTGCTCAATTGGTAGTAGTTGCCACCGGCAGGACCTGCGGCGATCACGACTTTTGCCGGCACGCGGGTAGACATCCGGTACAGCAGCAAGCCCAATATCAGGGCCGCTATGATTGAAAAACATAGAGTAAATTTGAGATACTTCATCGAAGTCTATCATCGTACTGGTCAGGAACCAACTCGTAGCGGTACGGGGATTTAGCAATCCGGCCGGGGTAGCTCCGTTTTTCTGAGTTGGTTTAGAAGGGTTTTTGAACTGTGCCAGTAGCAGGGGTGTTTGTGTTGGGACACCGGAGAAAATTTGCCAGGATGCTAATGGTTTCAGTTTTCTTGTAATGCTCGCAGAATCGCATCCACATTTTGCTTGGCGTCTCCAAACAACATTTGGGTGTTGTCTTTGTAGAAAAGCGGGTTGTCGACTCCGGCGTAGCCTGTTGCGAGTCCCCGTTTCATGACGACACAGTGGGCGGCTTTCCAGACTTCGAGGACAGGCATGCCCGCGATTGGGCTATTTGGGTCTTCTAATGCAGCTGGGTTCACGATGTCGTTGGCGCCAATCACAAGAACGGCGTCTGTCTCAGGCAGGTCATCGTTGATCTCGTCCATTTCCAGCACAATGTCGTAGGGCACGTTGGCTTCGGCCAGCAGCACGTTCATGTGCCCTGGCAGGCGTCCGGCGACCGGGTGAATCGCGAATCGAACCTGTTTGTCTTTCGACTGCAGGATTTTGACGACTTCTGCCAGTGAATGTTGTGCCTGCGCGACCGCCATGCCGTAGCCTGGCACGATCACGATGCTGTTGGATTCTTCCAGCATGTCGACGGTGTCATCGACACTAAACTCAGTGACAGTTCCTTCGACTGCTGCTGCCGGGCCACCGCCACCACCACCGAAACCACCCAGGATGACGCTGATAAAACTGCGGTTCATCGCCGCGCACATGATGTAGGACAAAATCGCACCGGAACTGCCGACAAGAGCCCCCGTGGCGATCAGAAGGTGATTCTTTAGCATGAAGCCTGCTGCTGACGCCGCCCAGCCAGAATAGGAGTTCAGCATTGAAACGACCACTGGCATGTCAGCGCCACCAATCGCCATCACTAAATGCACACCAATCAGCGAGGCGATTCCTGTCATGACCAGCAACGCGGTCATGGCTTGCCCGCTGGCATTGTGGGATCCATCGGGATTGTGTGATTCTTGGCAGAACCAGACACCCAAGCCAATGCAGGCGAAGACCATCAGCAGGTTGATGAAGTGTCTGCCAGGTAGCGTCAAAGGTTTTCCGCCAATGGTGCCTCGGAGTTTCATGAACGCAATGATTGAGCCAGTGAAGGTGATGGCACCGATGAACACGCCGATAAAGATTTCAATGTCGTGAATGAGGTGTTCACCGACTGGAACCGCCGTGTAAGGCTCGATGTGGCTCGAGATACCGACCAACACCGCGGCAAGGCCAACGAAACTGTGCAGCATAGCGACGAGTTCAGGCATACCGGTCATCGGCACACGCACGGCTAGGATTGCACCCACTACAACGGCTGCGGTGATCGCGACAGCCATCAGTGTGTAAACCGCCATGGCGTGCCCTGCCGGCAGCATCGCAACGATGGTGACGGCAATCGCTATAAGCATTCCAATGATGCCCAGCAGGTTGCCCCTGCCTGCAGTGGTCTGTTTTGACAACCCAGCCAAACTGAGGACGAACAGCACTGCGGCGGCCAAGTAGGCGACTTTGGCCGAGGAATCTGCCATGGAAAGCGTTTCGCTGGCAAGCAGTTGTGTTGAGGTCAAATCCATGTCAATCACGCTTTGAAGCATTGGGTTCTGCAGAGGAGAGTGAGTCATCGCGATCTTATTTGCGGAACATCTTTAACATTCGGTGAGTGACCAGAAAGCCACCGGCGATGTTGATGGAAGCAACGAAAATTGCGATTGCGGCCAACCAGACTGCAGGGCTGCTACTAACACCCATCTGAACCATACCGCCCACGACGATGATGCCACTGATGGCGTTGGTGACACTCATCAGAGGCGTGTGCAGTGAGGCGGAGACATTCCAGATCACTTGCCAACCGATGATGCAGGACAACAAAAAGACGGTAAAGTCTGTGATGAATCCCGCATTTTGTGTCATGGCGACACCCGCAAGCGCGAGGATAACCACGAAAAGCATGATGTAGTTGAGCCATGGGATTCTGCTTGCCTGTTCCACCGTTTCCTGCACCGCTGGCGCTGGGGCTTGGGTGGGTGCTGCCGCAGAGACCGATACGGGAGGTGGCGGCCATGTGACCTTGCCATCCCTGACTACCGTAGCGCTCCGGATGACAACGTCTTCCATATCAAACTTGAAAGCCTCTGCCCCGCCCATTTCATCTAGCAGGTGGACGAGGTTGGTTCCATAGAGTTGGCTGGATGTGTTTGCCAAACGACTCGCAAGATCGCTGTAGCCGATGATGTGTACACCATGATGAGTGGTGACTTCGTTTGGGATGGTGCATTCACAATTCCCGCCCTGTTCGGCAGCCAGATCAACCACAACGCTACCCGGTCGCATCGACTCAACCATCTCACGGGTGATTAACTTGGGAGCGGGTTTGCCGGGAATCAAAGCAGTCGTGATGATGATGTCGACTTCTTTTGCCTGAGCCGCAAATAACGCCATTTCTGCATCAATGAACTCTTTGCTCATCGTCTTGGCGTAACCGCCGCTGGTGCCACCGGATTCATCCGACTCAAATTCCAGCATGAGGAAATCGGCCCCCATACTTTTGACTTGGTCCGCAACCTCAGGCCGCACATCAAATGCTCGAACGATGGCGCCCAAACCTCGAGCGGTACCGATGGCCGAAAGCCCCGCAACTCCCGCTCCGATCACTAATACCTTCGCAGGTGGCACTTTTCCCGCAGCAGTGATCTGTCCGGTAAAGAAACGACCGAATAAGGCAGCGGCTTCAACCACGGCGCGATAGCCAGCGATATTTGCCATCGATGAAAGTGCGTCTAGCTTTTGAGCGCGACTGATCCGTGGGACTGCTTCGATCGCGATCGCAGAAGCTTTTTGCGCTGCGATGCTCTTCAGTAACTCCGGGTTTTGTCCGGGAGCCAGGAAGCTAATGAGCGTTGTCTCGGGACGCAGTTGCTGAACTTCGCTTTGCGCTGGGCTGCGGACCTTCAGCACTATGTCCGCCTCTGACCAGATTTGGTCTGCCGAATCAACAATCTGACAGCCCGCAGCGAGGTAGCGATCATCTGGAAAACTGGCTAGGTCACCAGCTCCCGATTGAACGGCTACTTCAAAACCCTGTTTCTCGATAAGACGCCGAGCGGTCTCGGGGGTTGCCGCAACTCGGCATTCACCCGGGTAGATTTCCTTTGTTACGCCAACTTTCATCGTGCCCAAGGGCCTCCTGTGAAGTGGGAAGAGCGAGAGAGCGTACGCGACATCACGCCTTCAAGCTACCGGAAACACGCCTCGCTACACAAAGTTACCTTGAGTAATGACCGGATTCCGGCATCTTACTGTCACTAGTCTATTCTTAAGGGGCGACTATCGAGGCGTTTCAGTCTGCTATCGCAAATCGGAGTCTGTCTAAGCTCGCCGTATTGGGCAGCCGAGTTGCTTCATCGGCAGGGATGTAATCCTGCTGCCTTTGTCGAGCTGGGTGATGCCTTTCTTTAGCTGGGCATGAAGTTTTCTAGATGCGCCATGCACTTCTAAACGCTGTGTCCAGCATCATACGTGACCTGCACGACAACTGCACCGTTCGTCCAGGACCGTTCGTCGTAAAGCGTTCGGTGCGAAGAATGCCTAAAAATCCGTGCTTTTAAAACGGTGCTTCGTCGTCGCCTGCTTCAGCGAATGCGTCGTTAGGTTCGCTTACACGCTCGGTCATGGTGTCGCCACCACCGCCGGACACAATGCGAAACGACATTGCTTCTGCATTCAAGAAGTATTTCGCTTCGCTCGACTCATCCTTCTGCCAACGACGGCCGTTCAAGCGATAGTTGACTTCGACTTCGTCCCCGAGAGTCATCTCATCAACGGAGCTGCAGGAGTCGCGGGTAAACTCGATAGGCACGTAGTTTGTAAAGCTACCTTTGTCCTGCTCCAGTACGACCAGCCTCTTTTGGAAACCTTTGTTGCCATACGTCTTGGTGTCTTCGATCAGGTGGACAATTCCACTGACTTTTGCGTCGCTCATTCCAATTATCTCTTTCTTGATCCCGCTCTCTGTAAAGTGACTTCGCACTGACATCAAGGGATGCCATCGGATCCACCTCATCATCGAGGTGCTCCAGTGCTTCGCCGTACGGACGGAATTGTAGCGAATTCACTGAAGTTGGTATCCGGCCAGTTGTGAAATTCCCGAGAGGAACGCTGTAAATTGGGGAAAACAGGAAGAATGCTGGGGCAGCCACGTGGTTGCGGGCACATTTGATCGACTGTTCGGTGGGGATGAGTCTATGCCGAGCTGTCATCATGGCATGCGGTGGGCCAGCTTGGCTGCGGCAGTTGCCAGTTGAATCGGCGGTATGAGCAATCTCTTTTGACGCATCCTTGCCCTCCGAGTGGTTGTAGGCCATTTTCCAAAGACCCAGCTGTCGTACCCCATAATTGCGTTAGCGGTTCGCATGGTAATGTCAGTGAATGCATTGTTGGGGATTGCGATCGTTTTGGATTCAAGCTGGCAGGCGCGCCGAGGCAATCCAAACTGGCACGAAAGTCAGAAGTGCGGTTGCGTTTTATTCGGCTGCACTGGATTCGCGAGCAATCGGTTAGACTGAGAGGCAGGTTGTTCCCGTTTAGCCGCTGGGATCTGGTGTTACACGATAAAGATCCATTTGTCCCGTGATGTTCGCCGGGCGTCGGGCGAGGAGAGACTGAGGTCAGATGTTGGACTCAGTTTCGCAGCGTTCGTCTGATAAACAACCGATTCAGTTTCCTGCGGGACCGTCAGGAAATTCAATACCCTCTAAATTTACCTATGTCATGCGTTTGTCTAGAATCTCGAACCTGTTGATTTTCTGTTGTTTTGCATTTCTGTCCTGCATGGTTCAGGCTCAAAATGAACCTTTGAAAGACGCGAAAAACATTGCGACCGGACGTGCTGAGCCAGTGCTGGATCCGGATTTACAGCAGTACGGGATCTATGCGGCGAGTGCTCCCCGTGCGGCAAAGACGAAGCCAATCAAAACCACCCTGCCACTTGAGTTGGACGCCGGAGACCGAGTGGCGTTCATCGGCAACATGTTGCTGGAACGCTCTCAATATTTTGGGTATCTGGAAGCGCTACTGCAAATGAAAGCCAAGACCCAACGAATCACGGTGAGGCACCTTGGTTGGCCAGCCGACGCGGTTGATCTGCAACCGCGTCCTTCAAACTTTGCTGGCTTGATGCAGCATCTGAAGCATGAGAAAGCAGATGTCGTGCTTGCGGCTTTTGGGTTCAATGAGTCGTTCGCAGGCCCTGAGGGTGGGGAGGCTTTTGAAAAGGCATTGAGGACTTTCCTGAATGAACTGCGCAGCTCTGCATTCAATGGACAGAGCGCACCCAAGGTTATCTTGCTGTCCCCGATTGCAAACGAACGCGTTGATGGAGTTGACGCGGCAGGATTGAATAACGGCAATTTAGAGGTGTATACCGAGATCATGCGTCGCGCTGCCGCTGATTTGGAGATTGGCTTCATTGACGTCTTTCACCCGACTCTCAGTGCCATGGCAAGTCCGGGAACAGACCTCACCATCAATGGAGCCCATCTGAACGATGCAGGCTACCGGTTGTTTTCGCGGTTGGTTTATCAAGGGCTTTTCAATCAAGAAGCCCCATTGGTGCCAGAGGATTTGCGGAACGTGGTCGTCGATAAGAATCGCCAGTTTTTTCGTCGCTATCGACCACTCAATACTTTTTATTACACCGGTGGACGTAGTAAGACGTACGGCTATTTGGATTTTCTGCCAGCAATGCGAAATTTCGAAATCATGACCGCCAATCGCGATGCTCGAATTTGGGATCTCGTCGAAGGGAAAGAGATTGCGGGACCGATTGATGACAGTAATTTGCCTGTCATGCCCGACACCAAACAAAGTCGTGGTGCCAATCAGTGGATGTCCGCTGCCGATGAGCAGAAGGCGTTTGAGGTCGACCCACGGTTTGAAGTCAGTTTGTTCGCTGGCGAGGAAGAGTTCCCAGCGTTAGCCGCCCCCATTCAGATGAGGTGGGATAATCGAGGCCGGCTTTGGGTCAGTTGTTCTACCACCTACCCGCATGTCTATCCGGGAAATGAACCTAACGATCAGCTTGTGATCATTGAGGATACTGACGGTGATGGAAAAGCAGACAAATCATCGGTATTTGCTGATGATCTTCACATTCCGCTGTCATTTGTTTTCGGTGACGGAGGGGTTTATGTATCCGAGGAACCGCATCTGACGTTTCTCAAGGATACGGATGGTGATGGCAAGGCAGATGTCCGGAAACATCTGCTGAGCGGATTTGGAACAGAGGACTCTCATCATTCACTGCATGACTTTGTCTGGACCCCTGACGGTGATTTGCTTTTCAGAGAGTCCATTTTTCATCACAGCCAAGTCGAGACACCTTATGGGCCCGTACGTCAGCAGAATAGCGGTTGGTTTAGGTTTGAGCCCGACACTCATCGGTTGACTAGTTTTGGCACTTATCCCAGTACCAATCCATGGGGTGTGACTTTTGATGATTGGGGACAGCATGTTGCAAGTCATCCTGTTTTTGCAGCCGCTTTCCACTCGTTGGATCCCGACTATCCCAGGCAACACCCGAGACCCAACGGGTTGAGAGCTTATTCAGGGACATGCGGACAAGAGTTTGTTGACTTTGCAACGTTTCCTGAAGAGTTGCAAGGAGGCTATATCAAAGCGAGGTACAAGCCGACGAATCGAATTGAGATTCATCGGTGGCAAGAAGGTGAGTTTGGGTTTGATGAAGAGTATGTCAGTGATCTGATCTTCTCGAAAAATTTGAGCTTCATTCCTGTGGACATACGCTTTGGTCCGCGCGGAGCATTGTACGTTTGTGATTGGTACAACCCAGTCAAAGGACATGCTCAGTATTCATTGCGTGATGAACGTCGAGATCGGCACTCCGGCAGGATTTGGAGAATTGTTGCAAAGGGAAAGGCACTGCAAGAGACTCCGAAAATTGCGGATGCCACAATCGTTGAACTATTGGACCAATTGAAACGTCCTGAGGGCCGCATCCGAGCGTGGATTCGACGCGAGCTGCGGGAACGTGATCCGCGAAATGTGCAAAGAGCACTCGACCTGTGGGTTACGGAACTTGATCCCCAAGACGATCGTTTTCGGCACCATCAGATCGAGGCGATCTGGGTTTATCGGGGGGTTAAAGGTCAGAACGTCAAATTGCTTCGAGAATTGCTTGGGTGCGATAACAAGTATGCCCGCGCCGCGGCGATCCAGCAGTTGCGGTATTGGCACTCTCAATTTGATGATCTTTATTCACTGTTGGAAGCATCAGTGAATGATTCCTACGCGATGGCGCGAATGGAAGCCGTGATTGCTGCCAGCCATATTGGAACCAAACAGGCTCTCGACGTTATGCTGCAGGTTTTGAATCATCCCCAAGGGGGGCATCTTAGTTATGCAATTACCTGCGCTTTAGAATCACGGACGTTGAAACGCCATTGGGAAAATAATGACGATTATGATCTGCGAAAGCTTCTGCGAGATTCGAAGCAGAGTGCTGGACTAACAGAGCCAACACCCAGTGCGGCCGACGCACAATTCGACTCCCAGAAAAATCTCGCAACGGTCAAGATTTCCTGCATGCCTGAAGTCATGCGTTTTACTACTGAGCAGTTCAGTGTCAGAACGGGTCAGCCAGTGAAAATTGTTTTTACCAATCCGGATGCCACTGATCACAACCTTGTTGTGGTCAAGCAAGGAGCACTTGAGGAAGTCGGTATGGCGGCCAATGCGATGGCTCGTGATCCAAAGAACGCCAACTCCGACTTTATTCCCAAGGATAAGCGTCGCCTGATTTTACAAGCTACCAAAATGATTGGCCCAACGAGGAAGTCGCGTGTCCATGTGTTACGGTTCGAAGCTCCCACCGAACCTGGGGTTTATCCTTATGTCTGCACTTTCCCGGGTCATTGGGTTGTGATGAAGGGAATCATGGTGGTTGCCGATTCGGATGCGCAAGCAGCAAAATTGCTGGCGGCAGAAAAACCAGCGACGGTTCAGGAATGGAAAATGTCGGATTTGGAAGATCTTGTGGTTCCCGAGGCAACCGAAAAGATTGTAATGCGTGGAATGGCGGCATTCATGAAAGCCAATTGCAACCAGTGTCACGTGCTTGCGGGGCATGGTGTGAATTTAGGGCCTGATCTCATGAAGGTAACGGAACGCTACAAGGACACGAAACTGCTCATGCAGTTGATCGAGCCTTCCAGTGAAATCAATGAGAAGTACCAAACCTTCAAGTTTTTGATGGACGATGGGCGACTGGTGAGCGGAGTCGTTGCGTCAGAGGATGAAAAATTGGTCAATGTGATGACCAATTTGTTGACTCCAAAGCAACTGACCCGCCTGAATAAAAAAGAGATCGATCAGCGTGTCAAATCAAAGGTCTCTGCCATGCCAGCAGGCCTTCTCGACGTGTTGACGAAGCAGGAAATCGGTGAGCTGATGTCTTTTCTGCAGTCACCTGGGTTTCAAATGCCCGAGCATCTGAAAAAAATGCATTCTCATGAGCACCACGGAAAAAGCAAAAACTAAATCCTCGATTATCAAGGCCTTGCCATTTTAGTGAGGTGCTGGGCTGCGGCTTCAAAGCGTTAAGATCCGACTTCGCGAGTGAGCCATTTCACGCTACATTTTTAGGAATACAGCAAGGAGCGGCATTCATGAGTGTGATTTGCGGCGGAAAAGGGCTGATTAGATGAGGTGATTGATGCGAATTGTTCTTTGCTATCCCGTTGAGGAGAGGCATGTTGTCCAGATACAAGCCGCCGCTCCCGAGTGGGAGGTGGTGAATGCTGGGCAAGAGCGGATTGATGAGTTGTTGCCCACCGCAGACATCTTCATTGGGCATGCAAAGGTGCCAGTGAATTGGGATCGTGTTTTGGAGTCTGGAAGATTGAAGTGGATTCAGTCCTCTGCAGCCGGTTTAGATCATTGTCTTGTTCCCGGTGTCATCCAGTCAGATATTTTGGTTAGCAGCGCATCTGGCCTTTTCGCGCCTCAGGTTGCGGAGCAGACTTTTTCACTACTGTTTGGTTTACTCCGGAAAGCACCACTGTTTTTTCGTGCTGAACAGAGGCGTGATTTCATTCGCTTGCCAACGGATGACTTGAGAGGAAGAACGGTGGGAATCGTTGGCATGGGCGGTAATGGACGCATGTTGGCCCGCATGCTCAAGCCATGGGATATCAAGCTGGTAGCGACCGATCATTTTCCAGTTGATCCACCTGCCGAATTAGATGAACTTTGGCCTGCTGACAGGTTGGACGACCTGCTTAGTGTCAGCGATATCGTCTTGTTAACCTTACCGCTCAATGTGCACACTCATGGGTTGTTTGATGAGAATCGGCTGAGCCAGATGCGTCAGGGGGCATTTTTGATCAATGTCGCTCGAGGTTCTGTGGTAGCTGAGAGTGCACTGGTGGGTGCTTTGGCGTCGGGGCAGCTTGCCGGTGCCGGGCTTGATGTTACCGAGGTTGAGCCGCTGTCGCCTGATAGTTTGCTGTGGGATGACCCTAAGGTGATGATTTCACCTCACGTGGGAGCTCAGTCTTCACGCCGAGTTGATGACACCACGGATTTTGCCTGCGTAAATCTGAAGCGTTATTTATCGGGTGAGTTGCCCTATAACCGCGTCGACAAAGTTCTTGGGTTTCCTCATCCATCTGTCGTCTGGCGTTCGGCCACCAAGTAAAGGGTTCCCGTTGAAGTCCAGTTCGCCCCGATCCAGTAGCAGAAATCATGGGATGATCCCAGACGCTGTGATTGTGGCTAGTGATCGCAGCGGGATCGAAGGCACGGTGGCTGAGGAGGGCGAGGGGAGCCAGGGTTGCCAAAGAGAATTGGGGCCAATTCGCCTGCCCATGAAGAATGCTGGCGATTTCATTTCGGCATTCAATGAGCATTACCGGTCCGTTGGTTTGGAGCTTCAGCAACACGCCAACGAAAAAATCCCCGACAGTCATGAGACTGCCGGGGACTTGAATGATGAATCGTCGTCTTCTGCGACCGATCACCGTACTTGAGAGATTGAATTACTGTTAGCGAAGGAACGAGTTTCGTAAACAGTCATCCAGTGGAGTTCTCATCAGGTTTGGGGACCGATTAAATTCAC
>Ga0315330_10000725_pt1 | contig 21345 bp, 18 predicted proteins | sample M140m34915metaG_FD_203453 | JGI IMG/M metagenome (GOLD analysis project Ga0315330, IMG submission 203453) | Ammonia-oxidizing marine archaeal communities from Monterey Bay, California, United States - M1 40m 34915 | ecosystem: Environmental > Aquatic > Marine > Intertidal zone | place: USA...
TGTGATTATCCGGATCGTCATCGCCGAGTGCTAGAGGGTGCACAGATCTGCCATCTTCCAGCAATATCGATACCGCTGTGCGCTGGGCCTCGGCCAGATCGGCGCCCTTGGGACCGGTCACTCCGCCTTGCCAGGTCAGTTGGACTGCCTGCTCGGTCTGGTCCGGGCATTCACCTGCCAGTCCCGGTATGGAGGGCGAGAAGCGCTCTGCGTATACGAGGCTAGGTCCAGACTCAAGCGCTGTTACTTTCTTTCCTGTTAGACCGACCAGAGAGTTGCCGTCCACGTCTTCTAGCATCCCTACGATTTCCACACTGACTGGTAGAGAGCCTGCAGTGCTAAATTCGCCAATCAGAAGAACGGTGCGTTGTTCCAGGGGTTCCTGGGCGGGGCGGAGCGTTGCGCACAAAGGGGTGACTATTTCTCCGCTGCTGGTTTCAACTGCAAACGCGGATGCAGAAATTGAATCGCCATCAACCTGGACAGAAAAAACAACGGGCATGCCATCCTGATTGGCGGCGGGTGGCAGCCCGCACAGGCGAGTGGCTCTCGGCGGTAAGGGGTCGAGTCCGTGGTATATAGAAAGGATGCGCGGATTGTTCTCGTACTCCTGTGCTGCGGTGGCCAGGGTGAGGCAGAGCAGGATCATAGTTGTTATTGGCTTCATTATTTGCAGCATCCTCCAAAGTTAATTTATTCATCTATAAATAAAGCGACCACTGGTTTACTTCGTTAAGAATGATCCAATCTATGCCCGGCGTAAGCAGACAAGTCAGTGACATGTCACCTACCCCTTTGGAGAGATAATCTGTGAAGGAATGAAGTTACTTTGTAACCTAAATGGTAAGATAGTGGCAACGGTCAATTTTTTTTGATTTCAGCCATTATTAAATTTCTATGGTAACCATACCAGCAACAATGAATACAATCCCTGGCATCTCTATGCGCTGAAGAATGCTGGGTTTCACTTATGTAGTTTATTCTCCTAAGTCATTACAGTAATAAAAAATGAATAAAGTAAACTATCTACTCATGCAGGCTGCTTTCCTCTGTGCAATTGCTTACCCGGCGGCCGCGGCTGAATTTTATTTTCCCCCGGCAACCGGAGCCTGGGAGTCCGTTGCTCCCGTAGTTGTAGGCTGGGATGAAGCTAGGCTCTCTGCAGCACTGGATATTGCTGGCGAGAGAAATTCCTCAGGAGTCGTGATGCTCCACAATGGTCGTATCCTGGCTGAAAGGTATTGGGAGTTGCCGGAAAGCGAAGTCTATAGTCGCTATTTGCAGGGTAGAGATGGCAGCGGCCGTGCCATAGAGGACGTGGCATCGGCCCAGAAGAGTGTGGTGGCGATTCTGGCCGGCATGGCACAAGCGCGTGGCTTTTTGCAGCTCGATGATCCGGTGTCAAACTATCTGGGCGAAGGCTGGTCGCGGGCAACTTCTGCGCAGGAGCAGGCGGTCACTATCAAGCATTTGCTGAGCATGATCAGCGGCTTGAACTCTGACTTCAGCTATGCCGGAGAAGCAGGTTCACTCTGGTTGTATAACACACCGGTTTATCACGCCACCATGCGCGTGTTGATGGCGGCCACCGGTATGGAGCGTAATGAGCTTACGGTAAACTGGATAAGTGAGCCCATAGGTGCTCAATACACTGCATGGACGCCCAGGCCTTGGGCCAATTCGTCCATTGCGGTTGGATTATCGACGACGGCGAGAGATCTGGCGCGTTTTGGATTGATGATCCAGGCCGGTGGAGTCTGGGATGGAGAAGTTGTGATTGAGGACAAGGAATTCCTCACTGAGATGCTATCGTCTTCTCAAGAATTGAATCCGGCCTATGGCTACCTGTGGTGGCTTAACGGGCAAGCGTTTTCCCTCAGTACCCGTGCTCAGGTAACTCTTCGCGAAGGGTCCCTGATTCCCTCGGCTCCTGAGGATTTGATTGCCATGCAAGGCGCTGGAGATCGCAAGTTGTACCTGGTGCCGAGTCTGAACCTCGTGGTGACCCGATTAGGGTCAAGTGGCAGCAGACCGGGAAGCAGTTTCAACGATGTGTTCTGGGAAGCGCTTATTGCGGCGGCCCCCAGCAGTGAGCCTTAACAAGGACAAATTTGTTTTTTCTCGACACGCTAGGCTATCAAAAATATCAGTGTCCCTAAAATTTTAGGTATGAAAAAAATGCGTTATCAATGCCGTATTTTTAGGGCCGTGCCTGAGCCGGGTTTTTATTTCAGGATTGAATCAAGGAGGCTCACTCACTAATGCTGCTAACAATTCTCGTACTCCTTCGATCATTGCATCATTAATCGTCAAGTATTGATGCAGTCCATCCGGACTCTCGTTAAATAGAGTTTCTCCGTTGGCAAGGATCTCAACCTTGCCTTGAGCTGACAGGCCGAAGTAGTCCCGATTCTTTCGCACTGCCCACAGCACACTGGTTAAATCCCATGTGGGTCGCTCATGAGGAGTAGGGATGTAGAGTTGATAGGATTCGGCAACCGGATGTCGATCCACATAATCAAAATCATTTTCAATACTTATCGCTGGATAGCGAATCGCCAGACCAATTTCGAAACCACTCCAGATCACAGGAGTTGGCCAGTCGTTTGCCACTTGCTGTGCTGAGACGATGTCGTTTACGATGTTATATTCCAGGTGTGGGGAACCATTAATCTTGGTGAAAGCACCCGCCATGATCGAAATATGACTCACTTTTCGCCGGATTAAATCCATTCCTGCAAGAGGTGAGTGCCTGTCAGGTCCGGTCTGCATTAATGCTGCTAAGTTGGTCGAGAAGCCCACCTGAATAATGACTACGGATTGGTCTTTTTGGTTGGCTAGAGTTTGTCTCAGCAGGTCAACAGCAGCAGGTAACAGGTCACCCACATCAATACTACGTGGATAAATGGGGTGGCCACCTTCCTGTTCGTGAATAATGGGCGTAAAACTGCTCTTTTCTGGTGTGACTTCGCCGTCCGTGATGCCAATAGGAATGTCGCCGCGACCATAGAAATGATTGAGCGCATCAACATAAGGGGCAACGTCCTCATGGTTTTTCGTGATTGTAACGGCTAAAAGCTCGCTTTCACCTCGGCTTTGCAGCGAATGCAGCATGGCCAGGGCGAGTGCATCGTCCACATCGTTGCCCATATCAGTATCGAAGATGATTTTGACAGGATCTGCAAATGTCAATGTGGCAAAGACTGCAAGTAAAACTGTGGTGCTCCATCGAATTGGGAAGTTCATTTCTTCTGCCTGATATCGCGACCTAAAATTAGTCGGCGGCGAGTGGTTCATTACCATAAGTGACAATCGTATTTAGCATTACGCGGGCACTGTCGCTGGGGTTCTGCAATCTAATAACCACCGCATGCTCACCTGCATCCAGATCATATTGCCAGAACAGGTAAAATCGACGTTTGACGAAATTGGTTGGCCAAAGCGCTGTTTCGATCAGCTCACCATCGATATGTAGCTCGGCAGTAAAGACGTAGTCTTCCTCGGCATCGGTTTGCGCGGCACCCAGGATTGCAAACCCAATTCCGTTAAAATCAAAGGAATAGGATTCGTCCATCTCAAGCAAAGTGCGCTCCAGACCAACCCCGGACCCCAGTTGAAGTCTTTTTTTTGCGTAATGACCCTCGAATGCGTCCTCGAACGGAACCACATCAGGAGTCTGAATTGGAATGGTAACGCTAGTCTCGCTCACCAATCCACCTTCTCGCCGGATCATCTCCAGGGCGTGTTGAAAAGACATCTCGTAGGCTTCGTTGAGAGAAATAGTCGTATACGCAAAATCCAATCCCTCTACTTCCGCTAAGCCCTGTTTCCAGAATTCTGGGATAGCCTCATAACCATAAATTGTGCCGAGAATACCTGCCGCCGACGCAGGGTTGCAGTCGGCATCGTCGCCGGCGCGGGTTGCAATTTCCATGGTTTTACCGAAATCGCCATCGCCATAGAGCAGGCCAAGCACGACCCAGGCAGCATTTATCTTGGCGTCGATATTGAAGTCATTCATCATACCGCGAGGACCAAGATCAGTGTGTGCCCACCTCTGGTTGATGCCTTCCCAGGCAAATTTCCAATCTTCAGAATTCTCGTTATGCAGAGCAATAACGTCATCGATTATTTTGTGAAAGTCGCTTTCTTCAGGAATGACGTTGATCGCTTTATCAATGATTGTTTCAATGTCGCTTTCCACAAAGGCCAGGGAATACATGGAGGCGATAAAGACACCGCCATACCAGCCATCACCATAATTCATTATGTGGCCTACCTTATCACTGACCTCGATGGCTGAGTTCACCATGCCTGGCGCCATGAGTCCGGCGAAGTCGGCCTCAATCTGAAAGTCGATATCGTCAGCCGCGGGGTTGTTGAGCCAGTGGCCAGACTCTGGTGGCTCGAGCCCGTTCAACACGTTGTAGCGTGCCACCTGATTGGCAAACCAGAGGCTGTATTCAGCATTGGCAAAGGAGTTGGCAAAAGATTGCTCTGGTGCATCGAAGCCTTCATCTTCAAAAACCTGGACAAAGCTCAAGTCCATGTAGATGTCATCGTAAGCACCGGGGCGCTCCAAGAAGGTTTCCAGCAGGTAGCCGTCATACCAAGGAATTTCATGGTCATCAGGCACTCTTACACTGTTAAATCGAAACTCAACCGGGAAACCGTAAGTGACGCCTATGGTTTGGGCTGCCCAGGCGCCTTTGATCTTGTCACGCAGCGTGGCAGTGGACATAGTGACTGGTTCTTCAGCTGCCACCGCTGCAGTTGCGCAGGTGGCGAAGAGAGCTAGACTCAGGTGGATAAATAGTGTGCGGATTAAGCGTAATTGCTTCACGGGCAATTTCTCCTTGCCGTTGAATTCAAGGCTTCTTTATTCTTGTGACCTGATACAGTAGATTGTTGACTACTTTTTAGGCTCGATAATAATGAGATATTCATTCTGAATACAAGTCCTTGGGCGATTGAAACTTCTGCCGTCTGCGCTCATTGGCAATTTTAATAGGTAAAGTAGATGAATAAAGTGCGAACAATGCTGCTGGCAATTGCGCTGATGGGTCTGATGGCTTGCGGGTTTGAAGAATCGACGAGCTCACTAGTTGATTCTGCTGGCACCGCTGATATACCCCGAATCGCCCTAGTGATGAAGTCACTGGCCAATGAGTTTTTCGTCAATATGGCCAATGGTGCTGAAACCCATCAGTTAGCTCATGCAGATCAATATAAATTGGTCGTTAACGGTATTCGCAATGAGAGCGATCTAGCACAGCAGGTGGCATTGGTGGATCAGATGATCAGCTCAGGGGTCGACGCCATAGTGATCGCGCCGGCGGATTCAAGAGCTTTGGTTCCAGCCCTTTCACGTGCCGCAGCAGCGGGGATTGCGGTAATCAATATAGATAATCGGCTCGAGCCCTCAGTGCTGGCAGAATACGACCTACAGATTCCCTTTATAGGGCCAAGTAATCTCGAAGGCGCTCGAATGGTCGGAGATTATGCGCTACAGAATTTGCCCGCGTCGAGTCAAGTCGCGATATTAGAAGGTATTCCCTCTGCGTTCAATTCAATTGAGCGACGCACGGGTTTTGCGCAGGCAGTATCGGCGGCAGGCATGGAAGTGGTGTCTCTGCAAAGTGCCGACTGGGATCAAACACGCTCCGCCCAAGTCACTTCAGCCATTCTTTCTCAGTTCCCTGATTTGGATGTCATTCTCGCGGCCAATGACAATATGGCGCTGGGGGCTGCCTCCGCATTAGGTATGGCTGGGTTTGACCATCCAGTGATAATCGCCGGCTTTGACAATATCACCGCCATCCACCCGCTTATCGAGTCAGGAGTAGTCATTGCAACAGTCGATCAGTTTGGAGATCAACTCGCCGTGTTTGGCATAGAGTATGCCCTTGAGATATTGGCAAACGGGATCATCCCGGCCGACAGGGAAACTCCACTTGAGCTCATCACTGCACAATCCTTCCAAACTAATTAGAGAATTATGATCTCTTGACCGTCCGACTTAAAATCGAGGGACTCAGTAAACGCTTCGCTGCTCCTGTGCTCAAACAGGTTGGACTCCAGATCATGCGCGGCAGTGTGCATGGTCTGGTTGGAGAGAATGGCGCAGGCAAATCTACACTTATCAATATAGTTTCTGGTCTGCTGGCTGCCGATGAGGGTGAGATCAGTCTTAACGGTACATCTTATTCCCGCAGTTCTCGTCGCAAAGCACTGGATCATGGGGTAGCGCTGGCATATCAGGAGCTTAGTTTGATTGAGACACTTTCTGTAGCCGAAAACATTCTCTTATCTGATCTGCCAGGTCGGTCACTAGGTATCGCGCGAGTGCAGTTGAGGACAAGAGCAAGAGAATTGATGGATCTGGTGGGGCTCGCAGAGGTGAACGCTGACGACGGGCTATCAACTCTAACCCTGGCGCAGAGGCAACTCGTGGAACTGGCGAAAGCACTGTCGATGCCTGAGGCTAATTGCAAGCTTTTGATGCTGGATGAGCCCACTTCAGCTCTCACTGGCCCTCAAGCCGATCGCATACATAAAATCATTCGTGATCGAGCAGATGCGGGACTCAGTGTGCTGTACGTTTCCCATCGCCTGGAAGATGTACTAAAAGTTTGCGATGAAGTATCTGTGCTACGTGATGGCGGTATCGCTCTCTGTGCGCCTAGCAGCACCCTGACCAGTAATGATCTGATCAAAGCCATGTCAGGCAAGGCGCTCAAAGCTCGCAAGGATGACGAATTGAAAACTCCTGGCGAGCCGTGTTTGCAAGTGGCACAGCTTGCCACTGATATCTTCCCGGAACCCATTTCTTTGTGCTGTCATCGCGGGGAAATTCTGGGCATTGCAGGTCTGGCCGGCGCTGGTCGCTCCGAATTATTGCATTCCATTTTTGGTTTGCCTGCTGAAAGGAAGGGCAGCGTCTTCCTCAAGGATGCAATCGATAATCATGAAATACTGATTGACTCACCTTCTCAGGCAGTTAAAAACGGTATAGCGTTAATTGCCGAGGACCGAAAATCGCAAGGCATCTTTGCTGATAAATCAGTCTCCATGAATAGCACTGTGGCTGGAATCGGTAAGCTGCGGGGCGCGCTGTCGACAATTTCACCCCGGCGTGAAAGGCGAGTGACTGAGGAGCTCATCGATCGACTAAAGGTAAAATGCGACGGGCCGCTGCAAAGAATCGATCGCCTAAGCGGTGGCAATCAGCAAAAGGTACTCATCGCGCGCTGGTTGCAAGCCAGGGCAAATGTGTGGCTACTCGATGAACCCACGCGAGGCGTTGATGTGACGTCCAAACTCGCAATCCATGAGCAGCTGCGTAAGCTGCGTGACGATGGCGCTGCATTGCTCATTGTGTCTAGTGAACTGGAAGAATTGATGACACTGAGCGATCGCATTCTGGTGCTTTCCGATGGCAAGCAGGTGGCAGAATTTCAGCGCGGACAGTGGTCAAAGGAAATGCTTTTGGAAGCGGCGTTCAGTGGATACGCCAAAAGAGCTGTGCAGGCAACTTGTTGATAGTTACGAATGTGGTAAACGGGATAATGCAAAGTAGCAAGCAATCGAAGAACATGTTCAGCAAGCTCAGTCTGGTTTTTGAAGAGCTGTTTGTCTTCTTGGCGCTTGTGGTGCTGGTGCTTTTGTTCGGTTTCACTGCTGACAATTTTTTCACGACCGGCACCCTTGCAGCCATACTCACTCAACTGCCCGCGCTCACAGTCGTGACCATCGGCATGACCTTGGTGTTGATTAGTGGCGGAATCGATCTTTCAGTTGGCTCAGTCGTTGCTCTGAGTGGGGCGGTGGTCGGTCTGCTTTTCACCAGTTCAGAGATGCCACTCTTCGTGGCTGCATTTCTCGGGATTTTGGCCGGAGGATTTACCGGTCTCGTGAATGGTTTGCTTGGCAGCTATCTACGCTTGCCGATTTTTATCGTGACTCTCGGAATGTTGGAAGCGGGGCGGGGTTTAGCCTATATGGTGACAGGCTCCCAAACCATGTATATCGGCCCCTCTATTCAGGATCTCTCACTGCCTATTGGGGGACTGGGCTTGTCCCCTGCGTTCCTGATTGCACTAGCCCTGGTTTTCGCAGCCCAGTTCATGCTTACCAGAACTGTGTTTGGTCGCTATCTGATTGCTATCGGGACCAGTGAGCAGGCAGCCAAGATTTCAGGTATTCGTACCGAACCTTACCTCACCGCTGTGCTGGTGCTTTCAGGGTTGCTGGCTGGATTAGGTGGGATAATGAATACGGCTTATCTCGGAGCTTCAGATCCGAACGCGGCCCTGGGTATGGAGTTGTCCGCGATTGCGGCAGCAGTGATTGGTGGCACCAGCTTGATGGGCGGGCGCGGAACTATCGTCGGTGCGTTTATAGGCGTATTGATTATCTCAGTGCTACAAAACGGACTGGCACAGCTTGGTGTGACAGAACCATTCAAGCGCCTGATTACTGGAGTGGTGATCATTCTGGCGGTGCTGCTGGATCGCTGGCGCAGTCGGTAAATAGTGGCTGGTAAAAGCATTTAGCCAGTACACCGGTTGTAGCCGGGCATCATCGAGGATGGGGTGGAATTGTCGCTGCCTACAGGATCTGACGAGATTGTGATTGAGTAACTAGTATTAACGAAATTGGCTCAGATAATCAGCACAAAATCAGAAAAGCGAGGGGTAACTACGTATAAGGGCTCGATTATGACTTCTTGACGCGCACTACATATAATTTGTTATAGTGTAACAACTAGTCTTGCGTTCATCGCGTTTAAAAGCATGAGGTGACCATTATGTTCTTTGTCAAAAATCTTGTTTCGCTTGCCCTTTTTGCAGCTTTCGCAATCTTACTCGCGCCGCCGAAGGCTAGCGGGCAAAACTCTACGAATCACTATCAAATCGTAGAAGGCTGGGCAAAGCTTCCTGGCGGGAGACGAATGGGGGCAGTCGGTAAGGCTGAGGTCGACATTGATGGGCGGCATGTCTGGGCGATTATCCGCTGTGATGCGCCACAAAGTCAGTTTGGATCTGAATGCGTCGATTCAGACCTAGATTCCGTTCTGAAGTTCGACCCTGATGGTAACGTAGTGGAGTCTTTCGGAGCCGGCATGTTCATTTGGCCGCATGGCCTAGACATTGATACGGAAGGCAACGTGTGGGTGACAGACGCTGTTAGCGATAGGAACATCCCACAGGGAGACAATCGAGGCCATCTTGTTGTCAAATTCAGCCCAACTGGAGAGATACTTCTTCAAATCGGAACGCCAGGAGAATCTGGAGATGGTCCTTATCATTTTACCGAACCGAGTGATGTTGCAGTCGCCTCCAATGGGGACGTTTTCATTGCAGATGGGCATAGCGCAAGCGGCAATAACCGGGTAGCAAAGTACAACAGCCGTGGCGTCTTTCTAAAGTCGTGGGGATCAACCGGCTACGCTCCTGGCGAGTTTCGTGCACTTCACGCCATTGCTATCGATCCACAAGGCCGCGTCTTTGTGGGCGACCGCAGTAACAGCAGAATCCAGATCTTTGATCAAGAGGGTAACCATCAAGGCACATGGACACAATTCGGGCGCCCAAGCGGTATTGCCTTTGACACTATGGGGCAGATATACGTAGCTGACTCGGAGTCAGACAATGTGCAGAACCCAGGCTATGAGATCGGTATCCGTATTGGCGAATATGAAACAGGCTGGGTCAAAGAATTCATTCGGTTCCCATGGGCGAATCCAAACATAATCCCAGGAAACGGAGCAGAATTCGTTACGGTTGATATAGATGGAAATATCTATGGAGGAGAGCCCATACCACCACCCCACATCAATGCTCGCACACTCCGGAAATACGTACGTGTCAGGCCCTGACCATTTCCGAAAATAGTCTAAACCCGCATAGAGGTTAGTAAGCGGCCCCATTAATGTGGGTTTACCTAGGGGGATTCTGCCAGGTGAGGGGAAGCTTCCTGGTCTACTGTAATATATTCTTGAACGACTCGGTGGTTGCTATTCCATCGTGAAAATGATGCCTTGGGTGAGTCCATTTACCATATCTCTGCCGAAATCTTGAGAATAGTTTGGGCCACTACTAAGCCTGACCACCTACCATCAATGGGATTAATCATGTAGATGTGCCCATTTTTCTCCGATCCATCAAGCATTCCATTCATACCTGACGCGAGTACTATGCCGGTATTGCCTTTACTCAAAATATACCTAGCGTTAGCTAGTCTGCAAATATAACGGATTCTAGCGTCAGGATCGCGTGCCTGTTCATTGTCGTTCACTTCGGTTACGGCTTGTTGCTCTGGGCTGCAAGAGATAGCCGCTACAGCAAGAAAATCAGTCAAACATCAATTCACACGTTCATTCACCATTTTTTCTCTTCGGTTGGTTTCTAGACGAAGGCACTCGTGACGCATCTCTGAATACCCATGCGAGACCTTGGATAAACGAGTGCGGTGTTGAAAGGTCTTCTCGCACGGCTAGTAATTTTTGCTCAGCCACCAGCGCAAAATCTCCTCCTCCACTCGATAAAGCGGACTGTGCCCTGGGAAAAGAGCCGGATCATCAGCGGTTCCTGTTATGATAGTCGTAATAGCATTACCAGTATTTGGATCAAGCAAGGCATGGCTTAGCAGGCCATAAGCTTCTCCCAGATGTCCAATTAGCATTTCGGGCCCTTTATCGAAACCGTATCCGCGCATATCGATCCGATGGATCGATAGCCCATAGCTTGTCATCAATCCATCAGTTGGACCGCCAGGTTCGGATTCACCAGCAGAAATTCCATTTCGGCGCTCAGTGTTTAGTACCCACTCGGGTTCAAGCATCGATGCGACCGCGGTAGCACTAAGAATGCGTCTCTGATTAATCATCCCATCATTCTGGAGCATCTGAAGTACGACCAGCAGCTCATCTGCACTAGCACGCAAGCCACCTTGAGGTGAAAATAAGCTGGCATTACTGCCGATTTCATATCTCGAGAGGAATTCACTTGGTTGATCGCCGTTACTCATGCCGTAGAAGCATCGGGGCGGATCATCATCAACCTGTGCAATCCAAAGTCCCCCTGGGGCCCATTTATTGTTACCCTCGCGTTTGCGGAAGGTAGCGGCAAGGTCAGACTTTGGCACCTCGCAGGGGTTGAAGCGAGCAGTGAGCCCCATGGGCTCTAATACAGCCTTTGTCATGTAGAGGTCGAAGCGAAGTCCAGATATCTGCTCGATTATTTCTCCCAGAACACCATAGTTTAGGTTGGAGTAGACGAAGTAATCTCCAGGCGCCTTGTTTATGCCGGCTGCAAAATGGGCACCAGCATCCCAGAAGTTTGAACCAGGATTGAAGAAGTCTCGCAGCTTGCCTTCGTCAGCTGCAATGAAGTATCGAGGCCCGTCACGAATCGAAGAGGTATGTGATAGGATTTGTCGAACAGTGATGGCCTCATGCGGAAAGTTGGGATTTCGCAAGGTCCAGCCCAGATAATCGGACGCGTCCCGATCTAGATCCAGAGAGTCTGCGTCAGCCAGTTGCATGATGCCGATTGCAACCAGGAGTTTAGAGATTGAGGCGACTCTGAGCTTATGGTCTGTGCGCAGCGGTTCGGGCGCAGAATCAGTAATTTGAGCAAAGCCAAAGGCATAACTCGAAGTGGCTTCGCCATCTACCATCACGCTTACTTGTAGCCCACTTAGTTCTGGAGTGGTATTCGTTCCCTTCATCAAGTCGGCAAGATGTTCATCTGCGTGCGCTAGCGCAGGTATTACTAAAATTAGAAATATGAGAGGTTTCGCTATTATCTGGCGCCCTCTTCTACCTTTAAACGCTGCTACCGCGTTTGCATTGCAGTATTTCACAAGCTACTGCTCGGCAGAATTAGTGCTTTCTCAATTTTAATCATTAATTTACTGCTTCGGGTGATTTAGTGGGTAAAAGTACGCTCGTTATCTGTTCAAGTTCTTCTTTGCTAGCCTGCGTTTTGAGATAGGTTTAACAAGTCGTTAGCGATCCAAGGATTCTTGAATAATCTTGTTTGTGCTGCTTGCGAACCATCGGCATAAGAGATTCATTCTTTTTCATTTTTTCAAAGCAGGACTCCTTGCATTAAGATTTGTGCGGCTATTGTAAATTGGCAACCGAATCCGGCAACGAAGGATGCGGTGCGAATCCAAGGAACAGAGAAAGTATATGCTAAAAGGTGTATACACCTAGCCCAGAAATATACAGCGCATGCAACCGCAGTAGCTTCATTGTTCGCTCCCGCAGAGTGTGCGGCGAGAACCAGTACCCCAAAAACCACCAGGTTTTCAATTGCATTAGCATGGGCTTGTTTCATTCGCACTGCCCAGGGTGCAAGGGGTTTTGGGTCGGCTGGATAACTTACAGCGGCTATCAGGCCCCTGACGGAAATTAGGTTTAGGGTATAAGGCATCCACATCAATGCGGTAAATAGTGATATCCAAGTAAGATAGGTAAGTTCGGTTGTAATCATGGCATTTCCCCGTTTATGTCCATTGTGATATCTGTATCTGGGTGACTTTCTATTTCAGCATGCGAGTGATGACTTTGGTGACATCTTGGAGTTGGCTCATGTCATCCGTCGAACGTTTAACCAACAATGTGCCTTGAAGAGTATTGAAAATCATTCGAGAAAGGCGTGTTGGAGTTTCTTTGAATTTCAGCTCGCCGTTGTTGCGACCATTGTTAAGAATTATTTCCAGCCATTTCTGATGCTCTTCCATAAATTGCTTCACTTCCACGCGCATTTCCTCTGGCAGAGCCGTAACTTCGCCTGAGAGCGCACCACACAAACAAACTTTTTCCGGCGTTGCAGCAAACTGAAGGTAGGGCGAAAAGTAAAAATCTAAGGCGTCCCAAGCGTTTTTTTCTGAATCGGCTCTAATTGCGTCGAGTTGAGAGGCAAAGGTGTCTCGATAACGTTGTATGATGGCTACACCCAAGTTTGCCTTGCTTGGGAAATGGTGGATGACGCTAGGTTTTTTTATACCGACTTCCGCTGCAATGTCTTGGAAACTCATCGCCGTGAATCCTCGAGTTTGAATTAACTCTTGGCCTACATCGAGAATTTTGGTCGCGGTTTCATTCATTCGTCTAGCACTGGTGTGTGGGCGTTTACGAAGGGTAGGACGGCATCAAGAATTTCCGGAAGATATGGAGCGAACTGCATAGTTGAATTGGGAATCAAGGTTAAGGCGGCCCTCGAATTAGTGATTGGATGCAAATAGTCAATATAGGACCCATGATGCAAAACTAGTGTGGCAGGGGTTTTCAATGCCGCTAGATCGCTGTCTTTCATTCCCAATGCTGTTTGGTCACCAGTTGACCTTATATGTATACCTGAGGTTTTCATCGCGGCTCTAAAAACGTCTATGTCTGCATCGAAGAATCGTTGCCGCTTCTCAGGCGTATTTCGCTCAAGATAGGCATCCCAAAGGGGAGTTTCGCTGAGCAGTTCCATGGACGTAATGGGTGAATCACTAATATGTTCCATAGTAGTAAGACTTTCGCTATTTAGATATTTGAGAAAGTACTCCTCGGACAATCGGGCTGCTGCCAGTGGCCCTCCAGTAAGGGGCGCAAGAATTAAGGCGGCCACGTCTCCCGGGTAGCGGGAGGCAAGTATCAGGTTAGAGCGGCCACCCGAAGACATGCCATAGAGTGCCGCTGGCGCAACATCAAGACGACTAATTAACACATGCAGGTCTTCTCCTTCTTCAACCATTTGCGGTTCGTTGCCGAATGAAATTTCCGACTGGCCCAAATTGCGCCGGTCATAGATGATAACTTTGAGCTCAGGTGCGGCTGCTGCCACATTGCGTGCGAAGCTGCCAAAGCCGCTGGTATCACCATTACCACCGGGTGTGATGATTAGTGGAATAGTTGCACTAGGGTTATAAATCTCAACGTGCAGAGTGACGTCGCGTTCTGGTCTTAGGTCTATAGCACGAGTCTGCATTTCAACGTCTTCAGCGCCTGCAGTCGGCACAGCATTAAAGTACACCTCGAACCAGGTATTGTTCGCAGCGCCTCTAAATAATGTGACATCCATAACGTCGTTTTGGACATCAACAGAAGAATTCTGTTCTGCTGCGAATAGGTTGGGGAGTGAAATAAATACTGTTGTGATTAATGCTGCGAACCTCGTGATGTTTGGCATGTCAATTCCTTGTAATAAAGCAAACGTATCTACCGAACGGTTGGTAGAGCCGATTATTATGAGAGCTGGAAATTAAAAAGGCAAGGGTGAATGGTGGCTATTTAATCCCAGTTCCACCGCGTAGGCGTCTAGTTAAGTGAGAGTGGGATGAGGGAGACGAGACGATGGATGGACAGCCTCGCTAGTCGAGCGTACACAGGCACTGGATCGATATTTAATTTAGTCTGCTATCCTACCACTTATGAGAACTCTCGAGCGAACCAAAACACGGATCAGGGTTCGTTTTTTAATCCTTATACACGAATGAGAAAGGACTTCAGATGCATATTAAAGATCGATATACCCATTTCCTTTGCACCGCACTAATAATGCTGGTTGGTGCAGTTGCACCCATCAACGCTCAGGATATGAAGCGACCCAATATCGTACTGATTCTAGCCGATGATCTTGGCTACACGGATATTTCCCCCTTCGGCAGCGAGATAAGTACCCCGAATATAGCCCGACTTGCGGCACAGGGGCTTTCATTTACGAATTATCACACTGCCGGAAGCTGTGCCCCGGCGCGGGCCATGCTGTTGACCGGGGTGGACAGTCATCGCAATGGTGTGCCAAATATCCCCGAGGCCTTGCCTGCAGAGCAAATGGCCTATGAACACTATCAGGGTGTGTTGAACGATAAGGTGGTCACGCTCGCAAATGTGTTACAGGACAATGGCTATCACACCTATATGACCGGCAAGTGGCATCTTGGTCATACCCCGGAGTTACTACCCTCTTCCCGAGGATTTGATCGGACAATCGCGATGGCGGATACCGGGGCGGATAATTGGGATCAACGCACCTATTTACCCATCTACGAGCAAGCCAACTGGTATGCCGACGGTGCTGAGCATACGCTGCCCGATGACTTTTATTCATCAAAATATTTCATCGACAAGACCATAGAATTTATCGGATCCAACGCGGAAGACGACAATCCATTTTTCGCTTACATTCCGTTTCAGGCGGTTCACATGCCGGTGCAGGCCCCCCGCGAGTTTTCGGACAAGTATGCCGGTATGTACGATGAGGGCTGGACAGTAATGCGTGAGCAGCGGCGTCTTGCTGCCGAGGCAGCGGGAGTTATTCCGGTTGGGACCCAAGCTGCAATAACCCCCGGCACGCTGGACTGGGACAGTTTGCCTGATGATCAGAAGCGCTATAACGCTCGGCGCATGGAAGTGTATGCCGGGATGGTGGAGGCAATGGATATGCATATCGGTCGCCTGATGGCCTACCTGCAGAGCATTGACGAATATGAGAATACGCTGTTTGTTTTTACTTCTGATAACGGTGCAGAAGGTTCTAACCTTATTCGGCAGGATGGAAGCTCGCTCTTGGCTCGATGGTTTGAGACAGTTGGCTATAACTCAGACTATGAAACCTTGGGCGAAGCCAGGTCCTGGAGCTCCATTGGCCCCAGTAATGCGACGATTGCCGCGTCGCCACTTTATTACTATAAGTTTCACGCCAGCGAAGGTGGCCTAAGGGTGCCGTTGGTGATGGCTGGCCCGGGCATTAATCGGTCTGATGAATTAACCGACGAATTTGTTTTCGTCACAGACCTGGCTCCCACGATTCTAAGTTTGGTTGATATAGAAGGTCATCAAGGCAGCTGGCAGAATCGAGAAGTGGAACCAATAATTGGTATAGACTTCTCTGCATTTCTGGCCGGCGCCGATACATTCGCACATGCTGATTCAGATCCCATAGGTTATGAGTTAGGAGGAAATAGCGCACTGTTCAAGGGTGACTACAAAATCGTGAAAAACGCGGTGGGGCAGAATGATACGGAGTGGCATCTATATAATATCAAGACCGATCCGGGAGAATCCAGCAATCTGGCACAGCAAATGCCAGCCTTGCTGGAGGAGATGCTTGCGGATTACGCGGCCTACGTAGAAACTAATAATGTCTTGCCCATGCCCGAGGGGTATAACAGGACAGGGCGGATACTCGGGGATGCCCTCAGGCAAAGATAGGGAAAAAGTAGCAGAGTCTAAACCCTGCAGATTCTTCCCTAATCCCATTTTTTACAGTGCGGGAAGCACCTGGCCGATGCCACGGTTAAGACTACGTAACATGGCGGCATAGGCACGCTCTGTGTGATCTTCAATATGGCTTAGCGCATCATAGTCTGATTTTCAGCCTGCAGTGGTGTATAGGGTACGTTGGAGGAGAGAAACATGAAAAACGGCCAATTTGCATTGGCTTCGATAGCAGAGACGGCCTCCCGCGAAATGTAATCCTTCATATGGGAATCTGATTTGAAGATTTCTCCCTGATTGTAGCTGATGACAAATTGCTGAATCGTCCACAGGAAACGGTCGATGAGATCTAATTTCTGCCGTGAGTTCTCGACCGCGGGGTCATCGATCTCCCTAACTAAACAGGCTTAAGTTTAAGCCACTCGCAAATAAAAAGTGACTTGACTAACCTCGGTTTATGCCTAAAAAGCTGCCACGATCAGTCGCTAAAAGGAGCCCCTGTGCTGTTGCCACAGCATTAGATTTGGTTGGTGATAAATGGACGCTGCTGATTATCCGCGATATTGGATTTTTTGCGCGTCACCATAATAAGGATTTTCGGCAGAGGGTAGAGAGTATTCCAAGCAATATACTGGCCAGCCGCTTGAAAATGCTGCTGGAAAACGGGCTGATCCAGAGCATCCCTTATCAAAATAATCGATTACGGTACGAGTGTTTTCTAACGGAATCTGGTCAGGGCCTTCTGCCAGTTGTTAAAGAGATGGCAAAATGTGGAGAAGTTCATGTCGCTGGGTCCCGAATGCCGCGCCGACTGCAGTAAGCGTCGCTGTCTTGCGGAAATTTTTCATGCTAGACACTTGTACAATGCAAGCTACACTCTAGGCTGCGTTATAACAGCCTCAGGGATCTCGGTTTTAGATAAGGAGTCTTATGGTTGACATTTCAGCTACAGAGTTGCCGACAAGCGGCAACCAGAATAATTTCAATACGCCTAGTCACCGAAATTTGCGTAAAGTGTTAGACATAGTGGGATGGCTCTTTGTGTTGCTTCTGCTGTTCATAGGCCTCAGTTCCTTGTTTGACCGGGTTGGATTTCTAAATAATGAATACTCAAAGGGGGTTGCCAACACCGGGGAAGGAAATGATGCCTTTGGCATCCGCTATATTCAGCACTATTTTGTGGCAGGGGTTCATCTGGTATTTGGCTTTGTCGTTTATGTCTGTGCTCCCTTCCAGTTTATGACAAGGATCCGTAAACAATATGTTAACTTTCATCGCTGGACCGGCAGAGCCTGGATGATTAGTGGTGCGGCAGCTGGTTTCACGGGCGCTTTCTTCGGTGTCGTCTGGCCGTTTACGGGCCATCAAGGATTTGGATTGCTGCAAACTGGCATCAACGCCATTATTGGCCCTTATACCTTGTTCTGCTTGTTTAAAGCTTATAACAATATCCGAGCACGTAATTTTGGCGAACATCGGGAGTGGATGATCCGAACTTTTGCGTTGATGCTGGGTGTATCAACGCAACGATTGTTAATGTTGATGCTTATTCCCTTAACAGGGTTTGGCGCTGAAATCATGTTCGCGAGTTGCATGGTCCTTGGTATGGTTATCAATATTATTATTGCTGAATATTGGATCAACCTCACCAGAACACCGGGCAACGGCCATCGCCACTGGAAGGATGTTGATAGAAAAGCGGCAGCCTGATGCAGTTTGGTAAGCATTAATTAGATATATCGAAATAGGAAATAGTCTATGAAGCCAGTTTGTTTAGTAATCGGAGTGGGTGCTGGAATTGGCGGACATGAGTGACGAGTAAATTGTAAATAGTGTAAATTGGGCTGATATATTTTGTTAAACTAACCCGGTCCCTATTTCCTTGAAAGAGCGTGATGATGCTATGGCAAGCCAATTAGTAGGAAGCCTATATTGTGAATGAAGCACCAATCACGCTTTGGGGCGGCGGCACCAGTCGCACCATTAGACCCATTTGGATTGCGGAAGAACTTGGCTTGCGCTATAAATTGAAACCAATCGGACCCAGAACTGGTGAAACTCAAACTGAAAGCTACACCCAGCTCAATCCCAAACAAAAGATTCCTTTTCTTGAAGATGGTAATTTGCAGTTATCGGAAAGCGTCGCGATTTGTCGGTACTTGGTAAATCGTTACGGAGCAGCGGCCACAATTGCTTCGCCGGCTTCTATTGAAGAGCAGGCGAGGGAAGATGAATGGCTTAGTTTCGTCTATGGTGAGCTGGACGAGACGAGTCTCTATATCTTGAGGCGCCACGAAGCATTGGCGACCATCTACGGAAAGTCATCCACTGCAATCACAGCCGCAAAGCAGTATTTTCAAAAGCAAGTGACTGTTGCGGATATGCACTTGTGTGAGACCCAATATTTAGCCAATAACAAGTTTGGAGTTGCTGATGTTTTCCTGACCACCTGCCTTGTTTGGGCAGAGTCCAGCGGCATAGACTTGTCTGAGAATTTGCAAAGCTACTTGCAGCGTATGCTTGCAAGAGAAGCCTATAAAGCGGCGAAAGCACATAACACCCTACAGCTATAGCCAACAGCCGTAGCTGCCAATGAGAAAGGAAAGGCGAATTAGATGGGACCTTTGCAGGGTATTAAGGTACTGGATCTGACCAGCATGGTATCTGGGCCCGTGGCTGCCATGATGCTGGGTGATCAAGGCGCGGACGTTATCAAAGTCGAACCTACCCATGGAGAGCAGTTACGGTATCTGGGCGAGAAACACAATGATATTACACCAACATTTTACTCCTGCAATCGCAATAAAAAGTCTCTTGCTATTGATCTAAAATGCGATGCTGGCAAGGCAGTACTCTGGAAGCTGATCGATGATGCTGATGTGCTACTGCAGAATTTTCGTCCAGGTGCCATCGAGAGAATGGGTTTTTCAGAAGAGACGGTCAGACAGCGCAACGAAGGAATAATTTTTGTATCTATCAGCGGTTTTGGTGAAAAAGGACCTTACGCTCACAAGCGAGTTTACGATCCGATTATTCAGGGACTGTCCGGTGCTGCAGATATACAAGCCAATCGAGAGACAGGTCGGCCTGGTATGTTCCGCATCATCATCGCCGACAAAATCTCTGCCTTAACTGCAGCTCAAGCAATTTCGAGCGCCTTATTCCATCGAGAAAGGAAGGGCGAAGGCCAGCATATAAAATTGTCTATGCTGGATGCGACAGTGGCCTTCTTTTGGCCGGAAGGTATGAGCGGGCTTACCTTCGCCGAGAAGGAGGCAGACCATAAGAAATCATTCTCCTCAATTGATCTGATCTATGAGAGTAGTGATGGCTATATCACTATGAGTACAGTCTCTGACAAAGAATGGGCAGGTTTCTGTAATGCCGTCGGTCGTACTGAACTTGTCAGCGACGAACGCTTTGCTACCGCACTTGCGCGCCGTCAGAATATGGCAGCGCGAAGAGAAATTGCTGGCGCCGAAATAGCAAAACGTTCTACCCAGGAGTTGCTGCAAATACTTGATGCCCAAGATGTGCCATGCGCACCCATATTAAGCAGGCAGGAACTATTAGGTCATCCCCAAATTCTGGAGGGCGGCACAGTCAGCCGGCAACAGGTTGAGGGCTTCGGCGAAGTGCGTCAGGCTATTCCTGCCGCTCGATTTCAATTAACAGACAGCACTCTAAGGATGCCGGCACCCAAGTTAGGGCAGCATAGCTTAGAAATTCTTGCTGCGTTAGGTTATGACGAGGATGGCAGCAACGAGTTAATTGAAGCTAAAATTGTGCTTCAAGCAGAATAGAGCCGCGAGTCAACGTCTGAGATTCCCATCAATTTAAAAACGGGCTTTAACAGGTGTACTGTAAATATTCTAATCGAGATAAACGGTTAGAAAATTAGAAGCGATTACCAAGAGGCAGCTTTAGAAAACTATGGAAACCAAGATCACTAGATTGTTAGGCATTGAACATCCGATCATACAAGGCGGCATGCATTATGTGGGGTTCGCTGAATTAGCAGCAGCAGTATCCAACGCCGGGGGGCTCGGGATTATTACTGCTTTGACTCAAGGTACTCCCGAGAAACTCGCTAATGAAATTGATAAATGCAAGTCGCTTACAGATAAACCCTTTGGCGTAAATCTTACCTTCCTCCCTTCACTCACTCCACCTGATTACCCCGGGTTGGTAGATGCCCTCATTAACAAGGGTGTAACCGTTGTTGAGACGGCAGGTAATAATCCAAAAGAGTGGCTGCCTATTTTAAAAGAAAACAACATTAAGGTTATTCACAAGTGCACCTCGGTTAGACACGCCCTCAAGGCCCAGGACATCGGCTGCGATGCCGTCTCAGTTGATGGTTTTGAGTGCGGCGGTCATCCGGGTGAAGATGATATTCCCAACTTTATACTGCTGCCTCGCGCCGCCGATGAATTAGAAATCCCATTCGTTTCATCAGGCGGTATGGCCGACGGTCGGTCCCTAGTTGCCTCGTTGGCCATGGGCGCCGAAGGCATGAACATGGGTACGCGATTTATCGCTACCAGAGAAGCGCCGGTGCACGAAAATGTTAAAAAAGCATTGCTTGCGGCGACAGAGCTCGACACGCGATTGGTTATGCGCCCCCTGCGCAATACCGAACGTGTGCTTACTAATACTGCTGTGGAGCGTTTGCTGGAAAAAGAAGCAGCGTTAGGGAAGGATATCAAGTTTGAGGATATCGCGACTGAGGTAGCGGGCGTCTATCCGAAAGTGATGCTGGAAGGGGTGGTTGATCAAGGCGCTTGGTCCTGTGGCATGGTCGCTGGCTTGATCAATGACATTCCATCCGTGGAAGAACTTATAAACCGAATCATGAGTGAAGCTACATCTATCATCAATGACCGCTTCGCAGGTATGTAATAGTGTGATCAGGGATAGATTTATTCTACTTAAATAAATCTGTCCCGATATGCCGCCCGAATATTGCTGATCAGCCGATTAGCGATAGTCTCGCAAAATCACCACCAAGCACTGATCCCACATCCTGCACGCCCATCCACTCTTGAATCATGCTGGCGTAGACTGAACGGAAATCGGTTGTCATGATCAGGTCTCCCTGATCCAGAACCGAGAGGCTAGGATGA
>Ga0315330_10000726_pt1 | contig 21328 bp, 19 predicted proteins | sample M140m34915metaG_FD_203453 | JGI IMG/M metagenome (GOLD analysis project Ga0315330, IMG submission 203453) | Ammonia-oxidizing marine archaeal communities from Monterey Bay, California, United States - M1 40m 34915 | ecosystem: Environmental > Aquatic > Marine > Intertidal zone | place: USA...
ATGGAAAACGAGACCCTTCACGCCAAGATGGAGCGAGACGGCCTCGGCCACTATCTTCGCTTGCTCAAGCTAGCGTATCACTGGGCCAACGACGAAGCACGAAAGATCCACGGACTCAAGAAGTGATTGTCCTTTACACCTAAGGAGACATTGAAGTGTCAGCCAGCCTTAACCTGAGCGAAGTTCTGTCTTCTTTACAGGATGCGATGACGAAAGACGGCAGCATTTCTACCGAACACAGATCGTTTTACACGACGTTCCGCACGCAAATAGATGCACACCCGGGCACATTCCAACCAACAGACATTCAGATTTTGATGGAAAACACCCGCCGCGAAATGGCTGGCGATATTACCGATGAAGAATACGAGGAATTTGTTGAAGCAGTTTTGTCCAAAATCAGCATCAAGGAACGCCTTGAGATTAAGGCTAAGGAAGAAGCAGATACACGATCAAAAGAAGAAATTGCTGCAATGGTCAAACAAGCGGAAGAAGAGGCCAGGGCCAAGGTCCAAGCCGAGTTTAGGCTCAAAGCCGCAGCAGATGCCGCAAAGAACGCCACACCGGATCCCGAACCAACCCCAGCCTCCGCTGAAGACATCGAAGCAATGGTCAAAGAAAAGGCTGAAAAGGCCGCCGAGGAAGCAAGAATCCTCGCGGAAAAGACAGAAAAAGAGGCCCAAGAACAACTTCGAAAGCAAGAGCATGAAAATGCAATGGCAGAAATCGAAAATGTCCGTAAGGCTGCGGAAGAAGAGATCGCCCGCCTAAAGGCGGAAACAGAAGCACAGGTTGCTGCTGTAGAAAACGAACGTATCCGTGTGCAGGAAGAGGCGACAGCCCGAGCTGCAGAGGATAAGGCCCGACGTTTGGCTGAAGTAGAATTGGAACAAGCCAAGGAGCAAGCAGAAGCCGAACTCGAAGCCGCTCGTCTGGAGGCACAACAAGCCCAAGAAGCACTCGCTGAAGAGGCAGAACGCCTACGCGTCGAAGAAGAGGCCGCAGCACGCGTAGCAGAAGACGAAGCGAGGCGCGCTGCCGAAGCCGAATTGGAAGAAGCAAAAAAGCAGGCTGAAGCAGAATTGGAAGAAGCAAAAAAGCAGGCTGAAGCAGAATTAGAGCAGGCTAAGAAACAAGCGGAAGCAGACCTTGAAGCAGCTCGCCAAGAAGCACAACAAGCCCAAGAAGCCCTTGCAGCGGAGGCAGAACGCACTCGCGCGGAAGCAGAGGCAGAGGCAGAACGCCTCCGTGCTGAAGAAGAAGCGGCGGCGGCGATACCGGCAGAGAAGGAACTCCCAGATCTGCCACCCCTCGATGGTTCGGCAACCCCCCTACAACCTGTCGAAGAACCATCCGGCCTCAACATTCCAGTAATCCTAGCCGCTTCTGGTGGCGTGATTGGACTCTGTGCGGCCGCCTTTGTCTTCATTCTGTGAAGGCAACGTTTTCCTTTCAAGAGAAAGGGTTCATCTATGCGCTTCACGGCCCCATGAAACAATGGCTCAACCCAACGATGGCTCTGGACGTGCCCCTGTGGCCATTGTCCGCCCAACGACATCGGTAACGAGCGGCGTCGCAGTCACTCAGAAACTCGTCAGTGCAGCTGTTGCTTTTGGCGACCTTCTCCGGGGGACCTTCGGCCCAAACGGCCTTGACAAAATGATGTACAAAACTAGCGGAGAGACAGCAGTTACAAACGATGGGGCCAAAATTGTCGCGGAACTCTTAGTGAAACACCCGGCTGCAAAGGCGTTTGTCCAACTGGCCGAGTCCCAAGAAAACGCATGTGGCGATGGCGTCACCGGGTGCTTAATTGTCGCCAGCGAGTTGATGAGGGAAGCAGGTAGGCTGCTGGAAAAAGGCCTTCACCCATTGGTGCTTGTCGAAGGGTACCAAAGAGCGCTTGAGGTTACCTTGTCCACCCTCGACCAGCGAGTCGTCCGCATTCTTCCAACCGACACAGATCGCTTGATGGCCGTTGCTAAGACGGCAATGATGGGCACAACAGCTGAAACTGGAAGCGACCACCTCGCACAGTGCATCGTCAATGCCGCCCAAACCGTTGCTACGAATCAAGACGGCGTCCTTCATGTTCGAACGCAGGACGTAAGGATGGCAAAACGAGGCAACGGTAGCATTGCTGACAGCCGCTTAGTCTCAGGCCTCATTCTGGAGCACCACCTCGATCTCGACCGCCTCCCAAGAAACCTTTCCAACGGCACCATCGCGGTCCTCTCTTGTCCCCTTGAAATTGAATCCGCTTCGAGGGATTCTGAAATCGAAGTGACCTCCCCAGATCAATGGGTGGCGTTTATGGATGCTGAAGAGACGCAACTCGAGCAAAAATCCCAGGCGGTTCTTGCGAGCGGGGCGGCATTGGTGTTCTGTGCGGAAGGCATCGACCCACGAGTCCTTCATCGTTTAGCGGATGCCGGGGTGTTTGCTCTTGCAAACTTAGAGCGTGCAGGGGCGGAAGACATTGCTGCAGCAACCGGGGCCATGATGATCGACCATCTCGATTCACTCGACAACAAAACCCTCGGCTCATTCGAAACTATGCACATTGAAACTCTTGAAGGGGACGACGCACGCCGAGAACGCCTCCACATAAACGCCGGACCCAATGCGGGCCTCGCTACCGTTGACGTCGGCGGTGGCGACGGCGTAGCCAGCGAGGAAATCATCCGCGGGCTTTACGATGCATTGTGCTCGGTCACAAGCGCCATGGAGACGGGAGAAGTATTGTTGGGTGGGGGGAGCCTCCACATGGCCGCCAGCCTCGCCATCAAAGAAGATGCAGAAAGTCAAGGCGGCCGAGAACGTTTGGCTATGGAGGCCTTTGCACGAGCTCTCGAAGCCATCCCCGCCTCGCTTGCAACCAATGCAGGCCACGATCATCTTGACACCTTGCTTACACTCCGATCTCTTCATCGCGATGGCTCGCCAAACAGTGGCGTTCAACACACCGGCCATGCAGGTCAAATCGATACAGCATGGTCGAGTGCAGAAACCCTCGCCCACGCCATTGAAGCAGCATGTGAAACGGCCTGTGGTTTGCTTCGAGTGGACCAAGTCATTTCCGCCCGAGGGGACTAAACCGGGTCCAAAGCCCATGCAACGGGGTCGTTAGGTTCAATATCATCGAGCCAATGCGTTCGATAACGGGTACCTCCGATGAGCACATCCGTTAATCCCCGCCCCCGGGCACTCCTCAGCGTCTATGATAAAACCGGCATTGTTGAATTTGCAACAGCGCTCGCAGAACTTGGATTTGAACTCGCGTCGACAGGCGGGACGGCTCGCGTTTTACGCGCCTCTGGCTTGGAAGTCATCGGAGTATCTGATATCACGGGGCATCCGGAGATTTTCGACGGTAGAGTCAAATCGCTCCACCCGGCGATCCACGGGCCGCTGCTTGCACGATTAGAATCAGAAGCTGATCGAAAAGGCCTCGCAGAACTTGGCTACCCCCCAATCCAAATCGTGGCGTGCAACCTCTATCCTTTCTCCGACGCCGCGCGGCAAGAGCCCCCGCTCGACGACCTTTCCTTGTTAGAAATGGTCGATATTGGTGGCCCAACGATGGTACGTGCCTCAGCCAAGAACCATAAGAACGTCATCATCGCCTCCAACCCCACTCGTTACCCTTCGATTCTGTCGGCCTTGCGAGCAGCAGGAGGCGCAGAAGGCGTAAATTTGGACCTTCGTCGCTCACTTGCCTTAGAAGCCTATGAGCACACAGCGGCCTACGACGCTGCAATCAGCGATGAACTTCATGCGCGGTGGATTGGAAGACCAGAGCACACCGACGACACAAGCGAACAAACTTCCCGCTTACCAACCGTCCTCCTTGCTTCGGCCACCAAATCACACTCCCTTCGGTATGGGGAGAACAGCCATCAAGCCGCCGCTCTTTACACCGATCCCAAAGCCGCAGGACTTCACACCACTCTTGTTACAGCAAAGGTTGAGGGCGAAAAGCCGATGTCGTACAACAACTATTCTGATGCGGATGCAACACTCAGGCTCTGCCGCGCCCTGTCCACCGATGAGTGGCCACAAACCCCCCATGCGTGCATCATCGTGAAGCACAACAACCCTTGCGGCGCCGCCTTGGGCGCAACCCAATTGGAAGCATACCAGGCGGCTCTTGCAAGCGATCCTGAGTCAGCGTTTGGATCTATTATTTGCTTCAATGAACCGCTCGATGCACAAACCGCAGAAGCCATGGAACCGCTGTTCATCGAAGTCTTGATGGCTCCAGCCTACTCGGAAAAAGCCAAATCAATTGTGATGGCAAAGAAAAACCGACGCATCCTCACCATTGATTCTCCAAAGGACAGACTTGCGCCGCTTGAACGTATTCTTGTCCGTAAGCCGATTGAGGGCGGTTGGCTTGTCCAAACTGAAGAGCCCCCAGTCATCGATTGGAAGAAGGCCAAGGTTGCCACAGAACTTGCTCCGACGGAGGCACAGATTGCAAGCATGAAATTCGCCGTTCGCGTGTGCGAACAAGTCAAGTCAAATGCGATCGTAATGGTGCAGGGTGTTGCCACAGTAGGCATTGGACCCGGCCAAACAAGTCGCGTTGAAGCAGTGAAAATCGCAGCACGCCGCGCGGGTGAGCGGGCCCAAGGATGCGTGCTTGCTTCAGACGCCTTTTTCCCGTTCAAAGACGGATTGGAGCAAGCAGCGGACGCCGGCGCAGCATCGATTGTACAACCCGGCGGCTCCATTCGAGACCAGGAAGTCATTGATGCCGCAAACGCTCGTGGCATTTCCATGCTCTTCACGGGGCATCGCTTGTTCAGGCACTGAATGTCCGCACAAGACTTCAAGCCTAAAGGCAATGAGGATAGCGCATGGGCCATCTTTCAGACGTCAACAAATCTTACTTCGGCCACCTCATTGATGCTTGGAAAATGGCGTTTTGGTTTTTTCTTGGCAGCATTCGTTTAGTCGCCCACGGCCTCTTGCCAAACTTTGACACAGAGGCGGGCCAAGACACCGTCAAACACTACTTGCCGATTAAGAAAGATTAGGCCACAGTTGGAACCTTCCAACCAACCCACCAGACGCCCACCAGGGCGACAACGGCAATGAGGGCTTGACCGAAACCAGGGTCTCCGGCCTTTGTGATTCCATAAATGGAAACCGCAGAAACAACACAAATGATTGCGCTGATCACCATTTTTGAGTGAAAAGGCAAAGCCTTACCAGACCGGTAATACTCCAATAAAACGGGACCAAAGAGCCTGTTAGTCAGCAACCATCGGAACAGCTTCTGGCTGGATCGGGCAAAACAGTATGCCGCCAAAACAAGCCAAGAAGTCGTAGGCCATCCTGGCACAACCAGCCCAATAACCGCGAACACGACCGCCAAGGAACCAATGACAATCCATACGCCTCGGACAAGAGGATTACGGGAAGGTTTGTGTTCCGCAAGGATCCGAGTTACGACCGCTTCATCGCTTTCTAGGGCCCCGAGTAACAACTCCTGCGGATCTAAATTGGGCCGGCCGCCCGAGGTCGGAATTACTGCGTCGCCCATTGAACTCATGTGGGCCTAAAGGGGGTGTATCAAAAAGTAATGGGCGCGAGCCCGAAGCGCTCAAGTCACGAGAAGGGTTGGCAGAACCATGGCGCAACCCTTCCCAGCACTGCGTCGCGACACTGGCGACGCACCTCTTCGTTGCGCCATTCTAATTTCTGGTTCCGGCTCCGGAATGGCCGCCATGATCCGCCATCAGGCATCGAACACCGATTGCGGCCACCACACCGTTCTCGTCCTGTCAGATCGGCCGGACGCGGGAGGGCTGGAGCGCGCAAGAGCGTTGGGCGTTGAAGCAACCAGCATCCCGCTTCCTGCCGACGAAACCAACTCTAAAAATCGACGTGAAAGTCACGAGCACTTGGTCCATGAAAAGCTCGTTTCAGAAGGCATTGAACTCGTGATTTTGAGCGGGTACATGCGCCTTCTGAGCCCGTGGTTTATTCAAAAATGGGCACCAAACATTCTCAATATTCACCCGTCTCTTCTGCCAGCGTTCCCCGGGGCTCATGCACACCGAGATGTACTTCGAGCCAAGGTGCGGGTCTCTGGATGCACCGTACATTGCGTCGATGAGGGAATGGATACCGGGGAAATACTTGCGCAGCGCCGAGTTCCGGTGTTTCCAGACGACACCGAAGCATCGCTATCGGCACGAGTAAAAGTCGAAGAACACACCCTCTATCCCCAAGTGATCGATTCTTTGATCAATCCAGATGTCGAGGGCGATTGAAATTCTTCATCTGTTCCTCCAGCCCGACAAGTGACAATGAGGGGAGACTCGAAAATAAACTATCAACGCTGTCCTTTGAAGCCCCCGTGGTCCACCCTCTTGGGCAAAAACTGAGCAACGGTTGCCGGTTTCCACTTGGGTCAAGTGGAGTTCCTCCGCCAGATTCCATGAGGGCCGTCAAACCGCTCTGCTCAAGTCCAAAAGCGTCACATGGAATCAATTGTACATCATCATCAACTTGCCTCATGACCCAATCCAACACGTCCATGAGAGACTTTGCCGAGGGCGGGTCCGGCCACACCTCGCCTTCGAACATTGACGCCCGTTCAACCGAGCCACAAAGGGTGACAATCCGGGCCACTCCACATGATTCAGCGAGGGCGATCAGACGCGACACTCCACCTTCCATGAACGCCTTATCGGCCCCCATCCGCCTGCTTTTGCCGCCGGCAAGAATGAACGCCGTCACCATTCGTTCCACCTCAAACCATTTCATCTAAGCCGTCAAGGGCCCGTTCTAGTTCTGAAAGCAGGCTACGAACACGTTCGAGCAACGCCCGGCGCTCGCGACTTGAGCGCGCCTCTGGTAACCACTCGAGCAAACGACGAACATCTTGCGCGTCCCTTTCAACAGTCCACTGATAGACAGCCTCTAAAACGGGGTCGTCAGATGGTAGGAATCGCTCGCTCATCAAACAAAGGCGCGCTGTGGCGGGGCTTCAATTCTCCTGCGAAAGCAAACGTTCCCGTATGCGTTCGAACAGGTCTCCTCCTCCGGGAGCGGTGGCGACCAACCCCCGTGCTTCGCCCAGCGGCCCCTTCCTTAACGAGAGAAATAAAACTGAAACTTGGTGCCATAAATTGCTTTGGCCCGCCATGGCAATCAGCCAACCATCGTCTGGTATGCTGTGGCCGCCGCGCACCATTTCCTCTGAGATCTCAAGCAGAGCCCCTAATGGTTCACGCTCTCCGAACAAATGAATCAGTGCAAGCCAAGGCCCCTCGCCCAGTTCAACTTCGGTCATATTTGCCAACAGCAATCCAACGATGACAAGATCTTCTTGGCCGTGGCGCCTCCATAACGAGGGTATAATCCGGGCAACACGGCGTAAGTCGTTCTCTCCCGAGGTTAAAATCCAAGACGCAATTGTCCTCAATTCCGGGTTAGGGCACCCAATGTGGAACGAATAACCTCCGCTATGTGCAAGCAAGTCCGTTGAGGGTTTGGCCATGAGTCCAGGAACCCCGGCGTGGTAAGCTTTCAACAAAAACTTCAATGTTTTTCGACGCGAACGGAGCAAGCGGGGCTTGGGCTCAGCCAATAACCGGTCAAGTTTCGAGTTCATTCCGAGCCACCGTCGGAGGCCTTCTTCCGTACGTTTTCGAAAATATCCCCCACGAGGCCAACAGAATCGCGCAGCGTAAGCAGCATCTTATCGATGACGTTCGGGTCTTCGAATTTTTCTTTGACAATTTCTCTTAGTTCAGTTTCGATCGAAAGGTGTTCGTCCTCATCGATATCAAATTCAGCACGAAGGTGGGCCAGAACTCTGAATTCATCTCTAGAAAGGGACGCGTTGACGATGGCCACTTCAAACACCTTTGTGTAAATGGCCCGTGCAAGCGCTGAAGGGATTTGGGCCCCCGGCTCGGTTTCAGCGTTGTTTTGAATCGCCTCATAAATTTCAGCAGGTTGTTCTGCGGTAAGGCTGAGCGCACTTGCAAGTTTGATGATCAGCCGCTTTTCTTCTCTCGTGAGGACCCCGTCCACCAACATCACCTCAATGGTGCTGCGGAACACATCCAAACTTCGAGAAGAACCAGTCGTCACGCGCCGACGACCCCGTCATTGTTTTTGAAATCGTTGTTCATCAAGAACGAGCGATTTTTCCAAATTAACGAGAGAGCATTCAAAAGGGGCGGGCCGCTGGTCGTACCATCCACCTCCCTTTCACGCAGCTTTGGATTTATCCACAGCAGCAGCCAAAGAACCTTTGGGGCTAAGGCTCCAAGCCCTTAGGAATAGGGCGGTTGATACCAAAGGAGACACTCACATGAAAAGAAACAACTCTGGCCGCGGAGGCGGCAACAAGCAAAGCAAGGCGATGAAGTACCAAATTCGCGCCGATATCAAAGTAAACGGAACCGTCCAACGCAAGGACATCATCGGGGCCATTATGGGTCAAACCGAAGGCCTTCTTGGCGATGAACTCGAACTCCGCAAATTGCAACGCACAGCACGCGTCGGCCACGTCGATGTTGAAATGGATACGAAGGGTGGAAAGGTCCACGGCATGATCATCATCCCTTCAAGCCTCGACAATGTTGAAACTGCAATTATCGCATCTGCTCTCGAAACGATTGACCGAATCGGCCCATGCAGCGCCAAAATCATCGTCAAAGAAATTCTAGATATCCGCGCAACTAAGCGCACAGCAGTCGTCGACCGTGCGAAGGAACTCCTTCTCAACCTGGTCAACTCCGGCGAAGCAGCATCAAAGACCGTCATCGAAGAAGTTCGGTCTGTCCTCACTACCGGGACAGCAACCAGCTTCCACGGCTTGACTTGCGGGCCGAACATCGAAAAATCGTCTTCACTGATTATTGTTGAAGGCCGCAATGATGTCCGTAATCTTCTGAACTGCGGTGTGAAGAACGCTATCAGCGCAGATGGTGCAGGGAACATCAAACAAGAACTCATCGACCTCGCTAACAGCAAGGAAACGGTCATCCTCGGTATCGATGGTGATCGCGGTGGAGAGATGTTGTTCAGCCAACTCATTGAAATGATGAAAGTCGATTTCGTTGCCCAAGCACCCGTCGGCCAAGAATGGGAACTTTTGCCACAAAAGACCGTGACAATGTGCCTCCAAAAGAAGGTCGAAGCAACCAAGTTCGCTCACGTTCTCAAGAAGAAGCAAGAAGAAGACGATCAGAAGGCTGGCGTCCCAGATAAGAACTGGGCAGACGACATGGACGAAGAATTTGAGGTGGCGGAAGCCCCTGCAGAGGTTCACGAAATGTTCGATCACCTCGATAATCTTGACAAGAATAAGGCCGTCTTCGTCATGGTCGATGGTACCATTTCTGAGCCCGTTGGGCCTTCAACCCTCTCCAAGACTGCTGGCGACGCCGATGGCGCTGTTGCCATCGTCTTCAACGGACCAGTGAGTGAGCGCACCCTTGAGATCGCATCTGAGGCCGCAATCCCTACCGTGGTTGGGACCAAAGCTGGAAAGGGATTCGCTGAGCGCGAAGGCGTTTCGGCGTGGCTCACAGAAGTTCACCGTTGAACCCTAGATGACGACCATCTTCATCTAAGGCATCGTGCCTAGGCCGCAGTATGGCCGAAGGTGAAGACCAAGGATGGCTCGATGACGAAACTGATCCATTCGAAGACCCACAAGCAAGTGAGGCCGAGGTAGAATCGATCGAAGCCGCAGAAGAAGTAACCGAATCCTCCGAGGTTGAAAACTCGGACGAGGTGAGTAAATCTGATTCGGAAAGCGATAGCGAAATGGCAACTCATGTTGACCCAGCCCCCTCTGCTTGGGGGTTGCCGATTCGAGCCGCACCAGTGCTGGAACAAAATGGCGAGTTGGTCACCGAGTACCCACTAAAACAATCCCTCGACGGGCGCCAAACAACATCAATGGTGGTCGATGACGATTTGCTGCGTGTTGTCGATACAGAACTTGGCGACGACGGGCACCGGAGAATGAAAGTTCGAATGACAATTCACCGAGACATAACCGCCTTTAGCCATCAGCATAATGAATTGATGCACCAGCATCAAATGCTGTGGATTGGATGCTTTACTGCAGGGCTGGTCTTGGCCCTGATCGGCCCAAATGCATTCGGCGTGCTCGGTGCTTTGCTCGCCATCATCGGTGTCCGAAGTTGGGTGCTCATGCACCTTGAATCACACACGCTCGAATTCTCAAATCAGGCGGGACCTCACAGCTTAACCTTGCACGCCTACGGGAGCAACCGTGGCTTTTTCAGGGCGAGCATGGCGATGATTGGCCCGATTATGGCGGATTTCATCCGCAACGGCACCATGATGGTTGACGAGTTGGAACAACTGCATGCCAGTGTTCTCGCCCCTCCAGCGCCCCCCGCCCCAGTTCCAGCGCAGGCCATGCCCGCAGTGCCGATTGCACCTGTCATGGCCCCAATTCATCCAGAAGTGTCCGAAGCCGCTTCGGCGATCCAACCTGAAGTAGCGCCCCCGCAGTTGCCGACAACAATCCCGGCGCCCCCGGCAATTGGCCCGCCAGCAAGCCTTCCCTCTCCCCCTCAAGCGCCGGTCCGCACTGCGCCCCCGCCGCCAAAGAACATCCCGGCCCCTCTTCCCGCAGCACCCCCGCCACCTGCCCCAGCAAGCCTGCCTTTGCCACCAGCCCCCTTGCCTCCGCCAATGCCAATGCCGCCAGCAGCAATCGGACTTGCACCCTTGCCACCACCCGGGATACCTATGCCATTGGATGCGCCTTTGCCGGACGCCCCCCAAATTGCTGTTGAAGCATCCCCCGTCGAAGAAACACTTACTCCAGATGAGCAGAATGAACTCTTGAGTGAGTTGTCTTAGGCTGAAATGCCACCGGCGGAAACCGGGTTGAGATGTGCTATGAGGTCGGTCACCTCGCCCTGAAGCGATGGCAAATCAGACGGGCTTGGCAACTCTTTGTGATCGGCCAAGAGTGGGAGTGGAAGGCCTGGTCCCGGAATGCGTTCGAGGGCGCCACCAAGTTCCTTGGCATCTGCGAGGAAGTTGTTAGAAGAGCCGGAATGGCGATGCTCAAGCCGAACGCGCATCCAGCGTTTCAGATTCTTCGTGCCCTTTGAAAGTGCTAGGATCAACACCGCTCTTCGAGCATCATCAGCGTCTTCTTGCGGCATTAATCGCAAACTGAGCCTCAAAAAACGGTCGACTCGCGTGTCACGCGGCTCAACCCCAACTTCAGCCGCCAACCCACGTCGGACACCCGGTACGGCAGAGAGCCCACGCCGCTTCACATCAGCCGCTAAGGTGGCCATGTCGATGGATTCAAGCAACGACACAAGAGCATCAACAACAGCAGAACTTGATGCACCCACCATTTGAACCGCATCTGTATCTACTTCCTCGGATACGGTGGAATTTTCATGAGAAGATGGGGCGACAGCGGGTGGCTCGTTTTCTGGAATTGGTTCTGAAACTGGGACCTTGGGTTGGGGCCGAGCGATGATAGTTTCCCCCACTGGTTCGTTTTTATCGTTCGGACGCACGATTCCTGCTGTAGCACCAGATGGCTTGATGCGACTTCAGGTTGTTCGCCATTCATTGCACTGAGGATCGCTTCATGAGCATCATCAAGAGCATCGGCCGGCATCATCGTGCGGACTGCGGCGTGTTCAGGAATCGGCAGCAATGTTTTGCGCGGAGGCTTTGGAGCCCAGGAAGTGATTTCAAAGGACTCATCTTCAACTGGCCTGCTTGAAAGATGTTGAGCATAACCGGCAATCTGGTCGCTCAACATTGCAAGTTTCAGTGGGTTTCGAAGCGACGCTTCCACATCGAGCGCTAAGGCAATATCCCGGTTCCATGGCAAGCACACCAATCTGCGAACAAGGGCATTATGCGTTTCAATTGCTGAGCGGGCGGCGTTAAGTTTTCTCGATGCGAGCACAACATCGTTTGAGGCAATCGCTTCCAATTCTTCAACAGCCCATCCCGAGCCTGAAAGAAGAGCAAGCTCTTGCCCAAGTCTTGCTTTGAGTCGGTCATGCACGTCGCCAGCGATCAAAGAGGCACCCGTCCGAGTGGATGCCACCGATGTTCCAAATTTACGAATCTGTGCGATCTCGGCTTCGAATTCTGCAAGCGTGAATGAAGCGGTGGAGGTCGAATTGGACGCCTTTCCTTGCGCTACGAGGCCCCTCCAATCTTGTTCGAGCATTCTTCGGTGTCGTGCGCCACGGCGGGCATATTGATCGATAAAGCGAACATAATCCTCCAAGACCTCTTCTTGAATTTCCAATTCGCGCAAGACGCCTATTCTCCGTTCAATTTCTTCCGCCCCCTCAAACGACACATCCAAATTCGCCATGCGTTCAATGAATTCAACCCGCTTCTCGAGCACGGTTTCATTTTGCTTGAGTCCGCTTAATGCCGCCTTTGGGTCTTTTTGCAAGTGTTCGTGCCATGCATCCATTGCAAGACCGGCGTGCTCAAACCGTTCAATACGCTTGATGCATTCGAGTTCAAGACGTTTCCATCGTTGATCCAAGTCGTCGACAATGTCGATGAACGATTCAGTCTTTTCGAGGTGTCCGGCGCAATGTTCCGCCTTTTCAACTTCCTCGGGCCACACCCCGGTCACTTCTTTCCATCGTAGAAATGCGTTCAGATGAAGCTGAAGCGTGGCTTCAATTTCAGGTAAATTCGCTTCCCACTCCAACAATTCATTGGCCCGAATGCCATCAGAATGTGGAAAGATAATCCCCTTTGCCCGCCAACTGTTCAACAAATCGTTGAGCAGGGCCATGCGCTGGTGAAGGTTGTCCGCAATCGCACTTATTTGAATGCGCAAACCACCAATATCCGCACTTCCACCCTGCGCCACAAGATCAATTCTTTTCTGCTCATGGTGTGCGGCAAGTTCAGGATCAAACGGGGCGATTTGTTCTGCAATCAACAACCGTAGATCTTCATGCACATCGTGCAAATCGTGCAACCTCGCCACATGATCAAGCCCGTCAAGGATGTTCATGTTGAGGATCTCAACAGTGTCGTACCCTTCCCCGCTAAGCATTGCCACCGCTCTTTCGATGGTCGCTCGTTGCCTTTGCTCGTCCTCCTCAACCGCAGCAAGAGCCTCGTCAATTGAATGAAATTCATCGGGGTAGGCCAGCAGAGGGCGCATTACGACCGTTGAGGGCTTCGAGGATGGATCAAGGACGTCAAACCTGGACAATAAACCAGCGTGCTCCTCTTCTTTTCCATCGTTCCGCCACGCCTCTTCGCTTCTGTAAAGTGCTGGCTCCCAAGGCCGCCACTCCTTTGCCCACGCTTCGTATTCTTCGAAAATGCGTTCAGCGTTCATCGGATCTTCGAGTTCTGACGCCCATGTTTCAATCAAATCATGCGCGTGCTGATCTCCCGAATTGCCAAGGTAGGCCGTTCGTTCTTGCAGCGACTGTGCCAGTTCAAGAGCATAATCGAGGTACAAAAGACGCTCTGCGCCTATGGATTCATCTTCCCCCAAGTAATCTTCTACATTGGCCGTTACCCAGCCTTCGGCAGCCAATTCCATCAACCGATCGTAATACCAAGGTCGGGCGTTCTGCGCATCGTCTTGCTCATCCATTTGCGCCACCTCAACCACTCAACACGAGCGAGAGCCTTTCAATGTGAGCAAGGATAAGGGCGGTTGTGATTGAATTTTCAGCAGTATTGGTTGTCACCAGTGCGTTTCTACACCGAACGCCGGCTCTCGAAGAAAGGTCAAAAAAACCACTCGAGAAGCCTTCGATGTTCCGCAGACCATAAAGGTGCAAAGAAGAGGTGAGGGGCAATGGAACCTATTACCGCTGCATTTGGCCTTGCTTGTATTGCTGCAAGCGGAGGCGCTGGATTTTGGCTTCGAAAGGTTGACGAGCGCCTCAATGGGGTCAACGACACCGCCGTGGTGTTGCAACAAGCACAAGCGGCGCATTTCACCCACCTCAACAAAGAAGTGGGGACGCTCCAAGGCCAGGTGCAACAACTGACAGATCTCGTCACCGCACTTCGCGCAACGAATCCGGAAATGCACGGGGCCATTCTCGCCCATGAAATCATCACGGCGTTCGAGGAAGATGTTGAATCCGACCACACCATGACTATGCACGCCCTTTCTGCTTTGGAAACGCTCGTCTCAAACATTTCTACAGAAGCGACAATTGGGGATGAGGCCCTTCTATCCTCGACCTCGGCTTCACTTCTCGGGCGCCTTCTTTCTGCCTTCGATTCACGAAGTCTTTCTGCCCAAACCCTTGGATTGAATCCAGTAGCCGCCCACCGTCTTGGCCATGCTTCGTTGCTTCTGGCTCGTTTTGATTGGGCAGAGGCAAGCTTTGGTTTGGCGTACCAATCGTCACCAGGAAATGCGAATATTCTCGAGGCATTGGAACACATTGCACTTCTCAAAGGCGATGACGAAGTGCGCCGCCATTGGCTTGAAGCGAGAATGACCGTTCACCCCGACCAGCCCGATTTGCTACGATCGCACGCCCATCTGTTGGCTAAACTTGGCGATGCAGAAGCAGAACGCGATGTGTTGCGGCTCGAAGCACTGGGCGTCGATACTGCCGCAGACCGCTCCTTGCTCTCAGGGCTACGGGCCAGAGCAGGCTCACGCTCAGAAGCGCTTGAAGCCATTGAAAAGGCGTTGGCCGAAGATCCAAATCAATCGGCTGACTGGCTCAGTTATGCTCAACTTCTCAATGAAGAAGGGGAAGACGGCAAAGCCCACCAGGCCGTCGAACGTTGCTTGGAACTTGACCGTCAGAGCGGTGAAGCGTGGGGGCTCTTGGCCCAACTCTTGGCTCCGCACAACAACCGGGTAAAAGAGGCCCTCAAAGCGGCAACACATGCGGTTGCGCTTGATGCAGGCGGGACGGATCTCGTGTTCCTGAAATCGAACCTTCAACACGCGACAGGTTCGGCGACAGCCGCACAAGAAACACTCGAAAAGGCGCTGCTCAAGGATCCAGCGAATGCAGAATTGCGCGCCCGCATGGCTGGACAAAGCCTCTTGGAAGGGGATCTTGAATCCGCCCAGAAACTCCTCGATGAAACACCATTTGGTATCGATCACGCTCTTCTCCATGTGGTTGAAGGACGCCTCCACCTTGCTCTGGGCGATCTCGCTCGAGACGGGACGGGGAAAACTGACGCCGTCTTGTTAGCAGACGCTCTTTCTTCATTCGAAGGGGCGTTGAAACTTAATCGAGAACTCGGCGTTGCTTGGCTTGGCCTAGCAAGAACCAAGCGCATGCTCAGAGACATTGGCGGTGCATCTGAAGACATGGACCGAGCCATGCGGTTGCTCCCCGATCAAGACCCCTCTGCATGCGCAGAAGCCGCCTTGCTCGCTATCGATAAAAATGATCTCTCTACTGCGAGCAAGCATGTTGATGCAGCTTCCGTACACGGCGATGCGACGACCGTTTCGTACGTCAGAGGAAATATTGCTTTGGGACGAGGTTTGCTCGACAAAGCCATCGAACACTATTCCGCAACCCTCGAATTGAACCCCAATCATATTCGTGCACGATTGAACCGTTGCTCTGCGCTTATGGCCTCGAATCAGGCGAAAAAGTCACTGGACGACGCCCAAATACTCGTTGATTTGGCCCCTTCGATGATGCTTGCGCGTTACTTACGCGCTGAGGCTTTGATGGGGCTTTGCGAGTGGGCTCAAGCCCGAGAAGACCTCGAGCATGTTCTTGAATCGGCACCACACCACCACCAAGCCCTCACTCAGTTGGCTGCTTGCTTCATGTCCCTCGAACGCCCAGAACGGGCAGAAAATCCGCTTAATGAAGCCATCCGCCTTCAACCAAACCACGCTCCTGCCTGGCACCAAAGAGGGATTTTGTACTTGGAGATTGGACGCAACGACAACGCTCTCAACGACTTTGAGGCGGCCATCCGTTGCGATGAATCCCACTTTGATTCTCGCCTCAAGATTGCCGCCATTCACCATCAAGCCGAGCGGTTCGATCAGGCCGAACTTGCATGGCATGCCGTGCTCGGCTTAGAACCAGAACATTCGGTGGCCCGGAAGCGATTAGCCGAATGTGAAACCCATTTACTCAAGGCATGAGTTCGTGGGCGGCTTGACCACCAAGCCTTGATACCCAACAAACTGTTCAGCACCACATGGGCATTCGAAGGCATACTACGCCCGTCGTTGCGCTGTTGCTTTTTCTTTTGATTGCACGCGAGATTTACCCGTACACAGAACCGCTTAACGCCGAGGCAATTGATGGCTTCGAGATTGAAAAGCTTGCAAGTGGCTTTGGCGGGCCAACCTGCATGACCTGGGCCGAGGCCGATCTTTTGCTCATGTGCGACCGAGACGGAGGCAGGATCCTCTTGCTCAACGCCAGTCAAGACTTCAGCCATACAACAATCATTTCGAATTTGGATCACCCGCACGGCCTCCATTTGACCGAGGATTACATGATTGTGTCCGAGGAAGGGGTTCTGGCAAAATACCAACGAAGCAACTGGACGTTTGGGAATCGTTCCATCTTGGTGGAAGGGATTCCAAGTGGTAACCATCAAACAAATTCAGTTCGAGCTTTCCCTAATGGGTCCCTCATTTGGCACAGCGGTTCGACATGCAATGTTTGTCAGGAAAACGACAACCGTAATGCCGCCCTTCTCTGGGTGGACCCCGTCAATGGTGAACATGGGGTGCTTGCATCCGGTGTTCGAAACTCCTTCGATGGTGTTTGGGTTGAAGGGGCCGGCTATGTGTTCAGCGACAATGGAAGGGATTGGGAAGGCGACCACCCCAGGGAAGAAATCAACCTCCTTGTTAACGGAGGGGCATATGGATGGCCGGATGATGACCCCGAACATCCGGTCCCGGAAGGAACGATCGCCCCCATTGCCACATGGACGCCTCACACCTCGTTGAACGGCCTCGCTCTTCGGCCAGATGGCTCTGCGATTCCGGGCCTAGACTCGAGCAAGGGCCAAGGTTTCACCATCTATGGAACCGTTTTTGGTTCCTGGAACACCTTATTGCCACAAGGCCATGAAATTGTCAGGATTGATTTTGTCCCAACCGGATCGAATGAAACAGGTGATTCAAACGCTGCTTGGACCACCGAAGTCACTCGCTTTGCAACCGATGTCGGTACCCCCCTGCCAATCTCCTTTTCGCCAGACGGGACGTTGTATTATGCAACGTTTGGGGGCAATGGCGGCCTGTATCGCATCACCGCACAGCCATAAGAACGCTAACAGCCCCCTCAAGCGCAGTCTGCGGCCTTCATTCGCTTTCGGTTCGTAATCTCCGGTCCGGCCGTTAGTGAGGTCTATGCGGAAGTTTCCGCTTAGGTTTAGCGCCCCCGGTCGACGAAAGGAAAATCGTTGGACCTGTACGGGGTCTTTTTGATTGGGTTGAAACCAATGCAGGCCATTGAATATAAATTTGCGATATTTAAATAGCGTAATCTCAAGTGCAGTCCATGAGCAACATCACCTGCCCACACTGCCAAGAAATCTTCAAGATGGACGCCACTGATTACGCCTCGATCGTACAACAGGTTCGGGGTACTGAATTTGAGAGTGAATTGCACAAACGCCTTGCCGACGTCGAAGAAAAACACCAATTGGCAATCAAACTTGCTGAAACCAAAGCAGCGGAGGAAAAGGACCAAGAGTACGCCAACAAAGACAAACAGATTCAGCGACTGAAGGGCGATTTGGAAAAGAAGGAAATGGAACAACAGCTGGCATTGAGCAATGCCACGACCCCACTTCAAACAAAAATTAGCGAACTAAAAAACCGTGTTGAAAATGCAGGAACAGAGAAATCTCTGTTAGAAAAAACCCTCAATGAACGACATAAAGTCGAATTGGAAGGCAGAGATCAAATCATCAAAATGAAGGACGATGAAATTCAACTTCGGAAAGACATGAAGATGAAACTCAATACCAAAATGTTGGGCGAAACTCTTGAGCAACACTGCGAAATTCAATTTGAAAAACTGCGTCATACTGCCTTCCCATCAGCCGATTTCGATAAGGACAACGACGCCTCAAAAGGAACAAAAGGCGACTATATATTCAAGGAAGCGGCCTCGAATGGCGTGGAGTTTATCTCGATCATGTTCGAAATGAAGAACGAGGGCGAGGAGACCAAAACCAAGAAGAAAAACGTAGATTTCCTAGAAAAGCTCGACAAGGACCGGAAAGCAAAGGGTTGCGAATACGCAATTCTTGTCTCTATGTTGGAGGCTGAAAATGATCTTTACAACGAAGGCATTGTCGACATGTCCCACAAATATGAGAAAATGTACGTCGTTCGTCCACAATTTTTCATTCCCATCATCACGATTCTTCGGAATGCAGCAATGAAATCTATCGCCGTTCGAAATGAACTTGCCCTAATCAAAGAACAAAACATCGACATCGAAAATTTCGAGGGCGAGCTGCATGAGTTCCAGGAAAAATTCTCTCGTAACTACGATCTTGCCACAAAACAATTCATGGAAGCAATCAACCGAATTGACAAGTCGATTGAACAACTGCAGAAAACCAAAGAGCAGTTGCTCAAATCCGGCAACAATTATCGCTTAGCGAACGACAAGGCCCAAGACCTGTCGGTGAAGAAACTCACGCGAAACAACCAGACCATGAGAGAAAAGTTCGATCGTTTGGATAAGAGCGAATAGCGCCCGGGCAGCGCCTTCTTGCCACACTTGACCAAGTGGATTAATCACGCCGAAGGCACATTAAAATTTGAGATATTCTAATCATATTCAGGCAGTCATCGATGCAGCCCCGGCTTCTCTTGACGATGACACCGTCGGTGTACGAGCGGCATAGGATTGCTGAAAAGAAAGCGGTGCGGTCAAGTCGGCACGCATCTTGGCAAGCCTTGAATATCATCGGGCTTAGGAAGGCATTGGGGAGAACTATGGAATCAATCGGTAATTCCCGAAAACTTGTCATCGAAGGCGGACAGCGAATCGTTGATTTCGATAACAAGGCCTTCAAACCAATTCCCCAAGCCGGTATTGACCTAGCAGTTCAAGCAATGAATGCTGGCGTTATGTACCGCTACCAACCAAAGAACAAGGAAACTTCCCTCACAGCAACCCTTGAACACAATTTTTCGAAGTACATGGGCGTGAAGCACACAGTCGGAACAAACTCATGCGGCTCTGCTATGTTCATCGCACTCAACATTGTTGGTATCCAGCCCGGCGATAAGGTGCTCACGAACGCGTTCACCTTCCATGCAGTTCCAAGTGTCATCCAACACGCTCGTGGAGAACCAGTGCTTGTTGAAAGCAATCGGGAGTGGGCAATGGATCCCGATGACCTGGACAAGAAAGCCACAGAAACGGGTGCCAAAATTTTGTTGATGTCCTACATGAGGGGGCACGTACCAGATATGGACGCCATCATGGCGGTTGTCCAAAAACACAACCTCATTCTGATCGAAGATTGTGCGCACGCGTACGCGACGCTTTGGAATGGGCAATTGCTGGGTACTTTTGGCGAAATTGGTTGCTTTTCCACTCAATCCTCCAAAGGCTTGAGCGCAGGAGAGGGTGGCCTTTTCATCACTAACAACGATGAACATGCGGCAAAGGCTGTTTTGTATGCAGGTTCCTATGAACGGTTGTGGACAAAGCACTATGATTTGGATGCAGAATTGATGGATCGCTTGCAAAATCAAATCCCGGGTTACTCCATGCGCATGCAAGAAGTCACCGCAGCCATGCTGACGCCCCAAATCGAGCGACTTGCCACCATCAAGAAGATTCATGTCGAGAACTGGGACTTGCTCTATTCTCTTCTGTCCCACCACCCGCATATCGAAATCCCAAAACCACTGCAGCAGGTTGATCCATTTTGTGATACCATGCAATTTCACCTCGTTGACCTTTCTCGTGAGCAAGCAGATTCATTCATCGATTTGATGAAACAAGAAGGCATCCCAATGCAAATTTTTGGAGCACGCCGAAACGCCCGGGACTATCGGCAATGGGAATACATTCAGGCCCATCAGGATGAACTCGTCGACACGATTGCAAACATTGAGTTTGCTTGTGATCTCTCCATGCAACCCCATCTCACCCAAGAAAACATTCGGACCATGGCAACGGTCATCGTAGACGTACTCAGATACATCACCGATCAAGAGGCGTGAACTCAGAGCGCAGCGACCTTCCCAGCATTGAGTCGTGTCAAGCATCGTTCACGGTGCCAATGCTAAAGCCGGGGCCTCCCTAGCGCTGCTGATGGCCGATTTGCTCCCAGGTGGCGTTCACCCCTGGCATGTCTTTGATGACAGCAAGGTAGGTTATTACAGCCAACTGCAGCTAAAGCGCTGCATAGAAGACCGGAATCCATTGCTGATTTCTATGGAAGACAAATATCGCTCCAGAGAACTTGTAGATTCAAAGGGCGTTTGTCATTTGATGGAGCTATACCACTGGTCAGAAGACGTTGCTATTGATTGGGACAACCTTCCTGAACGCTGTGTGATCAAGACAAATCACTGGTCGGGCGATGCGCTGTTCATTATGGACAACGGCGAAGAGCCCCTGTTGAATGTCCCTCGGAAATTGAAGTTGTTTTCTCGTACCGATAACCGCTATCGCGTGATTCGCAATTGGCGCGATCAAAATGGAAAATTCTGGCCGAAGTGGCGTATCGAGCGCACCCTAAGATGGTGTTTAAACCAAGAATTCCCAGCACCAATTGAATGGGGCGCCGCTAATATTCGTCCCCGTGGCGTCATGATTGAGGAATTGCTGACGGATGAAAACCGGTTACCGAATGATTGGAAGGTTCATGTTTTTCATGGAAAGGCGGGATTCATCCAATATGATACAGGTCGTATGACCTCGCATTCACAATCCATTTACACGCTGAAAGGTCAACGCATTCACCAAACAGATGGGCGTTGGAGCGAACGATACACTCCAGATGAAATCGTTTCCATACTTGGCCAGGATTCTATTGACGAATTAATCCACATTGCAGAACGCCTCGCAGAGGACATCGATTACACTCGCGTCGACATGTTTTACTCGGAAGGAAAATGGTATTTTGGAGAATTCACCAACTACCACAATTCCTGCCACCCCCAATCCATTGAGTGGGAAGAACTTGCAGGCGGTTTATGGTTGCAAGATAAATCATAATCCGCCAAGCCATTTGCTGAGCCGCTCAACGCCCTCTCGAATGTTTTCAGGAGACGTGGCGTATGAAATTCTGACAAAACCTTCTCCGCCCTCCATGAGCGAGCCGGGTATCACCT
>Ga0315330_10000729_pt1 | contig 21284 bp, 24 predicted proteins | sample M140m34915metaG_FD_203453 | JGI IMG/M metagenome (GOLD analysis project Ga0315330, IMG submission 203453) | Ammonia-oxidizing marine archaeal communities from Monterey Bay, California, United States - M1 40m 34915 | ecosystem: Environmental > Aquatic > Marine > Intertidal zone | place: USA...
GCACTTTATTTCTATGAGGATATCTATGAAATAATTGAATTGCTTTTGTGTGATCTTTCCAAAATTTCTTTATCTGAACATATCCTTCATGCTCTCTTAGATATTTATTAAGTAAATAATAAGCCATATCATGATCAGTTATCTCTTCACTATGAATTAGAGGTAATATCATAAAAAATCTTTCACTTTCATTCATAGATTCTAAATAACCTGCATAAACTGCATCATTAACAATCAATCTTGTTTTATGATCTTGAGCAAAAGCTTTTTTATCATCTCTAAACATATTTCTTGAAAATTGATCAAAAAGAATAACTAACGCTAACGCACTCATCGGCTGATCTTGCCAATCATCATACTCGTTTTGACTTGCAAGCTCATAATCATTTAAAAACTTGTCTCTTATAATTTTGTCAAATGCTTCATCTTTCTTAAATCTTTTTTCAGCTGGAGTTTCTTTAAACCAAAAATCTAAAATTTCTTGTGCTTTTTTTGGAATCATTTTGAAACAGGTTTTAATAATTTTAAAAATTTATTATGAACAACTTTATTACTTGATACTAAAATATTTCCTGCATTAACCGCATCACTATTATTCCAAGTAGAGAGATATCCTCCAGCAGCTTTGACAATTGGAATAATTGGATGAATATCCCAAATCTTATTTGAACATTGGATTACAACATCGACTTTGCCCTCTGCAAGATGTGAGTAACTTAAAGCATCACTACAAGGAAATTGCATTAATTTTAAAATTTGAGGAATTTTTTTTTGTTTATCTAATGATAACCAACCATGAAATGCTGCTGAAACTTTGACATCTTTAAATGAAACTTTTTTATTCACAGATATTTTTCTTCTTCTTCCATTTTCAACTACATATGCAACTTTATCAGAATGATTTATGTAATATTTTTTAAGCACAGGAAAATTAGCCAACCCCAAAATAGGATTTCCTTTATAATTTAAAGAAATAAGATTACTCCAAGTTGGATTGCCTATAACAAATGATCTTGTGCCATCAATTGGGTCTATCACCCATGTATAATCACTCTGAGATTTTTTATAACCAAATTCCTCACCTATAACTTGATGATTTGGAAATTTACTTTTAATTTTAGATCTAATAAATTTTTCAAATGCTTTGTCAGAAGTTGTTACAGGATCGTACCCTTTTCCCTTAAGTTTATTGGATACCTTAAAGGTTTTATTTAATTTAGAGTAATAGAAAGTAGACAATTCTTTAGCCAACTTGTCTAAAAAATTAGCATAAATTGGATAGTTTTTTGAATTAAATTGATCCACATTAATCTCATACTATTTTATTTATGTTGAATAAAGTTAAAATTTAAATAATCCTCAAATTTAGTTATGAAAATTGAACTAGATGAAAATAAAGTTTACTTCAATAATGGTTCAGTCAAAAAAGAAATACATCCTTTTTGGTTAAGAGAAAGAATTGAGGGTGAGGATTTTTTGGACAAAGGTACACAACAAAGACTATTCGATCCGACAACTTTAAATAGTGAAATATCAATTAATAAAGCGAATATTAATGATAAATTTCTAGAATTAGATTTTAATGACGGCATTAAATCAATATTAGACATTAATAAACTCGCTTTAGAGTTTTACAATGAAGACACAGTTATAAAATCTATTCCAAAAATTAAATGGAATTCAACATTAGAAAATATAAAAAATTTTAAATACCAAAATGACTTTTTTGATAGTAAAGAAATGTATGAATTACTTGTTTCATTTTACAAATATGGATTTGTAATAATTAAAAATATTCCAGTAGAGAATAATTTCATTGTAAAATTTGCTAATTCAATAGGAAGTGTGAGAAGAACTAATTTTGGAGAATATTTTGATGTTAAATCAAAACCTGATCCAAATGATCTTGCATACACCTCTTTAGAATTATCACCACATACTGACAATCCTTATCGAAACCCTGTACCATGCATACAGCTACTTCATTGTATTGAAAGTCAGGTAACTGGAGGACTATCTACATTAGTAGACGGCTTCACAGTAACTGAAGATTTAAAAAAAAAAAATCCAGATTTCTATAAGATTTTATCTGAAGTAAAAGTTAGATTTAAATTTATTGATAAAGACGTTGTTTTGGAAGATTGGTCAGAGCTGATTAAACTTGATGATAATAATAATTTTAAACAAGTAAGATTTAGCCCGAGATTAGACTATGTTCCAATTTTAGATAAAGAAAAACTAGATCTATATTATAAAGCTCGTAAAAAATTATCTGAAATGTACAATTCTGAAAAATACAGGATTGAATTTAAACTAGCCCCAAAAGATTTAATGATGATGGATAATTATAGGTTACTACATGGAAGAACATCCTATGAAACAAAAGAGGGAAATAGATTTTTACAAGGTTGCTATATTGACTACGATAGTACTGAAGGAAAATTAAGACATTTAAAAAGAAAATTTAATATCTAACTTACTTTTTTAAACAATTATTAACTAATATTGCCATCAATATCCAAACTATGAAAGTTTCTCCATGACTAAACTCATAGTCAGCACCACCAAAACCAGCAATGATATTTATTGCATAGATAATTATAGTTGAAGCAACAAGACTTATTAATAAATCTCTTAATGCACATAAGTATTTCATGAATAAACTTTATACATATTAATTAATCATGTAAACTTCATTATATGAATAATATAGGCTTTATAGGTGTGGGATACATGGGCTATGGAATAGCTAAGAATATTTTACATAAAGGCAATAAGTTATTTGTAATTGCAAACAAAAATAGAAAACCAATAGAAAAAATTGTAAGTGAAGGTGCAATAGAAGTTAAAACCTTAGAGGAATTTAAAGAAAAACAATTAAATGTTTTGGTGAAATGTGTAACGAATACTCCAATTGCAAAAGAAATTGCTACGAAACTATCAAATATTTTAGATGAAAAAACATTAATCATCGATATTACAACACATAATAAATCAGGATCAATTGAAACGAAAAAAATTTATCAATCTAAAAATATCAATTATATTGAGTGTCCTGTGATGGGTGGTCCCGTTCAAGCAGAAGAAGGTGTATTAGGTGGTATTGTTGGTGCTACAGATAAAGATTTTGAATTAGCAGAACCCATTTTAAAACTTTTTTGTAAAAACTATTTTCATTTTGGACCTGTTGGAATGGGTGCAAAATCTAAGCTTTTAAACAACTTTTTAACACTGGGTAATGCTGCATTAATAAATCATATGGCAAAAGCTGCTAAGAACTTTGATCTTGATTTAAAAAAATTATTTGATGTTGCAAAATTAGGTTCTGGAAATTCAGCTGCACTTGTTAGAGTTTTTGATGCTTTACTTAAAGGAGATTTGACAGGTTTTAAATTCACAGCGGCTAATTCAGTAAAAGATTTATCTTATATTCAAGATCTATTAAAAGATTTTCCTGAAGCTGAAAAAATTGCAGAAGATAATAAAAATTATTTTCAAAAAGCTGTCGATGATGGCTATGGAGAAAATTTTATTAGCGAGTTAATTGATAAAAAATAATTTTAGAAGAATTAATTAAGTTACCGGGAATTTACTAAAGCGCTAGGTTGTATTCAAGAAATATATTTGCTGAAAATATAAATAAATAAATTGAAATAGGTTTAATAATAACTACCTTTATATCAAGGAGGTCATTATGTTAAAACTTACACCACCTGATACTTAGCTGAAAAAACAATCCATAAAACAAACCAAAAAAATCCAAACGGATTTAAAAGCCAAAGAGGCTGAATAAGGGAGCTCTTTAGGACTTATCTTAAAGAGCGAACCCTTAAAATTTTTTGATTTAATTTAATTATATAAAACTCTAATTTTAATTTTGGAAACTTTTTGATAATTATTTTTTCAAGTTTTTGAAATGAATTATTGTGAATTTCATCTTCAATATAGTCCTTTTTATTTTCAGCTAGTTTGATAGCTCCACAATCCTCGTGGTTAACCACTATTAATTTTTCAATTTTATGTAATTTTATTGAGGTTTTAAGGTTGTCTAAAAAAGCCTGATGCCATTTCTTGAATTTAGAATGAGTAACTCCTACAGCAGCACCTGCTATGGTAAAAGAACTGTGTTTACTAACTAAATTCTTTTTTTTTATAAACTTAAAAACAGGAAGCTGAAACCTAGGATCCATGCATGACAAAATCATTGCTTTATATTTTGATTTCATTATTGGTAATTTACTTTAAACATTGCTTCATTTCTTCTATTCATTGGTAACGTAAAAGGGCTATCATATGTTGCTCTAATAGGTGGACTCATAATTGATATATTGTTTTTTTTTAATTCTTTTTCTAAAATTTCTTTATGTTTTATAAAATTGTTATCGGAGGCTCTACCAGAATATCTAAGAACAGCATAGTGCCCTCCCTCAATATTAACTATACTTACATCTGTATTACTTGGATTTGGAACATTATCTGAGTTAAATTTTGAGGGTAAATAAAACTGCATAGTCATATTCCCATTTTTTTCAACTTGAGTAACTGGTGTAGTCATTGTAATTTTTTCTTGAGTGTCATTCCTACCCGATATGTAATTAAATAATTTTCTAAAATTGCTATCTATACCAGCTTTAGATGTTTCTACAGCTAAACGATCAGAATATTTTCTAATTTCAAATATTTCATTTTTATCAACAACTTCGTATTTTGCCTCTTCATTAGCCATAACTGTAGAATACGGTATAATAAATAAAGTACAAAATGTAAGAATAATTAATTTTTTTAAGCTCATAAATTACAAAACTTTATATTCAAAATTTTGTGTTGTTTCATTAATTTGAATTAATTTAGCTCCATTTCTGGTATGAAAACTAGTTGCCATCTCAGTTAATGGTGACAGTGTTACCAGTCTATTAAGATGATTTGATTTTTTAATCTTTTTAAACACCTCTTTAACAATTAACTTTCCACCACCTTTTTTTTTTGACCAAACAGTGTAGGCAATTGCTATTTGACCTCCACTTTGATCTCTCATTGCACTCTGTAAAAAAGCATCAGTGCTTAATTTCTCCAATTCATCAACACTTTTTGGAATTTTATTTGTATAAGCAAAACACATAACGGCATGAATTTCTCCTTGGTATTCCACACCATAAATTTTTCGACCATATCCAGTTCTAAACTCGTTGTCTAATTCAGGTCTTACTGGATCCTCTTTAGTATTACATTCTTTAAGCTCAATAAGTTTCGCTCCTTTAATCCAGCCAAAAAAATTATCAATATTTTTATTTAGTGCTTGTCTATTTTTTCTCAACCTCGCTTTTAGTCTTGGTTTAAAAGTTTTCATATTAAATAATCGTATAAAAGTTTTGAACTACTTACAAAAATCAAAATATATAAAATGTTATAAAAAAGTTTTTCATTAATAATTTTGATTAATCTATAACCAATTAATATTCCTAAAAATGCCACAGGAAATAACATAGCAGATTGTTTAAACGTATCAAAATTAGTCATTGATAAATTTATATAAAGTGGAAGTTTAATTAAATTTACAAAAGTAAAAAAAATTATCCTTGTTCCAACATATATTTCTTTTTTCATTCTTAAAGGAAGCATGTAAATACTAACTGGGGTACCTCCAGCATGAACACAGAAACTTGTAAAACCTGCAATCGTTGAACAAATCCCACCTTTAATAAAATTTTTTTGTGACTTAGCTTCTTTGTTTTTTTTGAAGAAAAAATAATGACCAGCAAATATAAATCCCATTAAACCAATAATAAATTTTAATAATTCTTCTGAAAAATATGAAAAAGTTAAAGATCCAATAATTATGCCAACAGCAGCAAATGGGATCATTAATTTTAATGTGCTTAGATCAAATTCTTTTCTGTATTTGTAAGTAGCTATAAAGTCTGAAAATATCAAAATAGGAAGAATAATTCCTAATGCTTGATTTAAAGGCATAACAATCGTCATTAGTGGAATAGAAATTAAAGTCATAGATCCACCTAACCCAGATTTCGCTATCCCATATAAAACTATTGCTGGGATAACAGTGAAGAAAAATAGTAAATTTATTTCCATTTATTTAATGAATGTAATAATTTTGATCCTAATGGGCTAATTGGCTCTTGAAGAATAATTTCTTTTCCTGTTTTTTCCTTTACTAATTTTAACAACCTTGTTGCTATTCCTTTTTTTCTAAAAATTGGATTAACAAAAATGTATTCCACTTCACCCTTTTCATTAAATCTTACAAAACCCAATGTTGTATTTTTATTCTTATAAGTAAAAACACCATCTGACTCATCTAACTTATAATCTGAAAAATCTATACTGTTCATAAATCCTAGTAATTTAGGAGTAAAAGGATAATTGCTATTGCAACAATAACTGAACTAACAACTATATAATTAAGCTTAATATTAAATTTCTTTTCAACAAAATTTGTGATCTTTTCCCAAAATAAAACGATCAAAAAAATTATAATAGCCGGTAATATATATTTAATCATTACTTAAGAATTGTTGTCGCTAACATAAACTGAAACACCCCTTGAATTCAAGTCTACATCAAATTTTTTATGTAATGGTGGAAAAGCTCTTTGAGAACAATCTAATCTGTCACATGTTCTGCAGGAAACACCAATTGGAATTTCAGTTGATTTATCATTAATATTTATATTTTCTGTATAGACGAAATCTTTTGCATATTTAGCTTCACATCCAAGACCAATAGATAATATGCTTTTTGCTTGTCCAAATCTTCCAATACCTTTTTCAACAGTCCGTGCAATACAAACATACTTTTCACCATTGGTCATTTTACTGACAGCAGCTTGAATAACACCTGGTCTAGTCAATGCAGAATAAACATTCCATCTTGGGCACGCTCCACCATATCTAGGAATATCTATTCCTGATAATGAAAATCTTTTAGAAATATTTCCTGCCATATCTACTCTTAAAAAATGAAATGGAATTCCTGGAAGTTTTGGATCTTGTAAACATGTAACTCTGTGTGCTACTTGTTCAAATGAAGTGGCAAATGTATTTTGCAATAATTCCAAATCATATTTAAGTTTTTTACATTCTGAATGAAATAATTTATATGGCATTAAAATTGCAGCCCCACAATAATTTAATAAAGCTACTTTCGTTAATTTTTTAGATTCCTCTGAAGGAAAACTAAATGTTGATAAATATTTATCAATTTCTTTACTGGCCCCTTCTTGCGCTATTTGAGCAGCTGCATGTAATTTTTTTGTCTCTAATGAGCTATAATCACTTAATAAAAGTTCTTTTTTATTTTTATTATAAATTTTTGAAAAAGGTTTACTTTCTTCAGGTATTACATCAATTACTTTAATAGAATATTCTGACTTTAAATAATCGCATAAGGCAATATATCTTGTTCGATTATTTTTTTGAATTTTAGCAAAAACTTTATTTGCAAATTCTTCTAATTTAGGAAAATAATTTTTATTTACTTGCAAAAAATCTGAGATCACTTCACCTGGAAAAGAATTTTTTCTATTGTCAACTATCTTACCTGATATTTTTTCAATCTTATTAATCAGTTCATGATCTTTTTTTTTTAAAATATCTCCAAGTCTTACAATTGCTTTTCCAATTTTAGGATTTGTACTAACTAAATCTTTAACTTCAGGTCCTAAAATATCTAAATCTTCAAACAATGTATCATCTAAAATTTCAGATATTGTGTTTTGTAAATTAATATCTGTTTTGGATGTAAGATCAGACAAATTAATATTCAATTTTTCACAAACTAATAATAGTAAATCTCCATCAATTTTTCTTTTTCCACTTTCGATCAAATTTAAATAGCTTGGAGATATACCTAAATCTTCAGCAAGCTTGTTTGCTTGAAGTCCCAATTGTCTTCTAAAAGACTTGATTTTTGGCCCTATTTTTAAATCTAATTGACTCATATTTGCTATTTGTAAATTTTGTAAATTTATTTTTACAATTTTTTTCTTTGATTTACAAGGATTTTAACGATTTTTATGGATATTGTAAATTTTGTAAATTATAAAATTTACATGAACAAAAATTTAAAAAACACTGAAAATGAAGCTCAAATCATCAAAAAAGAGGATTTAGATCAGCACAACAGTAGAGGTATCTATATGAGAGATGATCACTGTGATTGGGGTTCTAGTGGAATGAATGATCTTATTAAGTCTTTAGACGACAATAACTAATTCACTTCTACTATTTCATTTTTCTTAAAACCACTAACATCAAAGGATATATAACAATGAGTGCAGAGAATATCTCATACGACTTAAAAAGATTTGCTGGAATTAAACGTGATTACTCCGAAGAAGAAGTGGAAAGATTAAGAGGGTCAATTAAAATTGAATATTCTTTGTGTAAAAATCAATCAAAAAAACTTTGGAACCTATTAAACTCTGAACCTTACGTTAACACGCTAGGTTCATTATCAGGCAACCAAGCAGTTCAACATGCTAAAGCAGGATTAAAAGCAATTTATTTAAGTGGTTGGCAAGTAGCAGCTGATGCAAATACAGCTGGTGAAATGTATCCTGATCAATCTTTATATCCATATGATAGCGCACCAAAATTAGTTGAGACAATGAATAATTCTTTAGTAAGAGCTGATCAAATTCAACACATGGAACTTCAAGATGGTGACATGAAAAAAGAAAACGCTGTTGATTACATGTTGCCTATTATAGCTGACGGTGAAGCAGGATTTGGTGGACCCTTAAACGTATTTGAATTAACTAAAAAATTTATAAGAGCTGGTGCAGCAGGAGTTCATTTTGAAGACCAATTAGCTAGTGAAAAAAAATGTGGCCATATGGGAGGTAAAGTTTTGGTTCCTACTGGAACAATGGTTAAAAATTTAAAGTCAGCAAGATTGGCAGCAGATATTGCTGAAGTTCCTTTAATTATTTTAGCAAGAACAGATGCTAATGCTGCAAAATTAATTACAAATGATTTTGATGAAAATGATAAACCATTTTTAACAGGTGAGCGATCTCCAGAGGGATTCTTTTATGTAAAAGATGGAATTGAGCAAGCAATTTCGAGAGGTCTTGCCTATGCACCTTATGCTGATTTAATTTGGTGTGAAACAGCAACTCCAAATCTTGCAGAAGCTAAAAAATTTGCAGATGCAATACATGAAAAATTCCCAGGTAAATTATTAGCTTATAATTGTTCACCTTCATTTAATTGGAAAAAACATTTAAGTGATGACGAGATAGCATCCTTCCAACAAGAAATTGCCAAGATGGGTTATAAATTTCAATTCATAACTCTTGCAGGATTTCATACTCAGAATATAGCAATATTTGAACTTGCAGAAAAATATAAGAAAGAAGGAATGGCTGCATACTCAAGAATTCAACAACAAGAGTTTTCTAGAGAAAAAGATGGCTACACAAGTGTTAAACATCAAAGAGAAGTTGGGACTTCATATTTTGATGCAGTTTCAAACACTATTAGTAGTGGAAAAAGTTCAACAACTGCTATGGCAGGTTCAACAGAGTCTGAACAGTTTTAAATAAAAATAGATTCCCTCTCATTTTTTTTAGTAGCCCTTAACTGGGCTATTTTTTAGTTTGATCAATACATGATGGGCTGATAAGGAGCAAATATGAGTAATAAAAACTTTGGATTTGGAACACAGATTAGAAAATCTCCTTACTTTGACTCTACTGTAAAATGGGGTGCAACTGGTTTTTCTGTTTATAATCACATGTATATTCCTAGAGACTTTGGGAGTCCTGAACAAAATTTTTGGAACCTAATTGAAAAATCTATTCTTTGCGATGTTGCTGTTGAAAGACAAGTCGAAATCACTGGTCCTGATGCATATAAATTCACTCAACTTTTAACTCCAAGAGATTTATCAAAACTTGCTATTGGTCAATGTAAATATGTTTTAATTGTAAATAATGATGGTGGTATTTTAAATGATCCAGTTTTATTAAGACTAGGTGAAAATCACTTTTGGCTATCATTAGCTGACAGTGACGTTTTATTATGGGCACAAGGTGTGGCTGTTAATTCAGGTTTAGATGTTCAAATAAAAGAGCCTGATGTTTCTCCATTACAACTTCAAGGACCTACATCAGGAGAAATAATGATTAAACTTTTTGGAGATGACATTAAAAGTTTAAAATATTACTGGTTGAAAGAATACAATTTAGATGGAATTCCTTTAATTGTATCTAGAACTGGTTGGTCGAGTGAGCTTGGTTATGAAATATATTTACGGGATGGTTCTAAAGGAAATGAATTGTATGAAAAAATTATGGGAGCTGGAAAAGAATATGGTTTGCAGCCAGGTCACACATCTTCAATTAGGAGAATAGAAGGAGGAATGCTTTCATATCATGCAGATGCAGATATTAATACAAACCCATTTGAACTAGGCTTTGATAGACTAGTAGATTTAGATAGTGATAATAATTTTATTGGAAAAGAAGCCTTAAAAAAAATTAAAGCCAATGGAATAACAAGAAAACAGGTTGGTATCGAAATTGATTGCAAACCTTTAAGTGGACCAAATACAACTTTTTGGCAACTAAAAAAGAATGATATAAATGTTGGTAAAGTTACATCTGCGGTTTACTCGCCAAGACTTAAAAAAAATATTGCTTTAGCAATGGTTTCAGTTGAACAATCTGAAATAGGAAACGATTTTCAAGTAATTACCAACGAAGGCACATTTAACTGTATTGTTGTTGAAAAACCTTTTTACGACCCAAAAAAGAAAATAGCTAGCAGTTAAGACTTAATATTGTAACCTTTTTTCAATAATACACTGACTGTTCCTATGCAGATAAATAAGAAAATCACCATTGAGCTAATACTTATCCAAATATTAAAATCAGAAACTCCATAGAAAGCAAATCTTAAACCATTAATTAAATAAACAACTGGGTTAAAGTAAGTTATTGTTTGCCAAAATGGAGGCAACATATCTAGTGAATATAAACTTCCTCCCAAAAATACCATTGGCGTGATGATTAACGTTGGAATGATAGACATTTGCTCAAAATTTGAACTCATTAACCCTATTAAGAAACCAAATAATGCAAATGTGAATGCAACAAGCATAAGTAAAAAAACTACCAAAAGAGGATATTTAACATCTACTTCAACAAAAAAATTAGCTGTAATGAAAATTACCACCCCAACTATTAGCGTTTTAGTGGCTCCTGCCCCAACAAAAGCTAAGACTATTTCCAATGTTGAAATTGGTGCTGCTAAGATTTCATAAATAGTTCCATTGAATTTAGGAAAAAATATTCCAAACGAAGTATTGGTGATTGATTGAGTTAATAATGTTAGCATTAAAAGTCCCGGGACAATGTATGAACCGTAGCTAATACCATCTATTTTTTCCACATACCCACCAATGACCGAACCAAAAACAATAAAATAAAGAGAGGTAGATAAAACTGGTGATAGTAAAGATTGCATTAATGTCCTTTTAAATCTATCCATTTCATGTAGGTAAATTGCTTTAAAGGCTGAATAATTAAATTTCATTATTCTCCTTTACCAAACTAACAAATATTTTCTCTAAAGTACTTTGTTCAGTTTTTAAATCTTTTAATTTTAATCCTGCATCTTTTATATCTTGTAATAAATTTGTAATTCCAGTTTGTTCTGCTTGAACATTGTAAGTGTAATCAATCGACATATTATTTTTACCTAAGACTAATTTATATTTATCTAAGCTATCTGGAATTTGAGAAATTTCATCCTGAAGTTCTACAGTTAATTTCTTATGTCCCATTTTTTTTAATAATTCTTTTGTTTCTTCCACAACTATTATCTCACCTTGATTGATAACACCCACTCTATCTGCAATGGCTTCAGCTTCTTCGATATAATGAGTAGTTAAGATAATAGTAACTCCTGTTGATCTTAACTCTTCAACAATTTTCCACATATCTTGTCTTAACTCAACATCTACTCCAGCAGTAGGTTCGTCTAAAAATAAAATTGATGGTTCATGAGATAAAGCTTTGGCAATTAAAACTCTTCGTTTCATCCCTCCCGATAATTGTCTTAATCTTTGATCTTTCTTATCCCAAAGACTTAGTTGTTTTAAAATTTTTTCTATATGCTGTGGGTCTGGTTTTTTTCCATACAAACCTCTTGAATAAGAGACGTTATTAAATACTGTTTCAAATTGTTCTAATGTTAATTCTTGAGGAACTAAACCAATTCTTGCTCTTGTTTCTCTATAGTCATCAATGATATCAAAGTTATCAACTGTAACTTTTCCAGATGATGGTTTTACAATCCCACAAATTATACTTATTAAAGTAGTTTTGCCCGCACCATTTGGTCCAAGCATTGCAAAGATTTCACCTTTTTTGATATTTAGATTAACGCTTTTAAGTGCATTAAATCCATTTTTATAAATTTTAGATAGATTATTTATGCTGATTTGATTTTGTGACATTTTGGATGATCAACATATAAGCTTTATTGACTATATTACAATAAGATCATTTGTTTAAAACAAGAGTTTAATTAAGATGAATTTATGAAAAAAATATTAGCTATAATCGTAATCTTTTTTGCATCAATCTCATTATCTTCAGCAAAAGAAACAAATTTTAAAAAAGAGTTATTTGATAAAGCCTTATCTGATGGAAAGGTTGTAGTTGTTAGTTCGTGGATTAAATATTGCACGTCTTGCGCAAGTCAAATGAAAGTTTTAGATAAAGCAAAAAACGATTTTGATAATATTGAGTATTTTAAATTTGATGTAACAAATAAAGAAATTGCTGAATTTTTTAACATTCAATATCAAACAACACTTTTAATATTTAAAGATAATAAAGAAGTTTATCGAAGTATTGGTGAAACTACCAAAGAACTTATTTATGATGCTTTAAATTCATCGATCTAAATCAATTTCTTTTTAATTTCAAAATTACTGCTGGTAAAAAAGTTGCAATCATAAATGATAAAAATAATAAAGATTGAGCGATGAAAGATGAAAATAGTTCTTTAGGCATCAATACACCGACCAACAAACTTTTAGAAAAGTCTGGAAACGGAAACATTAAAAATCCAGCAACAAGACCAATTACAATCGAAATATAGGCAGTTTTTTCGTTTACTTTATTATAAAAACTGTAGAAAACTGTGAACACAAACGCACAACAAAATAAATCTGCAAGCAAGAATAGATACAAAATATCAAATCCTTTTGAAGCAATACCAAATGCGATCAATGATAAAAATATAATAAAATATTTAGAAATTTTTAAATAATTTGTTTTTTTATCTAAGTTAAAAGTTGCTTTGCCGTCAACAACAAACAAACTAGATATTGCATTAACTAATGTATCTACTGTGGAAATTGTTAAAGCTAAACCAAGAATAATAATAATTAAGGATAACATTTCAGTTTGTTCTTTTAATAATAAAGTAAAAAATCCTAAATCTACTCTTGCTGATGGATCTATTGAAAAAGATACCATTCCAATAAAACCCATTAAAAAAACTATCGGCACAATAATAAAAAAAGAAATAATCAATGCTGATTTTAATGTTAGATAATCTTTAGCTGCATAAACACGTTGCCAATTTCCCTGATGAAATAAATTTGTGGCAGCAACTGCAATAAAAAAAGTTAATCCTGCTGTATAACTTGGAATATAAGATGGACTTAACAGTTGTGGATTTTTTTCCTTGATTAAAGCAAATGAAAAATTATCTCCTGTTGATGAACTAATAATTAAAACCAAAATCAATAAAAGAAAACCAATTACTATCATTTGAATATTATCAGTAAAAATAGAGGCTCTTAAACCACCATAAAGTGTGTAAGTCAAAGTAGCTAAAAGTACTATTAAAGCAGTAATCCAAAGATCTGTACCTGACAAATAATTAATCAAAACTGCAACTGCAGTCACTTCTGCACAAAGAAAAATAAACATATAAAAGATTGTCATTAACAAAATAAGTTTGAATAAACTTTTTCCAAATTTTTTTTTCATAAACTCAATTAGAGATGAGCCTTTTGGAAATTCTGATCTAATTTTTCTTCCAAAATATATTAAAAAAATCATTGGAAAAGCCGTGCCAAGCGCGTAACCAATAACAGCTCCTAATCCTCCCCAAGTAGCAGCAGCGACAGGACCAAATAAAATCCATGCCCCTAAAGCTGATGCAACAAGACTTGTAGTTAGTGAAAATAATTCAATATTTCTATTTGCAGTTAAATAATTACTTATTCCTTGGAATTTTTTAGAATGATAAATTCCTAAAACAGCAAATATCAAACTAATAATAACTACTAATGTTAATGATGATGATTGACTTAAAAAGTATGTGTTATCCATTTTTATCCCTTTCTGAATTACCGGACAGGTTCTTAGGGTTTAATCTCAGTCTGTTAAGACACCCCTTTATGGAATAAGTATTATATTTTTTTACTTATTGATAGTTTTTTTTAAAAGAAATGTTTTTCGATAAGATAATAAAGAGTAAAAATTATTAATGAACAACAAATAATAATAAAAACTCTCTCTTGATTACTCATTATTGCTGACTTTTGTGATTCATTATCTCAATCATACACTGAGTTGCGTACTCTCGCCATTCAGATGAATTTTTAGTTTTAAGGCTATTTAAATGATCTCGATTACTTTTAATGTCATCTTGGTGCTTTAATTTATCAGCACCATTGAGGTTTGCTTCCATAGTGGATAAATTTGTCTCCATTGCTTTTATCCACTCTTTACCAAGTTCAACACATTTTTGATCATCTTTTTCATCACAAATTTGTTTAAAAAAATTGAAAATTACATCGTCAGTCTTGATTGCAGTATTCATACTTACTTGTTGCAAGCACCGATAGATCCTGGACCACAAGTTTCACCACCAGTCCAAGTGGCACCAATCAAGTTGGCACCGTCAAAATTAGCATTAGTAATATTAGATGAAGTAAAGTTTGCTTCCATTAAATTTGCATTTTGAAAATTTGCTTCAATTAAGGTCGCCCCCATAAAATCAACTCTTGTAAGATTAGAACCTGAAAAATTAGTTTTTTCAAAATTTGCTCCAATTGAAACTGTTTCATATAAATTTGCTCTAACAAATGTAGACTCGGGAAAAGTTCCAAATGATAAATTTGAATTCATCATTATACTTTTATCAAAATTTACTTGTATAAAGCTTGCAAATGAAAGATTTGAGTTAGGAAGATAACTACCTTGCAAATCTTGTGCATCTGAAAATCTGCAATTTGAATAATCTACACCATCAGTTAATGGATCATCACATGCTGCATTAGAATTTGTAAAAAATAATAAGCTAAATAAAGTAATTAAGATTATTTTTTTCATTAACAATGTTAGCAAGAAAAATATGTCAAAACAATGATTGAAAATTTGAATTTCTTTATATTTAAGTCTGAAATTTCAATTATAGTTAATCTTTAAATAAATTTTCTATTTGTGTTTCAGCATCTTTGATTGATTTTTCATAATCTAATGCCATTTGATCAGCACTAACTACATCAACCTTTTCTATACCAAAAAAATTTAATATATATTTTAACCAAGGAGTTAAAAAATCTTCTTTAGAGTTCAATTTTGTCCCCCCTGAAGTGATCACCAAGAATGCATGTTTGTTTTTAAGCAACCCCTCTCTTCTTCCATCTGGTTTAAATCTAAAAGTTTCACCAATCCTAGCAGCTAAATCACACCAAGCTTTTAGTGTTGCTGGAGGACCGTAATTGTAAATTGGTGCTGAAATTATGATTACATCACTCTCTTTTAATTCTTTAACAAGGATATCTGACAATTTAAACATCTTTTTATGATCTTCAGTTTGATCTTTTTCTTCAATCTTCATTCCAGACTCTGTCAATCCACTTACAAAAAGCATTTCATCATCTAAATCTCTATAGATAACCTCATCTCCAGGCTTTTTAATTTTATCTAAAACTTTTTTAGCTAATGCTCTTGATGTTGAGCCTTTTTTTCTAGCACTTGAATCTATTTGATAAATTTTCATTAATACTTTTAACCGAAATTTTGCATAAAAGGGAAAATTTTAATTATGTAAAAACCAATTGCCTGTAATTGGTTAGTCAAAATCAAAATACCTGTTATTAAAAGAATGACTCCACCTATTTTGGATATATTATTTATGTTCTTTTTAAAATTCTTAGAAAATAATAAAAATCTTTGAATTAGATAACCTGAAAGAACAAAAGGCAAAGCTAAACCTAAAGAGTAAAAACTCAATAATAATATTGCTCTAGACAATGTTTCTTCAATAGACGCCAATGCTAAAATAGAACCTAAAATTGGTCCAATACATGGAGTCCATCCAAAACCAAAGGCAAGACCTATTACGTAAGGAAATAGAATATTTCTTGATTCTTTTGCATCAAATCTTTTTTCAAAATTTAGATAAGGAATATTTATTACACCTATTAATTGAAGTGAAAAAATAATTATAATTATACCAGCTGATATTCTCAAAATTTCTGAATTCTGTAAAAAAGCTTGACCCAAGAAAGATGCAGATGCACCTAAAATGATAAAGACAGTAGAGAACCCCAGGCAAAATAAAATTAATGGAAAAAAACTAATTTTTTTTTGATTTAAAATTTCCTGTAAAGACTGACCAGATATATAAGAAATGTATCCAGGAATTAACGGTAAGACGCAAGGTGATAAAAAACTTATAAGTCCTGCTCCAAAAGCAATTAAATACTCAAACATTTATCCAGTATTTTTCATCGCTGCAGAAATCCCAGCAATTGATGTCATTAAAGAATCTTCTAAAAATTTTTTATCTAATTTTTTATATCTTTTATTTGTTAATTTATTCATTATATCAGCTTGCAATATGTTTAGCATTTCTGTGTAATTATTTCTTATAAATAATGCTTTTCTAAATACTTTTCTTTCTTTTATCACATCTTTAGGAGTAATTTTATTATGCAATTTAACCAATGCATCAAATTGAAACCTCAATCTTTTTCCAATTCTTATTAATGATTTGTCAGCTAAATTATTTTCATATATTACTGATATTTCTGGATCGACTTTTGAAATCACCATATCCAAAATATCCATTGTTGACACAAAATAAGGCCAGTTCCTTTCCATGTCTGTCATAGTTTTTTTAAACTTTTTAATTGATCCATATCTCAATGCCTCAGTTGTACCAAGCCATGCAGGAAGCATTAATCTAATTTGCGTCCAAGCAAACACCCAGGGGATAGCTCTTAAACTTTGAATATTATCAACATTTTTTCTTTTGGTAGGTCTTGAGCCAATTGCAAGCTTTCCAAGAGATTTATGCGGAGTAACAGTTTTAAAATATCTAATAAAATCTTCACTTTGATTTAAATATTTTCGGTAAGCAGATGTAGAAATCTCAGACATCTTTTGTATCAGCTCTCGCCAATTTGGTTTAGATCTCGGAGGTGGATTTAGGGTTGCCTCCATTACTGCTCCGATATAACTACACAAGTTATATTCAGCTAAAGGTTTATATCCATATTTTTGCTGTATCACCTCCCCTTGATCAGTAATTCTAATTTTTCCATTTACTGTTCCAGATGGTTGAGATTTAAGAGTTGCCTGAATTGGCCCTCCTCCTCTTCCCGGAGATCCACCTCTTCCATGGAAAAATACAAGATCTATTTTATATTTTTTAGCTAAATTTCTTAGTTCCTCTTGAAGTTTATATTGATGCCAGCTTGCAGATAATTTTCCAGCATCTTTACTTGAGTCAGAATATCCAATCATTACCTCTTGTTTTGAGTTTATCATTTTTCTGTACCAAGGAAGTTTAAATAAATTTTGCATAACATCTTTGGCATTCTTTAAATCATCTAAAGTTTCAAAAAGTGGCACTACTCTTAACAAATTTTTTGTTTCAGCTTGTAATTGTAATAAATAAACAGATAAAATATCAGATGCTTTTGAAGTCATTGAAATTACATAGGCACCCATACATTGCTCTGGCTCTTTAGATATTTGTTTAAACGTTTTCCAAACTTCTAAATTCTCTTTGTCTCTTAAATTAATTTTGTTAACAAAATATTTTTTTTGTTTAATTGATTTATTAAGTAATTGAATTTTCTTATCTTCGGGTAATTGTAAATAATTAATTTTGTTTTTCTTTTTAAATATTTCATTCAAAAGTTTTTCATGTCTATCAGACTCTTGTCTGATGTCTAATCTTGCTAAATTAATTCCAAAACATCTAGCTCTTCTAATCAAATCCAACAAATCTGCATTTGCAATATGTTGACCTTTGTTAATATTTAAGGATGTTCTAACTTCTCTTAATGGATTTATAATTTCATACTTATCTTTTAATAATTTATTTTCATCTAACGGTTTATTATAATTTATATGTGCTTCGATTAATTGATGTGTTCTTCTTACTTTATCTCTTAAAGGTCTCAAATAAACTCTATAAGGTTCAAAACTATTTCCAGTTACTTTTTTGATTACTTGCGAACATTCTTCCATTGACAAATCTTGAATTAATTTTGTGAGTTCTCTTTCGTATAACTTTGCAGCTTGCCATCTTGAAAATAATATTACTTTTTTTGTTACTTCTGATGTAACATTTGGATTTCCATCTCTATCTCCTCCCATCCACGAACCAAATTGAATTGGATTAAAGTTTCTAGGAAGATCTTTATTTAAATTTTTTCTGAAAATATCATTCAATCTTTTATAAACCCTTGGAATTGTGTCCCATAAACTATCTTCTATAACAGCTAAGCCCCATCTCGCTTCATCAAGTGGTGATGGTTTGGTTCTTTTTAATTCATCAGTTTTCCAAATAATAGCTATCTCAGAATACAGTTTTCGATCTATTTCAATAATCTTTGTAGGGTATTTTTTATAAAGATGGCGTTGCTCCATCAAAGTGGTTAAATTTGCGTATTTTTGAATTAGTGTTCTTCTTTTAACTTCTGTTGGATGCGCGGTAAGAACAATTCCAATGTCAAGTTTTGTTGCCTGATCATAAATTTTTTTGTCAGAGATTTTTCTATTTTTAAATAGATTGTTAATTATATCTTCAATAAATAAATTCTGTTTTTTGTTCTTAAAATATGGATTGTCGTATTCATTAAGTTTTCTAGAAGCATCTAACGACTCAGCTAAATTCATTAAATTCAGAATATGTGAAAAAGCTCTAGTGACTTTAAAAGTAATTTCAGGTGAAAGCTTTCTTATGTCTTTTGAAATTTTAGAAAATACCTTACTTTTATTTTTATCTAATAAAGTATTTTTAGATAATAATCTTAATCGTTCTACAATATTAAAAAATTTTGTTCCTTCTTGATCTTTGATTACTCTTCCAAGAAAAGTTCCTAATAATCTTATATCCTCTCTTAAAAGCTTAGTAGGTATTCGTTCATAGTAAAGATCTCTTTGCTTCATTACTTAAAATAAATTTTTTTTGTAAAACTCCTTTTGAGTTTGTTTTTACACCAAAAAAGAATCCTGAATATCTAAATTTTTGCAAATCTGCTTTGTTCATTCCTTTTGTAGCTGTTGAAACGTATAGTTCTTGATTGTTCTTACCACCAAACGCACAATTAGTGATATTTTTTGCTGGAAAGTGAATTCTGTGAATTAATTTTGCTTTACTATTGAATACTGAAACGCATGCACCATGGAAATGAGCAACCCATAAATTTTTATTTTTATCTACAGTCATTCCATCTGGAACTCCTTCTTCAGAAGTTAACTTTTTAAATATTTTTTTACTAATTATTTTATTATTTTTATTAATCTTAATTTTATAGATTGTTTTTTTAGGACTATCAGTGTGGTAAAAATTATATTGATCAATAAATGCTGGGCCATTTGTAATTCTATAATTTTTATCAACTCTAGTTAATTTAAGATTTTTATCTAATTTATACAAAGATCCTTTTTCAATTTTTCTCTCTAGGTTGTCCATAGTTCCAAACCAAAGATTTCCAGCAGGATCTGTTTTACCATCGTTTATTCTATTTAATTTTATTTCAGATTCTATAGGTATTGATTTTAAAACTTTTTTTGATTTTAAATTTTGAATTCTTAATTCACCCTGTAATCCTAAAATAAATATATTATTTCTTATATGCGCAATGAAACCTACCTCTTTATTAACTTTTAATATTTTCTTTTTTTTATTTTTAATATTTAAAGAACAAATTTTTTTTTTCTTTATGTCTACAAAATAAATAGAATTATGTTCTTTGACCCAAAGTGTTCCTTCACCTAAAGTACATCTTATTTTCCAAATTGGTTTAGGCTCTGTAGTTTTAATTTTATTCATTTACTTCAAACTCTTTAATAAAGTCCTCATTTGGGTTTATACCAATACCTATATTGTCTGTTACTGATGCAAATCCATCATTGTTTTTAACTTGATCTAAAATTGAAAAATTCTCTTTTGGTAGATCTGTAATAAAGATATTCTTCTCTGTTGTATCAAATTCGAGCATAGATTTTGTTGGGAATAATCCCCCTGGCATATCTGGTTGTGCAGTCAATAAATGAAGATTTACCGCTATACTTACAGCAGATCCCCAAACATGATTAACTACAGGAACAAAGTTTGCTTGTGCCAAGGCTACAACTTTCAAATATTCTGTAATACCTCCCAATCCACACACTTCTGGTTGAGCTATATCAATGCAATCATTGGTAATTAATTTATTCCATCCATACTTTGTAAATTCAGCTTCACCTCCAGCAACACTGGTTGATATATTTTTTTTTAATTCTCGATAGCCATTGTAATCTTCAGGAGCAACAGGTTCTTCAAACCAATAAATATCTAGCTCATCAAGTCCTTTTCCAACATAAAGAGCATCTTTCAAATTATAAGCATGGTTAGCATCCACCATTAATTTAAAATCTTTACCTATAGAATTTCTAACTGCTTGTACTAACTTTAAATCTTCTTTTGGGCCTAATCCAACTTTCATTTTCATTGCTTTAAAGTTTTTTGATTTAATTTGTTTTGCTTCTTCTTGAAACAATGGAATTAGCTCATCAACTGATTTTTTTTTCAACATCATTCCATATCCATACACGGGAACTTCGTTATTACATTTTCCACCGACAAGTTGATAAAGAGGTGAGTTTGTTTTTTTTCCTAAGATATCCCATAGAGCTATATCCACTCCTGACAAAGCTTGTATTGGCATTCCTTTTTGACCACTATCTCTTAAAAGATTGTAAACTTTTTGCCAGATATGTTCTTTAT
>Ga0315330_10000732_pt1 | contig 21246 bp, 13 predicted proteins | sample M140m34915metaG_FD_203453 | JGI IMG/M metagenome (GOLD analysis project Ga0315330, IMG submission 203453) | Ammonia-oxidizing marine archaeal communities from Monterey Bay, California, United States - M1 40m 34915 | ecosystem: Environmental > Aquatic > Marine > Intertidal zone | place: USA...
AGGTTTGCGTACACGTCACCAGACATGCATTTAGTGGATTCCGATACTGATATACAACTTCGTTGGCCTTGGTCTTCACCGATGTAGCAGTATCCTGGTCCAGATGATTTTATGTCAGCAGCCACAGCTTCCGGGGTCGTGGGTGTTTGTGTGGGTGCATTGTTGAGTTCTGTTTGCATGTTATTAGATGGTGTTGTTTCTTCTGAATTTGTTGATCCTGCGTTTGCAACCGATGTTGTATCGATTTTCTTTTTGTTTTGTTGGGATACAACTGTGCCCTTATTTCCAGAGACGATTTCATGTGGAACTGCAGCTCCTGCTTTGACAGTGTCTCCTGCAACATCTATTGCTCCTTTACCTCCTGTGGTAGTATTGTCTGTGAACTTATTTACAAACCATGATAAGTCTCCAGTTACTTTTTCTATAAACGGCATTACATTAGAAGCAATCGTATTCGTTCCCTCTCCTAAATAAGCGAAGATATTGACTCCTACAACAGCAAGCATAATAATAGTAACCACACCTATAAAAATTGGCGAACGTAAGAACGATTCTTCTGCAGGTATGTCAGGAGATGGTATATCAAAAGATGTTGTTGATACAGGTATGTCTAGAGATGTGGATGGTGCAGGGGCAGAAGCGGTAAAGGACGTATTAATATTGCTTCCAGTGTCCATGTTTCTATGTACTTTGCATATAAAATATATTAGTAACCTGACCGAACTGGATATGATGGCTACAGGACTATACATCTTGTTGTTTTTGTTTGGCACTTTCAAATAAAGAAATTGTTTTCATTTTGTCTGCAGATGTTATTGCTCCTCCTGGCGTTTCTTGTTCTACATGCGGTTCAATGCTTGCGCTATATACCTGTGTAAATATCGCATTTATTTGTGCGACGGCACAATCAATATGTGGTTTGTTTCTTATCATAGGTGTTTTTTCTATTGTGCTTATAGGACACATTGTAAGGATTGCGACTGCAAAATAGATAATAGATTTTCGTCGTGTATTATGTACCTCTGAGTATCGCAATGCAAACATGCGGAATAGTGCGTCTATGATTTTGATTAGTAGTGTATTTCGTCTTTCCTTTGTTTCGTGACGAATAGCATCCCATATAAGCCATACGATATTGCGCTGGTGTTTTATATCTATATTATCATGTTCACGTCGTTGAATAAGACATGGTTGTTTTCTTTTTTTACAGAGTTTGGCATAATCAAGTAACCATTCTATCCAGTAATTGGCTCGCATTGTGCTTGATATTTCGGGTGATAAACAAAATTGTAGTTCGTTTACAGTGACCAATAGTTCTCTAGGGTCTTCTGGTTGGATAATTTTTTCAGCGCGCGTGAAGTCAGGTGCTACAAGGTTATTTTTAAGAATAACTAAATCAAAGTCCTCTGCTGGAACATTTGTATATTGAATAATAAACTTTTTGTCTGAAAGACATAATGTGATAATGATTTCACAAAACATATTTCGAAATGCAGGTTCATTTCGAAAGTTTAATTGTACCTGTGCGCTCGATGCGTTATTCATATTCTCCTTAAACTTGGATAGTTTGTTCTCAATATAGACGGCTAGTTTGGGGTTGGCAACGTGTACATGTTTTCCGTAAAACAGGAATATGGTTTCCCATAGTTCGGCATAGTGTCCTGAGCAAATGAGTTCAGCCGTCCAGTAGCATGCCCCTTCTACTTTAGCATTGATCAATGATTCCATTAATTTTTTCATAGCATCTACAGTTTTATATCCTGAAAACGTCATTTTAACAAAGGCTCCTATGGGACGTTCATCATCAATATGACATATAGAGGTTGTTGATTTTATTGTATTTTCCATATGTCTATCTATTATCTATGAAATAACAAGTATATGTACATCTTTACCAAAAAAAATAGCAGTACAATACATATTAGAGATACATATAGAGAGAATGGGCTCTACGACAAATCAAATACATTCATGGTATCGAGGTATTCATAATATGAGTATGTGGGGTAAGTTGTTTATAATACTTGGGTTGTCACTTCTTCTGGTTCGCCTATATCGCCGTCGCGCAGCGCAAACAATTAGTGAAGGATTTACGGGGTCGCCTCAGATTATAGAGGGTCCCCAGATCTACGACGATTTCTATGCAAACGTATACGATGACCTTACGTATTTTCATAAAAAGAATGAGTTCGAGATGGGCGCTATTAACAAGCACTCTGCATTTGGAAAGGATAGTGTTATATTAGATATTGGATCAGGAACAGGACATCATGTAGCACAACTAAAGGAGTCTGGTGCTGGAAGCGCCATGGGTGTCGACCTTTCACAATCAATGGTCAACGTTGCACAACAAAAGTATCCCGACAATAAATACGTTCTGGGAGATGCTATGAAGAGGTCAATGTTTAGACAAAATACTTTTAGCCATATCACAATGTTCTATTTTACTGTATATTACTTTCAAGATAAAGTATCACTCTTTGCAAATTGTTTAGCATGGCTAAAGCCTGGAGGAACTATGATTGTACATGTAGTAGATAGAGAGATGTTTGATCCTATCCTCCCCCCTGCAAATCCTATGATTATGGTCTCTCCACAGCGGTATGCTAAGACGCGTATTACGACAAGTAAGGTGACATTTAATAATTTCAAATATGATGCAAACTTCGAATTATCTGAAGATAAAGATAATGCAACTTTTGTAGAAAAATTCACAGATAAATCAAACGGAAATATGTTTCGCAAGAATAAACATAACATGTTCATGGAGGACGCAGACGCGGTCGAGGCCGCTGCGCTCCGTTCGGGATTTATTATAAAAACTAAAATAGACATGGTTAAGGCGGAATACGAATATCAATATTTATATGTCTTCCAGAAACCCGAATAATTTTATTTGACGACCGCGTAATATTTTGTGTACGTACTGTATAATGTCTCCCGAAGCTCATTCAACTGAACAGTTTTCCAGCAGTCCCGCCTCTTTGGAAGGTGGTCGTCGTCGCCGCAGAAGCCACAAGGCCAGAAAGAGCCACAAGGCCAGAAAGAGCCACAAGAAGAGCCACAAGAAGAGCCACAAGAAGAGTGGTAAGAAGGGTGGTAAGAAGGGTGGTAAGAAGAGCCGCAAGCACTAATTCATTGTATTTAGCAAAACTCTTTAATTATATAATTAACAATCGAGCGCTTTGACCTTCACTGGGTCGCGTATATCGATTCATTTATGAATGTATTTCACATCTAGTGAAATACATACAATCCATAATAAACACGTTAGTTTCCGTTCAGCATTTGTCTCTCTGCAGTACAGTTACTACTAATCATTTAGCCAATGAACTGGGAACAGATCAATCCCTACATGGAATATAGTGTCTATACAATCCCTATCGTGACAATAATACTTGTTCTCTCTTGGGTCGTTATTAAAGTTCGATTTAAGTTCTGGGCGACACAGCCTGTCTTCCACATATATGACATTATATACTATATCTCGCCACCAGGCATCATAAGAAAATCCATTCCAGAAAAAAATAAGTTTTTTCGCCCAGATGTCCAATTTAGGCGTATTGATGGAACTAGTACAGAACCTGCGTTCTGTACATTCATTCGTCGATGCTACATGCGCAACGGTGCAAACAAATACGTCCCTAACACATCTAATATCATGCCGTATTTTGGAGGACATCTCCAAAAGTGTTTTATATCTGTTCTAGAGAGTACAGAGAGCCTAGTAGTTTCTAAAACCAATCGCGTCCTACAACGACCATCAGTAGTCGCATGTATGACCACGAGGCCTATGATATGTGAGTTCGAAGATCCTTCTGGTGAACGAGACGGGTTTATGTGCAATTATGTTGACTATTTGTGTGTAGACAACACATCTCGTGGCGCAGGAGTTGCATCACATATGATATATACCCACGAGTACCACACACAACGTGTTCCAGGAATGCCAACTATTTCTGTCTTCAAACGTGAAGGCGAATTAATGGGCATTGTGCCTATTTGTGCCTATAAAATGGAGGGGTTCAATATGCATACATGGCGACCCATGCCCCCACTTCCAGCAAGTGATGGTAAAGTAGTGCGCTGTACGTCTGCGACACTGTTCATGCTATCAGATTTTTTGCGTCGCCGCGCGAAAGTAGATTTCGGAATATATCTAGGAGTGTGTGACGGCAACCTTGCATCGATCACACAATCGGGAAATGTGTACATCTATCTATATGTGAATACAAGTGGAGAAATTGCTAGTGTGTACTTTTTCCGACATACATGTACCTGGTTCAGTGAGGGTGACCAGATACTTTCATGTTTTGCTTCTGTGCGCGGCAAAACTGATGAGAATAAGTTCGTGCATGCCTTTAAATCTGCAGTTACTCATATCATGCGTACCGATGGAAAACGCCATGGATATACAACGCTTTTAATGGAAAACATTTCAAATAACGACATTATTATCACTAATCTAATGCAACGTACTGCAGTCAGTTTTCGCGAACCTGCTGCATATTTTTTCTACAATTTTGCATACCGTACATTTCCTGCAAATCGGTGTCTGATTATTAATTAAATTATTTATATACGAGGGTATAAATATCATGTTGTATCATTACAATATGATAATATTGACTATGTTCTATCGGGATTTTATGTTATTACATATTCAGGATGGAACTAATTTCTAACGTGTATACTTTCCTAAACGAGTAAATGAATCTACAATAAAAATAACAAATACTCCTAAAAGAAAGTATAGAATAATTTCTTCAGTAACATGTGATGTTTTATCGTCTTGTTGTTCTTCTAAAAGGTTTATTACATGGTTTAACTTGTCTAAAACAGGGTCATTTGAACGAGATACAGAGCCAGTTCCTGCAGTTCCTTGTGCGCCCATAGGACCAACAAGTTGGTCAGTTTCTACACCAGTTCCATACATCTGCGTGTAATCAGGCATAAACTGACGATATTTATCCATGTCGGGTGTATTTCCTGAATAGGGTTGTGAAGAGTGGCTATCTCCATTATCCATAAGATATGTGCTAGTCAATGGGTTAGTATCTGATTCTTCTCCTCCACGCATTGGTGTAGGCGGTGCAATGGGTTCAAACTCGCCTAATTCTTCATCATTTGACGGGGATGATTCGTGAATATTCATTAGTACGCTATTAATATTATCGGCAGAAATCTTAGCCGCAGGCTTATCTCCACGATTTTTTACTGTACGATTATTACTATTCTTCCGACGTAATACATTGCTCCCCTTTAAAGGGACAGTCGGCTCATCGGCGTCAAATGGTGCTGCATTTATGGCTAAAGACATTCTCTTACTAAAAATTAAGATAATAAAATCATGAGCCATCGGCGTTACTTCCTATATTTATCAATATTCTCTTATTGAGCAGTGAATACAGGTTTTTTTGCGTTCTCATTATTAGAAAGCGTCTTTGCCTTCTCCAATACCTTAAGTGCTGCTTGAAGTTCTTCTTCAGAAATTACACCATCATTATTTGTATCAATCGCCGTATTAATCATACGATATTTTTCAGGCACAATACAAAACCTGCTTTCTTCATTGAAGAGATGTTCAGAGAGAACAGTAAATACAGCAGTCAAAATAATAGATGTATATATATCACGTGTTCCCATCCATGCCATTGAAAATATAAAAAGTTGTTTGCTCACCCCATATTTAAGATACTCTTGCGTAGAGTTGCTAAAATTAACACTTACCACTTTGGCACCCAGATTCAACATGATCATCACCATCCCTGCAAAATATTTACTGTTGTTCAAACTGCTCACATTTTCATGTAGAAACGATGCCATACTTGTCAACACTTTAGTCGCTGTTCCCATACCATATTTTTTACTTATTGATGCAGCGCCACCTGAAATAGTGCCCATTGCAGCAAGTGTTGCAGCATCGTTCTCTTCTTGGCTCATACCACCTTTCTTGTTTGTCTTTGGTGCCATTGTACTGTGTACTAGGGTATCAAAATAATGTAATTATGTTCATTCATTATCGCTGTCTTCATCGCCTTCTTTGTTGTTAGTTCCTAACCCTGCAAGACTTAATATACCTGAAAGTTGCTTAGGTGTAAACCCGTCCGTTCCACTCATTGCTGTGCTTGCCTGTCGCACAGCGCGGTTTTTGGCTGAACGAACAACCTTCTTTAATTCTCCTAAACGATCAAACCCTTCTACTGTATTAGGGGCATGCACGATGGCCATTGCCTGATTGCCAACCATACCTGTCACGATGGCAAAAAGGGTTATGAGGAGTAGGAATACCGCGTTGTACATGTTTGTTCTCTCTTTTGCCATTCTAGTGGTCTATTAAAGTATAATGTGATAATATTTCTCTCTAGTAGCGAGCTTTTAATTGGATATAAGGTCGAGTGATTCATCTGATTCATATGGGTTAATAAATGTTCCATTTGGATCAATTGATGAATGTGATGCCCAGGAGTCATCTAAATTTGCCATTTCTAATTCATGAACTTCATGAACTTCATTTGCAAGTGGTATTGCATCTATACCGTCAACATGAAATGGTTCATGAAATGGTTCATCTTGTGAATTAGATTCCCTAGTCGTCTCACCCTCGTCATACGAATCGTCGCCATTCGCACCCGCTCGCTTGCGAGAACGTCTATTCCTTTTTGCTTTTTGTTTCCTTTTCTTGGTTTTGGATTTTCTTGTTTTTCGTTTTCCACCAAGGTTGCGATGATTCTTACGAGTCTTTCTTTTCCCTCCAAAAAACTTTGATATTGATGTTGCAACATCTCTTTTTGCTACTGGAACTAAATCTCTTTCATCTTCTGGGTCTTTCTTTCCAGTGTCTAGTTTTCCCTTTTCAGTTACTAATCTAGTCATCGCTATATTCTTTTTTCTCTCTACTCTTTCTTTAATTAAATCAATAATTTCTTGAGGTGCTTTATTGTGCATCGCAGCATTAAAAGCCGTTGAATATACTGTATCTATACTTACATCAGTTCGTTTGTCTTTCAGTAATAATTTAATTATTTCTATAGTTTTTTCATATCGTTGGCTATATTTTAAACTTCTTAATGCTTTTATAAGTGCAGTTGCACCTTTATTGTCACCTTGTTGTGCATTTACATCAATATCTGGCTGTTTTAATAGTATTTTTACTATTTCTACATCTCCATGAAGAACTGCTCTAAGGAGAATTGGAGTATCTTGAGTCCTTGTATTCACATCAGCACCCTGTTCCAAAGTACTTATAACGTTATCTATGTCACCTACCTCTATAGCTTCCACTAGCTCTTCAGTATAATATTCTTCATTGTCCCCTCCCTTTTGCCTTCTAGAACGCGTTTTTCTTCCATGTTTCCTTGGTCTTTTACTCTTTCTGCGAGTGTTCATTATTATATGATTAGATTTAATTACATAATAATTTTATTTCTTCTTGCGAGTTCGTCTATTCCTTTTTGTCTTTCTTCTCATACGTTTCGTTCCACCACGCTTGTATGGACCAACCTTAGGAATAGGTTTATTATCACTTTCTGGGTTTGTATTTGATATAGTATTTAGTTCAATTAGTTCAACTCCTTTCTCGTTATCTTGGGCAAGAGGAGGAGGCTGGAGTTTTTTAAGATGGGATTTTAGTGCTAAAAAGTTTGTTTTTGCTTGTTTTTTGCGTTCATTAACCTCCTCTTCAAAGTAATAATTTATAGATGCCCAGTGTGGTACTTTCGCACCATCTTTATACTGTGTGTTAATACCATCGTCATCCAGTTTATATATATCTTCATACCGTTCAATCAAAACGTTCAATGCATTAATACTATGAGGATTATATTTGTCTTTATTATTTTCAAACCAATCGTCGGAAGGTAACATAGCCCCTGCTTTTATAAGTGCTGTAATAACATGACGATTTATAGCATTGTATGCCTCGTTATCTCCAGTTGGTGCAACATCATTATCATTAAATGGGGGATAAATTGCTTTATATAACGGGTTTCCTTCGTCCGCAAACGAAATGTTAACATCCATTCCGTATTCTGCTAAAGATAATATTATATCATGCATACATTTGTTTTTAAGACCACCAAGTTTTCTCCACTTCCACAAACCTACTCCATAACTAATTGCAGAATACGTAAACAAGTAAAATGGGTGATTTTTATAAGAAGGCTTTATAACATTGTATTGTGTAAAATCAAAATTATATTTATCCAATAATTTAATTCCTTCGTGTATTTTCACACATAACTCACTAATAATATTACTCATCTGGATTGGTGATCTATCACGAATATGAGTTCCCCTATTGTCAACCAATATATAATCGGCTAGATAATCATTGAATATTTTCATAAATAACATATCTAACATAGTGACCTTATTACCTGTCATTATTAATTTCTGTAATTTCTCTTGAGATGCGCTCCATATCCTCTCAGGATATTCTTTTTCGGTTGTGCTTCGTAATAAGACGGCAAGTTCATCTTTCGTTTCTAGACAGTCATTAATACTAACTTCATCATTTCTGTTTTTCAAATAAGATTCGACCAGTTCGATGTCTAACAAATAAAGTGCATGAAAAATATCAAGCTTACCAAATATCCCCCCACCCTTTTGCCTTCTAGAACGCGTTTTTCTTCCATGTTTCCTTGGTATTTTACTCTTTCTGCGAGTGTTCATTATTATATGATTAGATTTAATTACATAATAATTTTATTTCTTCTTGCGAGTCGTTCTAAACATTTTATTGGATTTTTTGGACTTTCTCATTTTTCTTTTTGATTTCCTTGATTTTTTATTCTTTCTACATGTCTTTCTTTTAGATTTCCCTCCGTGTTGGTCAATATATTTTGTATAAGATTCGTGCGTATAATGTGCATCCAGACCTAACGGGAACATTCTCTCAATATCCTGTTCGGATATTTCACGACCCGTAATTGGGTTTGTAAGTATAGGAGGTCTAACGTTAGGATTGTCCATTCTATTGAGCAAATGCTGTTGTAATGCTGAACGGTCAAAACAAACAGATGTGTTTGCTTCAGAAGATCCGTCTGTATTTGGCATAGGTGGATGTGGCATAACCGCTGTTTTGTTGGTTAACTCATTCATCAAAATACCACATTCAGGTTTACCTGATTTTTGATTTTTTTCACATTTTGTGTTAAAATCGTCCACAGACATAATTGATTGCTTAACTGCGTACCTTTTTAACGTTTCAACTATTTCATGAGTTCTTTCTCTCTCTGTTTCATCTTCGGTAGCCCGATGTTGTTCCAATGCCTCATCGATAACATTAAGTCTCACGTCATCATGAGTATAACCTAAGTTTACTTGACCTTTCCGCTCACTAAGTATAAAATTAATCATGTTAAGATCTTCGTTAAGAACTGCATACGATAATGCTGGAGGTCTATGTGATGCATCATTGATGTCCTCTCCCATTTTCAATAGTTCTCTCACCATATCAACATTCATCCATTCTGCCGCTTCACTTAATAATGTAGTACCCATCCTAGACACCGCACAACCTCCTTGGACATTAAGATTGCTATCTGCATTTAATAAGTGGTTCAGAATGATAGTATTTGAACCATTCATATGTCTTGTTACATACATAATGGCGGGAATGGTTTCTACAGGCAGGCCATGCTGTGTACCATGATCGTCATCGATTGTTATAGTAGCATGCGCACCTTCATCTAAAAGTTGTTTTACTCTAGATGGGTCTTTTGCCACAATTGCAGATCCAAGAGCATCATTTAATGCAAGTTGTTCGTCTGTCATGTCAATGTCAATATTCTCCGTTGGACGTGAGCAACTTGCTCCACTACCTCTTTGTCGTTTCGAACGCGTTTTTCTTCCATGTTTCCTTGGTCTTTTATTCTTTCTACGTGTCTTCATTATCATATGATTAGATTTAATTATATAATTATATAATAATTTATTTCTTATTATTCTTCTTGTGAAAAATATTATAAAAGTATGCTTGTTTCATACTATCATTCTTTACGTGCTGTAGGATAATAGGGTTTTCCAGTGATTTCAGACCAACTGCGACTCATGTCTTGTTTTGACGATTCGCATGCGTATCCAACCTTATCTGCAATACTAATACCATTATCTCCTGGCGCTACAATAAGATGCACGTCCATCTTGAAACTCAGTGTTGAACTATCATCATTCATTATGCGCAAAACATGTTCGCTTAGGACATTTGATGGATCAACAGTGACAGTCATTGGATTAATAGTGTTCATTGTGGGAACTGCTGTGGCAGCTACAGAAGTGGAAACATTATTCATCGCATCGCGTCCTGGTATAGGAGTAGGTTGCGCACCGCCGCGATGTCCGTGAGACGCAATTAAAGTATGAAGTTCATGTAAATACTCAGGAGTTGTATTAATAATATGTGGTATTTGGTTGCCCATTCTAAATATATTGTCATATGCCTTCAAAAAATCACGCATAATTGGTGACATCGTGGTTAAATCAACAACATCATCATCGCTAATCGATAAATCGCCAATAGCCATATTATTGATTAATGCATCTATTGTAAGAAACTCCGTATAAAATAATCGATAATAGAAATAGACTATATTCTTAATAAGAGGGGTAGGTTCGTTTTGTTTATTGTATATACTGAACCTATCCTTATTATATTTGTCATACATTAACATAAGCATAAAGATTGGGAGACGAGAACTCATGTCAAATACTATATTGTTGTTAGTTTGAATTAGTAACTCATTACTCATGATATTATTATTATCTGTGGGGTGTCTCTTATTGATTTCTACCATCTTGAATATTACATCTTTATACTGTTTACCACCACCTATCATATCAGTAACTCTATTATTTCGCTTATGTTTACGCGTTTGATTTCCTCCTTTATGCGAATTACTACATTTACGTGTAGTATGTTTTCCTTTATATCCCCCACCTGATATATCCACACGTTCTTGTCTGGAAGTTTTTCCTATTTCAGAAGCTGTTCCTACACCAAATACAATCAAATCGTAATGATTATCGTTATTAAAATATAAGTACACTATCTTGTCTATTTTGTTAATAGCATTTATTTCTGGTTCTGTCAGTTTATCTGTATCGGAAAGTGAAACCGAGTTCATTATCGTAAACCCACTCCTTTCTATCTTTATATCTTGAGCATATTGCTCCGCATTTATAGAACTCGTGAAATCTTCGGTATATTTTGAAATTATAATAGGTTTGATACTAAAGATTTTTTCAATCATTAACATATCAACATGATCAGCCCAATGGCTGGAACTTAACAAAATATTATATGCGTCGTCTAGTGAGACTGGATATTTAAATATGTGGTCATAATTAATATAATCACTATCAGGGTTATGGAGTAAAAGTGAAGTAAAATTTCCCATTCCTATGTGTTCATTGTATAACTCATCAATTTCATTGTTTATCATAGTTTGCTGCATGACTTCGATAGTTACACCCTTATTAGGTTGAATATTTGTATACTCCTCGGTATTTTTATAGTTATCAATCAATCTCTTACATTCCCTATTATAGCCTTCGAACTTTTCTTTTTCTAGCTCCATAAAATGCGCGAGGAACTCATTGAGTTTATTCATTACTAGCAAGTTGGAATTGTGTTTATCGTTTATCTCCTTTCTTTTTGCAGTTATATATTCTAATTCTTCTTTGTCTACTACTCCATTTGCAGCAACACGTGAATACAATATCATAATATCTAAGAGACCAGGATTTTTGCGATATTCATTTACTACTCCCCATCGTATAGTTTGTGGAGTAAAATTAGTTCCAGTAGTTTTATGTGTTTTACCACCAGCGGCGACATCAATAGTTTCAAAAATATATTGGTTATTATTATTGTGAAAATTATAAAGGTTCAGTGCTGTTGCGATACATGAGTAATAGCAGTCTCCGTCACCTTTTACTTGTATTATTTGAGGAATATGTTCACCATCTATAGAGTTATTCAGACTGTTAACGTAATTTTCCTTAGTAAGATTCACTACTTTACCCTTTTTTTGTACACCCAACATTTTTGTTTCAGAGTGGTCATAAAGTGATTTCAATAGATTGAAATAATAAGGATTGGATAACAAAAACTTATCTTTTATAACTTCTATAAGATCATTAGGTATATCCTTATCTTTGAGTATCTTACCTAGGCGTTGTTGTATATTTTTGTCATTTCTTGTCATAAGAGGTTTTTCTGGGTTCAACATGTCAAAAAGTTCAAATGTAGGACCCAAACTGAAGAATTTTCTCATAGGATCTACATGAGTTTTATAATACGGATTAGTGGATGAAACTACATCTGGAGGTATCCAATCAGAATTATCTGGTGATATAAAGGGTTGTTTCTCTGGAAGTTGTTGTTTGTTATATGTCATACTACTTTTTGTATTTTCAACGCCTTTTTGTGGTTCATTATAAACTACTACAGTTGTTTCATCTTTGCTGTCATTTACTGTTGGTGCGTCCTCAACTTCAATCTTTTTAGATTTTTCATCTTTATCTTGTGTATTCTCATTTGCATCTTTTACAAACTGGAACTCTACTGGAATGGCCTCTGTAGGTGATAATCCGTCGCCTATCTTCAAGGTGTCAGGCATCGCTTGCATTTCGCTAATGGCCGTTTGATTTTGTATCTGGAGCATTTGAGCATTCATCACATTTTCAACATTAAGTTGAGGTTCAACTGCATCACTTGGAGCAAGGCGCCATTTCGTTTCATCAAAGTTAGCGCTATAAATAGTATATGGTTCTGAACCCAAATAGATGACTGTTCCTGGAGCGAATAATGTATCAAGTGTTATTTTGATATTGTGATCAATGATATGTGATTTCACTGATTTTTTAAATGATATATTAGATGTCCCCATTATTTCTTGATTTGCCGATCTAGAGTTCAATGTGTAAAAGAGTCCATAATCGAAAAACTGATGTTTACGATCTTCTTCAGGTGCCATATTAACAGCAGATTTAGATAGTTTCACTGTTGGATTGATGCGAATAACCTTATCACGTTTAGATTTATCTTTTGAAACACCAAACATAGATGGCGTTATTCTCATGTTTTGGAACCCAGGAACTGTTGTAAATACTGTTCCTCCAATCCTAACGGGAACAGGACGACCGTCTGGTTCATCGTCGTCGTCATCGGACTTATCGATATCAATATTTTTCTCATCAGCAGCTACTATTTCCTTGGTGGGTTCTATCTTAGGAGAAGGAGGTTTTTTACTCCATATATGCTTCATCATACCGTGATATAATCGAGGGTTGGCGATCTCAATTGTCTTCTTCACGGATGGGTGAGAATCTAACCATAGTAAGGCGTGTTCACGATGTATTATAACTGGATTAACATTATCATTATCGTCATTGACAGGCGAAGGCATACTATGCATTCCTGCGAACTCCAGATAGATTGCTAGGGGGTAATGACCACGTACCACGCCTTTGAACATATTATATTGTAGTATTTGAGGACGCGTCCAGTATATGTACCCCGCTTCTCGATTAGCCAACATGACTGACTCAAATCCCTCCCACTTACGCATGATTTCGGGCATACGCTCTTTCATACTATCTGAACTCAATAACCCACGCATTTGTTTGTTGTAAAATAAATACATTTGTTTTCGCATCGCATCATCAAACGTGACACCATGTGGACCTACATACGATGTAATTAATTTCTGTACAGTTTCAGGTCGACTTTCAAAATCTTTGATGTCAGAAAATGTGAATGCCTTTTCACGTTCATCTTCAGGTATGCTCGCAAGGGTTTTATATGTTGGGTCATTATCAAACCAGATTATTTTCCATGTATCCATACGCTCTACACCGTCACTTTGTATAGCATTGGGGTCATTAACTGAAGATATATATTTCTCCATCATTTCCTGTTTTGTTGTGGAATAGATATTTTTTGTATCATCTGCATCCATCTGTGTGATTCTATCCATGTATCCCATGGCTGGAGGCGTTCCTGTTGGTTGTTTAAAAACGTTTATCTTCTCGTCTGGGTCATCCAGTGTTTCAAGACCCGAAAGGGAAACAAACTTGTATAGATTACCATAGCCAGGACCATCAACAGAAATAATAGGTGGCCAACATAAACCACCCTCAACTTTATTGAGAATAGATAAATCCGAACATGGTATGGAACCGAACAAGGTGCTATAGTGATAACTAGTGGGCATGGTAGAATGTAAATGAAAGTATATAAATACTGAACTGAATGGGTCATTTGCAATTTCATCGGGTAGTTGGAGTGTCTCTCCTTCGTATGGGACAGTAGAACCTGTCATATTATTCATCTCATTTGCTATCTCAGAAATGGTATCAGAATACTTTGTTTTAGTATCTTTTGAGTGAAGTAGTTCTAATACGTCAATGGGTTCGCCTCCATGAGACTTTATGTAAGTTTCAAGTATCTCGTCGAATATATATATGAACTCGGGCAAAATTGTGTTATTAGTGTCCAAATTGTTTGTCTCACTTGATGGCGTGGAGGTGTCAATAGATACAGGTGATGCTGTAGATGTGAATTCTACAGTAGTCATAGGTATCGTTTCATCATTCTTATCTTCGTCATTCACTGGGATCGCAGTAGCGGGTGGAGTTGGCGATGCTAGTTCAATCACCACTCTACCATCGCTCTGTGTTGTACGCTGGACTTTGCGAATACGTTTGTCATGCTGGTCTTTGCCTAATAAATCACCAAACATTCGGAACAATGCAATATTCCATGTATCCCTGTTTCCTTCTCCAAATAACGTATATGGGTACTCGGCGTCCAAGTCTTCACCAAAGTTATTAAATACTGAAATAACCTGTTGAGACGCACCCTTATATTTGTACTTGTCTTCACTTACACCTGGTGAACCATCAAGAAAATAAAAATTATATGATAAACGTTGAAACGCGTCAGTCCGTAAGGTGTTGAACAACTCTGTCATTTTTGGTCTTGAAATCACTTGTGTATTATCCTCAACTTTTTCATAGAGGGTGGAAAAGTGAATAGGTTCAAACTTTACACACATATCCCATGCTGATGATCGTTCCCATAATTTGGGATTCCATATTACAGCAGAAGACCCATCGGTTTGTGGATTAGCCATTTCAGATTCAAATGGGATACATGATACATTTTTATACACATTGTATATATTTTCGAATGGAGTAACAGTTCGCGAATCGTTCAATCTGGCAAAATTATGTATATCAAACATCGCATCGCACACCTTCTTGGGCGTATCGAGAACGGCACTTTCTGCCATGATATCATATATGTATCTACGGGTTGCCTTTGATAGCCTATTATTTATATCATAAATAATCCAATAATAATAGGTAGGTTTCATTATGGTAACAACCTTTTTGATAGAACTCTTACGTATACGTACCGCCGCACGAAGACGTGTGCGCCGTATACCCCTGAGAGATTCAACAGACTTGTCTTTCATATTACTAAGTGCTATTCCTGTTCTAAGTGACCACTTAACACCTGCAGTAAGCTTTCCAAGAGATTTCAAACCATCATCAATGTTTCTTACTATACTTGTAGTGTTAATTGAAGGACCTGTAGGGTTGTTTACATTCACACTTATCATTGCAGACCTTTCCTTACCAGAAGCATTAACTACATTCACGGTAAACGTATAACTTTGAGTTGTTTGATAGTTCGCTGCAGTATCAAGTGTTAATACTCCTTTATTCGAAATAGAAACACCTGTTCCATCACTAATTGACCAAGTAACTGATTTCTTTGCAGTAACCGAACCGAGAGCAGTTGAACCATCATTGATGTTCGCTACTACTTTGGTAGTATCAATAGAGGTGTGTTTATGTTTACTATTGTTTACGTTGACACTTATAACTGTTGTGTTTTCATTACCATCGGAATCAACGGCTTTCACAGTAAATGTATGATTTGGTGCTGTTTTATAATTAGCTGCAGAATTAAGAGTTAATACTCCTTTATTCGAAATAGAAACCCCTGTTCCTGCAATAATTGACCAAGTAACCTGTTCATTTGCACCAACCGACCCAATAGAACCGTCTTTTTCTTCCAATTCCACATTGGTTCCCGCCCATAATATGAACGACTGTCTTACAACATCATTTAGAAACTTTTTCAGTTGAGTGTATTTTTTAGATTGTATGGAAACAATAGAAGTATTAATATTTTCCAAGATGCTTATTCTAGTTAAATAATTACTACGACATTCATCAACGGAACCGCACATGAACCCTTCATACATTAAGTATGTTCGTAACCACATATACAAATCATCATCTACGATGTTGTTCATGTTTTCACAAACACTTGTTACTACTTTGTTGGCAATATCAGAGTTGGTTATTACCCACCATTTAAAATCTGTAGTATAATCGTTCTCACTTGCAATCAACGCGTCAAAGTTCAGAGCATTAATCATTTCTAAATAGTCATTAACATGTTTACTTTTAATTCTAGATAAGTCACTTTTAATTGCATTTTTCCATGTATCATATAATGCTCTTTCTTGGTCATCGTCGTCTAATACATGGCTTGTATATAATTCATCAATCATACTTTTCCATCTATTATTAGTGAAAAACCCATTGTCTGCTATAGAGACAAACTCTGCAGTTTTTTTGAATTTTTCATCATTAAAAATAGGGTGGTTAAAAAAAGGAATATTCTGGTAGTATGTGTTTGCATCTACAACCTTTACTTCTTTGTTGTTAGTGTCATCATCGTCAGAAGATTCATCAGAAGATTCATCAGAAGATTCATCAGAAGATTCATCAGAAGATTCATCAGAAGAGTTATCTTCAGGTTTATCGTCATCAGAATTATCGTCTTCCTCCTTATCCTTCATCTCCTTTTCCTCCTTCTCTTTCCTCTCCTTTTCCTCCTTCTCTTTCTTCTCCTTTTCCTCCTTCTCTTTTGTAGCCTTTTCTCGTGCATCAGTCCGTTGTTTTCTCTCTATGTCCGCTTTGGCTTTCGCTTCTGCTAATTGTTGGTTTATTGTATCTTCTTCTTCTTTGGCTTTCTTGTCTTTTTCAGCCTTTTCTTGTTTTGCCTCTTCCGCTGCAGGTTCTCTTAATTGATCAACTAGTGCAGTTGCTGTTGTTAGAGCTGTCAACCTTTTAGTATGTTCACCTTGTCTTGTGTTATGGGTTTTGGATGTCATAACATATAATTTTTGTGCGCTATTTAAAGCACGTAGTTTTGATTGTTCGGATTTTGTTCCTACAGAATTATTATATTCTTCTTGAGTTTTGTCTACAGTTGTTTTCCTCTTATTAAGAGTTTTTTCAGCATTATTTCGTAATGTTGCACTGTATTCACTATTAACTGCAGCTTGTGCAGATCTTTGTTTACTAAGTGCAATCTTTAATGCATCACCATGTTTTCCTGCACCGTGTTGATTTCGTCTGGTTTTGGTTCCCCCATTCAATCTAGGAATCCTTCTAGTTTTGGATATTTTATTGTTCATGACAGTATATAGTATAATGTCATAATATTACTTTTAAGAATCATAAGCGCATCGTATTGGATACTTAGTTATTCGCTAAACATAAGATCACAATGAAACATTTCGTCAAATACCCGTTTCAGATGCACATTTGGGTCGCCCTCTGTCAAAAGGGAAACCAAACTCATACACATGGAAACGGCTACTTCTAGTTTAACTAGACCATCACTTGTTCTAACATTATGTTTTTTTACAAACTCATGTGAAAGGTTATCACTAATTCTCTTAAATATTTCATAAAAATGTGACTGGTCTAACATTGCCCCTTCTTGAAATATAGAACGTGCAACCCTTCCTACAGCAATCATAATATTATCTTTTTTTTCGTTGGATAATAAATCTAGCAGGTTTGATGGTTCTATAAAGTTTTCTAGATACTCGCGAGCAATAGGTAAGTTCATATTTTCCTTCTGTTGATGTTCAAATATATAAAACAATGTGTCTGTGATACTTTTTGGAAAATGCATAACGATTCCAAAATCAATAATTCCTAATTGATATCTAGGAATTTCAGTCCCGAGATCTAGTTCAGTTTCAGAGCCATTATCAATAAGAAGTACATTTCCAGTGTGTAAATCACCGTGAAAACTGTTATGAATCATTGAACTTGCAAAAAAGTATTTTAGAACAAGGTCTCTGTAATGTGTTTGTTCAGCTTTGGAAATATTGTTTATATGAGTTCCAGGTAAATATTCCATAATAATAGCTCTTCCAGAAAGAGATTCACAATCATATATCTTAGGAATGCGAAGATAGTAAAGATCATTTAAATTATTGTACGCTTCTACTGTATTCGCATGTTCTTGAACAAAGTCCAACTGTTCGCGGAGAAGTTCAAGGTGTCGAGAAACAACGTCGATTACATCAAAACTAAACCACCATTTGAACAATATAGAAATAAAATGTAATAGTTCAGACATATTATTGATGCTTTCATTAACCCGTTCATCTATATTTTTTCGCTTAACTTTTATAATATAGTTTTCTCCAGTTTCCTTATGTTTCAATGCATAAACAAGTGAGACCATTCCTGACCGAATAGGTGTGTATAAAGGATCTGTAAACGTGAATGGTGTATTGGAAAGTATTCGTTTTATAACGTTATAGTCAATATCTGATATATCATATGGAACATTGTCTGAAAATTGTGTAATTTGGTCATGTATATTTTTATCAATAAAACTTCCATTGAATGCAATAGCTTGAAGAACCTTTACAAATATGATATCAGTTTTTGCTAACTCCATAAGCATATCAATAAAAATCGTATTGTTTTTAACGTGGGTGGACGATGTTGTGTAGAGGTTGATATATTGAATAATGCTTAACATTAATGCATAACCAATGCGATAATAAAAAGTAATACGACTATTAATCGTACCACTATAACATAATAAAAACACTATAATTCCTGCTAAACCTAATTCCATTATTTGAAATGTTGATGATATACCCATATATACTAGTTAGTTATGGTACGCTTTCTATAAACTCTTTTAACCGATTAAACATTTGTTTAAATATCATAGTGACCATTCGTGTGCGGTGTGATATACTACCAGGTCCTTTGTTATCAAGTGAAAATGATATAGTTACAACAGCCATTGATGGTCCTGGTATCTCGACTTGTATATCCATTTTTGAGATTGGTATAGGTTTAGGCTGACGTATTCTTGCAGAGAGATTTTCAACAAAATCTGGGGTATCAGATATAACTTCGGATGTATATCGCATAATATTATCTTGTATCTTAAGTATCATTTTCATATTTAGATAATATTGCGGCATTCCACAGTCTTTAAAAAGGTGATAAAAAAGAAACCCTATACTAGCTTCACCTACATCGTCTCTATTAACAATAGGAGTGGTTACTAATGTATGGTTTTGTTCAATAATATCATTTTTGTTTGTTAGATATAACATGTTGATTACATCAAAACCAAAAAACTTTGATATGTCTTTATGTTTTCCATTATAAACTGGAAAGCGTAATTCAAAACTGTTATTATCCAAAGAATGGGTTACTTGCATAGTAATATATTATGCATATATGTATTTATATATTTAGTGACGCACCATCATAATGCATTAATTAAATTATATTTGTCTATTATATACATTTATAATAGATGTCTTTGTTGTCTTCTAGCAGTATTTCATCCACTGATTCAAATGATTTATATTCTTCGATGCCATCAACAACCGTAAATCAGTCTCCGACCAAAGATGATAGTTCTAAGGGAGATGTACAACCGCCTAAAAACAATGATATTACAAAATTAATAATTATTCAAGGCATTTTTCTTCTGATACTTGCAGTATCTGGTAATTTTGTAGCCGAAACCATGAGTTGTCAAGCACAGAAGTTATTCACTGAAAACATGTATATAAAGCATGGTATACTTATTTTGATCATCTATTTTTCTTTAGGGTTTGCATCAAATGAAACTATCATATCACCTACAGAACTTTTAAAACAAGCATTATCTATTTGGGTGTTCTTCATTATGTTTAACAAAATGGATATGTTCTACACAGGTATGGTAGTAGCCATGTTGACTGTATTGTTAGTATGTAAGAACTATATTACCTATTATAGTAAACAGGATGATGAGAAACATAAAAAGATTATTAATACATTGACACAAACAATAGATTCTTTATTTTCTGGTATTATGTTGACTACTATTATTGGTTTTGGATTGTATTTTAAGAAGCAACATAATGACTACTTTAGCACATTTTCATATTCTAAGTTTTTATTTGGAACTCCAAAATGTTCTAATTTTTAATTTTACATGATTGATGATGTAAATGATTTTATATCGAGGTTATTTAATCGATATAAAATATACATTTTATGACTTATACCAATGAAGATTTAAAATGGCACGCCCTTCGGGTGTATAAATTCAAATTGTCAGTGGCGTCTGACCGTTGCAAAATTAAAATGTCCCATTTTAATTCTTCAACGGTTTAAATATCTAGACTTACTGTATTTTTCTCAGATGTCTTTCTTTTTCGCGAGCGTTTAGGTTCTGAATCGCTTGTTGATTGTAGGTTCTTAAGGTCTGATATACTTATGGTGCTACTATCATTTAATACAGGAATACCCACACTTTCAATGGTTGAACCAGGAGGAGGCAATGGAGATCGTTCTTGTCCAGTCATATTTACTTTTTTGGTTTTTAATCCTGACAACAAATCATCAATATCACTTGGACCTCTCATTTCCGCGCGACCCGCTGTATTATTCTGTGGTGGCCGAATACTGCTGCGTTCTGGCGCGGTTGCGCTTGAAAAGTTTTCTGATATATTCATACCATCTGGTTGTCCCATTCTCGACATATTATTTAAATCTGGTCGTGTTGAGAAACTGCTATTATTACCATGTCGCGAACTAGGTGGCGGAACTGCATTAGGTCCTTGTGTTGCTTGTGGGGGTGGCGGGACATGTGTAGTTGGTGGTGGCTGTCCAGTCATATTATTCATAAATCCAGAAAATCCAGGACTAGTGGTACCCATGGAATCCATGGCTGCTTTTTGGAACTGTTGTGCCAGGTCGGGGTTCTGGCGAAGAACATCATCCATTCCAGGCATTGCAGACTTAAACATAGAGTTAGTCATATGTAACATCATAGCGCTCCCACCTAACTGGAATAAGAGACGGAGTTCTGGAGCCATTGTTCCTTTACTCTTA